>Ga0228710_1002583_pt1 | contig 28590 bp, 18 predicted proteins | sample MedpolnodulmetaG_FD_177995 | JGI IMG/M metagenome (GOLD analysis project Ga0228710, IMG submission 177995) | Root nodule microbial communities from Medicago polymorpha collected in Santa Monica, California, United States - pink nodules | ecosystem: Host-associated > Plants > Roots > Nodule... | reverse complement strand
TTAGATCTGAAAAGCATAATTGAGTAATTCTTCAGTATTTGTGAGCTTTTCGCAGGATAACTTGCAAACCAAGTAATCAAAGTGCCTAAAATATACAGTCTATTTAACTCCTTTTTGACACTTATCAGTAACCCGTACGATGTCTTTTGCACACAACCACAATCTTCCTTCTCAAAGCCGAATGTCTTAGAGCATTTCAATTCATCATAGATAAATTTCAATGCGCGTCTAGATACATAACCCTCCAACTCTCTCATCATCTTGATTTTTTTGTATTTGTGTTCCAAGACCGTTTTGTTCATCCCAAAACTTCCTTGTATCTCACCAAATTGCACGGGCGACATCTTGTCTATTTCATCCCAACATGATGTCAAATAACCCACGCTACTCCTCAAATATTTTTTCAACATTCCATGAGCTGATTCAACAATGTTGGTGGTTCTAGACCCTAGATGCAAGACTTTATTCCTCCATGTCCTCTCAAATTTTTCCTTAAGGTTCAAAACCGTGGTTTCAACATATGTTATGAATTCCGGAAATGGCTCGCATACCTCTTTGAATTTCAATAAATTACTTGCATATGATTCCTCCGTAGGAGATTCGACTAACTCTCTCCAAGCGATCACGACTTTCTCAACAACTTCTCTATTCTTCACCTTGTTCTTCTTCAATTATTTCTTGTCAACTTTTGCACCCTTAGGAGGCTTTGGGTTAACTCTACAATCCGTGATGCACTTAGCCCTTACGTTCTTCCCAATATGAAAAAACAAAGCATGGTGTATGTTTCATGGAAAACTGTGTCAACGACATTCATCAAAGAACCATCTCTGTCGGTGACAATTACCTTAGGCATGTTGTCTTTTGAGGACAAAAGACCTTTCACGATCGTAAGTGCCCAAGTAAAGTTATCCTCTAGTTCAAAGTAAAGAAAGGCGAAACCAACAGAATACGTCATTTTTGTAGAGGTGCAACCAACTATCTCAAACAACGACATTCAGTAGTTGTTGGTTTTGTAAGTGGAGTCCATGACCAAAACGGTTGGAAAAGTGTTGAGCAATTTAATTGACTCCAGATGAGCAAAAAATATGTCTTCAAGAGTTGTTTCCTCACTATTGCATCTTGTGTAATAGACATATTTATGCTCACCAACTTCGAAATCAAGTATTGCAACTCCTTCATGTTACCTCTTTCCCCCTTGCGCCATCTTGTTCGCACATTGTACACTTACTTGATAGTTGTCACACTTTCTTTGTTATTTTGCTTCAAATTGGTGAGAATATTCCGAGACACCGTCAAGCTCTTTGTCATGTCGATAACTTTTTTCTTCTCCTCCGCACTAAGTCTACCCGCAATAAGGTGTCTTGATAACTTTTCATCCAAGTCATGGTTGTGCATTCCACAAAGCATTGCAATCCACCAATCATTTGTATCCTTATCAAAGAAACCTTTCAACCTAAACGGACAATTACATTTCCTTGAGCCGATGTCTTCAAGGTTCGGTTTCTTCCTCGTCTTAGGTGGCTTGTATATCCCACTCATTTCACATTGCATCGTCAAGTACGGCCTTTTTATAACTGATTTATCTATACAAACAGCAAATCCGGCCCTTACCCCTTGTCGACGAACCCAATCAAGTAACTCTTCTCGCTCTCTCCATCTTGCATTTGTTGTAAAAAATGAGGCGGTGTCGCGACCTTCGCAAACAACACCGATAGGTACCGGTTTAGGTACTTGGACTTTAAACGGTTTCACATTAACGGTTGGTTTGACATCGCCGAAAGCTTCATTTTTGGTCGGTTTCGGTTCAACGTCATCACCCGCGACATTGTAAACCATCTCACTATATATCTATTGAATAAAAAAAATTACAAAGGAAGAATAAATAAATTACTTGTGGAACAAGCTAACCAAGAACAAATATGGCACAAAAAATTCAAAAAACAGGACTGTACAATGGTGTGACTTAAGTCACGCAACACTTTAACTCCTGCGTGACTTAAGTCACGCATCCTTTAACACTTGCGCAAGTTAACTTGCGCACCAAGCCCTACTGCCTACGAAAACTAGACGAACCAAGCACAAAAACCAGCAAAATGAGATGAGTTTTCATGATACAATACCTGATATTTGGTGCTTGATGAGCGTAGAAACTTGCTTCTTGACGATTTGCAATGATTTGGGGTGAGGATTTTGACCCAAAAAATTGCACTTTTTGGGTTTCTGAACGTGGAGGGAAAGAAAATGGTGCTTGGAGTATGGACTGATGGATTTTGTACGAAAACAGTAACTCTGCGTGACTTAACTCACGCTGCGAGAGTTAAGTAGCGCAGCATTACTTAAGTAACGCAGGAATATATTTGAAAAACATGTTGGACGCGAGTGTTTTGTGCAGAGGAAGAGCAGTAATCTTGGACCTCATTTCGGGATTATACTATGTTACGGACTGGGAAAATTGTCACACACCAAGAGCATTGCACTCTAATTAAACTGGTTGAAATAAATCATTAAACTAGTTGAAATAAATGATTAAACTAATTTTATCGTCTTTTAACCCTATATTCTCATGAAAAATAAGGTCCTGATAATCCAAAATTATATCAAAAGGTAAGGAAAAAATCTTATTAAAGATTGTTACAACCAGGACTCAAATTCGGATTTTTTTCGAACAATTATCATTAACTGAAACTCATTAAATACTTGATTTTCAAACTAATGTGGTTAATGCAGGAGTTGCAACTTGCAAGCAATACTTATAAGAATGAGAAGGAGAATGAATCTGTTTTAATACTTGAATATTTCTTTCAAACAAAGCTCAAATGAGCATGTTATACTCGATAAAATTAAAGATCTATATTGCCTGGGAAAAAATGAAGATATACAGATGCAAAGATAAATGAAATAAACACTTTTATTAATGGAATGAAAATGAATAATTATTACACTTTTCTAGTACGGGTTCGCTATTTGATGATATATTGATTTGTCTACCACATAACTTATTTGTAAATTTTCCTTAAAAAAAAAAAAAAACTTATTTGTAAATTTTGTTCTCACAACTGACAGGGCTCAATCCCACCACTTGTTTTCAGGATGTGATATCAAATCATTTTCTGATGAAAGAAACTCCCTTCTCCACGCTTGTTGCTAACTCTTTCTTAGCCTTTTCCAAACTTGCCCTGTTGAAATATAAGTATATATATATAAGTCTAATGCTTCATTTTTACCTCTATATCAATAGGAAATTTGTTTGTTCAATGACAACTTTTAGTGGCTGCATACCTCTCATAATCACTTAGGGGACCAAGAGGAAGAAATTCCTCAACTCCGTTACGGCCAAGTCGTACTTTTGATGCAAAGAATGGCAATTCAGTTACCTATGACAAACCTTGTTAGTCCTTAAGAAAAAGTACTTATTCAAGTTTTGAAGTCAAGCAGGAAAACCAAATACTATTAGAATCTGTTAAAACTATGGCAAGGAAGATGATCTAAGACATTCTTTTATGGAAAGCAGGACTTTTTATTCCTACCTGTGAATCAACATATGCACATTGAATGATATCAGCCTCTCCTTTCAACGCACGAAGACATGCATCTGCAAATTTAACAGCAGCATATGCCTGCACTTTATTAAACAGTTAGCATTAAATTTACTTGAACCAATATAGTTAAGAAGTCATGAAAGTTAACAAGAACGAAATTCCAAAAAAGGAAGCAATTGAGATCTATCTTTAACCATACAACTATATATGAATGACCACGATTGTTTTTCTTAAATGTAATAATGACCATTCATTTATTATTGTATGGTCAAGATTAATTCCTTTAATAAGAATAGGCTCTCATTTTCCCATCTATTTATATTCAAAATAAAATACTAACCATTGATAGTGTTGCAGAGCCAGCTCCAGCTTTGGCCTAGAGAAATTACAACATTGTGCAAATTAGAATCCCAATGTATAGATAATCCATAGCAATGGCGGAATCATATATACTTATATAGCACAAGTTACTTCTTAAAAATAAATAACCAATACATTCCACCATGACAAATTAGTAATTACTTTCAAACTTATATTAATCAAGTGTATGCATCCCTGTATATAGAAAAATTAAAGCCTAATTTTTTTTCTGTGCAAGCCTCTACAAAATTCAAAGCATTTTATGCTTGAGCCAACTCACATTGAATTAGCCTCTCAACTCAAATCTCAAAACCTTTCCCACAAACAAAGGGGGAGTGCAGAGTTGCCTAATACTCCAGCCTCTCTGCTGTCTCTCACCACCATATAGTTTAAGTCAACATATTTAATATATTGATCATCAAGACTGCCATAGTTGATAGGTAAAGGACAGATGAGTAAATGATTAAACATTGGAGTATTAGATATATATAGGTATTGAAGTAAACAGAGACTTTTGAAGATGTAGATTGTGTAAATTTTCACCTCAACAACTTCAGTTCCCCCGTTTTGTATGCGATCTGTCAAGTACTCAATTTCCTTTGGGGTGAAAGAGGAAGGTGGTTTAACCTAAAATTGAGTGGCAGAGGTAAGCAGTAGAAATAGTTATAATGCAGACCTAAATTAAAATATGGTAACAACTAAGAATCAGAAATATTTATAGTACAGACCTGAGAAAGAAGAGGTAAAATCGTGATTCCAGCATGTCCCCCGACAACAGGAACATCCACATCCCTTGGATCAAGACCCATGACTTCTGCCTGCATTTTAGGCCCAACAGAGAGAATAAATGAAGTGCAACTCAACATTAGATCAAACAACAGCAGACCACACTACGTAACAACAATACATGATAGCCACAAGCACACAAACTTATTCTTTGGCGTTCAGGCCTCAACAAGAAATGTTTTAGAATAGAATCTACAAAAACTAGATGATTAGATGGATGTGACAGAAACTGGAATCAAGCATGACATACAAAATCAGAATTCCAACTTCTGAGCTAGTATTGTAACCGAAAGAAAATTTAATATAAAAGAAAATGCTGCAGTTTTTTCAAGAGATCTGTAAATTTTCCAGGCTTTCCTACCCAATTTCTGCCCAGCCTCACCCTTCCTGTCATTCCCGTTTATAGTATCATTTAATATAACTGATATCACTCCATTTACAACTCCTTGCCAGCTCAGCATTGCTCTAAACTATCAGTATTAATATCTCCTTTTACCATTTTTCCCCTCCTTACCCCATGTGTATTGATCCTCTATTCCCACCCATGTCGTTAGTATTAGGGGTCTATCAAAAATCAGGATGACAATACCAGCATAAGTATTTTAAAGATTGTATTAACTTTTTATGAACCAACAACATTCATTACTTGAGTCCGAAAGAAACTATTGATCTTCGTATAGAGTATGAATGAGAAAGCATGATACCACTCTGTTTGTGTAGCAAGTGAAAGCATTCTCTAATGGGATGATTTAATCTTCGCCACAGAACCATACATAAGTACACAAGCAATTTAGCAGCACCAATCTTGATCATCAATGTGTGGTTATATGATCATGATTAGCTTAGCTCACCATACCTTCTCACTAAATATGCTTATTTTATACGTATAACTGGTACATGTTTCTCCGTACACAAAGGATCATGATAAATTAGAAGTCAAAAACTTACCCAAAGATTTAATTTCTTACTGAAAGTATCATGGGTTGTTGTAATTAAGTAATAAAGCCGGGTACGCTTGAAGCAAAAGGAATTTTGCATAGGAGATTTTATCAGTTTAAGTTGAAAAATTCACTTCACTGTCCTAATTATGCTGCAAGTGTAACATAAAAAGCCGGACATAGTAATTAGTAGGACATACATACCACAAACGTATTGGCCCTAACCACATCAAGCATTGTCACTCCCAACAGTCTCTTTGGATCATAGGTACCAGCTCTTTTGAAAACTTCAGCCGCAATAGGAACAGTGGAGTTAACTGGATTGCTTATCAAGTTGACAATCGCCTTAGGGCATCGCTTTGCAATGGCTTCACAAAGTGTCTTAACAATCCCAGCATTAATATTGAAGAGATCATCTCTTGTCATTCCAGGTTTACGGGGAACACCAGCAGGAACGATTACCAAATCCATACCTGTAAGTGCATCCTCAAGCTGATTTTGCCCCAAAAATCCTCGAACCTAAACACCAAGATCGTCTTAGTCATGTCAGCATAAAAAAAAAACTACATTTTACAAACCTAGACTTTCTCTATTGTTCAACATGCATTTTTGTTTTAGGGCCTGTTTGGATTTGTTTATTTTAGCTTCGAGGGATCTTATGAAAATAGCATATGATTCTTCATGCCTAAAAGTTGTTTTTATCTTATTTTTATAAGAGGAGTGTCAGGAACACTTTTTTTCTAACACTCACTATTTTATTAGGTGAAATCAAGGTGTGTTCCACACTTTGGAAATCGGTCCCACATAAAATGGTGAGACCCACATGGAATTCACCCCAATAAAAGAGTGAGTGTTAGAGAGTGTTTCTAGTACTCCTCTTTTTATAAATTATCAAGCTCATATAAAAACAATTTGATTTTATGTTATATTTTGTTATAGAAATAGCTTATACATAAACACTTATATAATAATCGTTTATGCTATAAGTTCTGTAGTTCCGGCACTTCTGATGGAAGGACACTAGACACGACAATGACACATATGATTACATTCAATTAAATCATTTTTCAAATTTTCATCGTACTGTGTCAGAGTTGTGTTCGTGTCTGTTTTGTGTCAATGCTTCATATACTATAAGCCCTTAATTAAGTTGTGTATCCAAACAGAACCTTACAATGTAAGCGCATATACTCCTCGAGTGTCTTGGATACATCATACATATCGTGTCCAAAACCGACACATATGATTACATGATTTATGTCATTTTCTCAAATTATTATCGTGTTCATGTCTACGTCGTGTCCGGTCATCAAATTTGCACAAATATAAATGACCCAGAAGAATTCAATGATAAAGTTCATTAATTTACACCAAATTCAGGACAAATAAATCAATACACGTATCTGGGTTTCATTTGTTTTTATCTAAAAACCAAATTATAAATAACGAAAGAAGAAAGAATAAGAAACATACAACAGCAGAAGTATCCATGTGACTGATATCAGAAGTAACACCAGGAGTATTAACAACATCATAGAGATGAAGAACAGAAACCAATGGATTCATCTTCATCAACATAGAAAGAGGTTGTCCTATTCCACCAGCAGCACCCAAAATCGCAACTTTGAATCCGGGTGATCCACCTTTGGCACGACATTGGAAACTTGTCAAAGAAGAACCACCATGTTCATTCATCTACATAATAACATAATACATAGTTAAAGATCATGTTATTGTTGATCCAATTGGAAGGAGAAAGATGATGAAAAACGTACCTTGAGATTGGGAGGATTGAGGTGGCTGGCGATTCTTGTGATTCGTGAATTTGCATATGAATTTGGCTCCATAATTTCGTGATCAAATATGAATATGAATATGAATTTATACAATTTTTTTGTTGATGATGATCTCTGTGTTAAGAAGCTTACTTTGCGTATGGAGAAAATGTTGATCGGTATGGTGTGTATTATGTTCGAATTGGGAAGCGTGAAATTTGACCTTATCAAAATTCTGGTATTTTCCTATATAAAACTTTAATGTACGAAGAGAGACACAATTTTTTAATAATTTTAATTTTATCATATTTCATTTCTTCCTAATTGTAGTACCTTGCATTCTCATTTTCTTTTCCTCTTTGAAATTTTTTAAATAAAAAAATTGTAAAAAATACTTCTTCAAAAAGAAACTTAGATTAAAAAGAAACAAGTTTGCAAGCGACAAACTTGTGAAAACAGATTCCAGAATCCACCAGAAATTGAAAAAACTCTTTAAAATATTATGGCTTTTATATGTGTTTGGTCCATGCAAATAGAAGTCATTTAAAAGATGGTCTATGAATTTGTTAATCTTGGCATTTTGCCCTACCAAAATTTAATCATTTAAAATTTGGTCTCTGAGTCTAGTTAATCATATGTCACATCAGTAATCACTGCTGAGTCACCAAAATATAGTGTGAACAGACCAAAATACCCCTGAACTTTCAGCCAAATGTAAAATGACCAAATTACCTTCTTATTCCTTCACCTTCATCTCTTTCTCTCCTTCCTCTCTCCACTCAGATCTAAAGCCGCCGTTTTCACTCTCTGCATGAGTATGTCATAATACATTAAGCATCAATTTCTTAATCTGTACTGACATCTCACGACTTTTGAAGACAATCAAGCTATGGTCTAAGTTTTGTTTTGTGTCAAATTTGGTTTCATAGGTTCTTCCACCGACTCTTTCTTTTTTCCCAAAACCCTCCCCCTCCTTTTCCTTCCAAACTCGCAAACAAAGTCTAAGTGTATATATCTAGTAGTTCTAGCCTCACAGGAAACATGGTCTGTCACTGTAGTTTTATTACTTTCCAAGCATAGAATGTTTTGGTTTCTTTCTAGTTTGCCTTAGGTGAAAGTTGCTTTTATTAGAACCAAACAGACTCTTCTTTTCTTGTCCTTTTTCCTACAACATTTGGCTTGCCATAAACAATTGGATAGGTATACAAGGTGTTAATCATAATGAATGTGTTCAACATTTTCTTATGCATGAGAGCTTGGTCTTGGAAAAACGCTTGAAGAGGGCTCACTTTCTTATTGGATGACCGTTGTTTGGTGTCTTCGGTTGACGCGGAACAAAATTAGTTTATAAAACGGTACAATAGATTGTAATTCGATAATCTCTCAATTTTTTTTTATATATCAATGATTAATTACACATGAATAAAAGACAAACGAACAATAAACTGCACTGTTAAGACTTTTTAATGTTTTTAGATGGTTTGATAGTAGGGTTGGTAGGAAGTCTTTATTTGTATATTCTAGGAATTGGTTTAACTGTTCTTTGGGATGTTTAACTATTGTTAGTTAGAATCTCAAGATAAGGTTGGGTGCATATCATTCCAATTAATTCGAAGAGAAGTAGAGGACACATATAAAAAAACAAATCAAAATTTGTAGCATTTGTTGCATTTTTAGCATATAGATAGACATGACGTACATAGACACCACTGTGCTGCTAGTTTTATACTACTATAGCACCAACATAACTCTTAAGACAAAGTGCTACAAAACATTTATGAATTTTGGACTAAGTAGTCCAATCCAATGACTAAATGACCATAAATATTCTCAAATCTCCTAATATCCAAGTCAAAAAAGTAATGCCTTAAATAGAAGTCTAGCATGTCTCTTTCTTACTCTGTATGTAATTCAACCATTGATTAATTTGGAGAACCAATAACTACGTTAGATTGTCTATTAGTAGAGGTTCAATTAAAGTTAAATTAAGGTCGTGTATGGACCGATCTAACACAAGAATTGTTAGCATCGAGGAAATTCGAACCTACAATCTGATAAAAAGCACGTTCAAAATTCTCAAACTTACAACAGATCTTAAGACTATTATTAGACTAGTATGTTTTTAGTTCTTTAAATAGGTTTTATTGATTGGTAACAGAGGATGTGATAACTTATAATACTCGTTTTTAAACTACTAGCAGTCACAATTAGGAATGGTTGAATTAGTTCAACTAATCCTTCCTTTTTATTCTGATTAAAAGTTATTTTATGATAAATTTAACTATACAAGTATAGAAAACTATAAAAACTACTGCTTCATGACGTGTAACAATAGGGATGTCGTTTACTTGGTTCAATGACCAAATGATGAAACTATGATGACTTGCAAATACCTCACTTTATCAAGTTTAATGGGAATTAAGGTCACCGACAAAGTACAATGGTAGTAGTAGTAGTGGTATTCAGTAGTACAACAGTAAAGTCAACAAATGCATTATTTTCTATGCTGTTCATTCTTTTGTAGATTCTGTAATTATTTGTTGCTAGTAACAATGTCACATTTTATCCTAGTCTTTAAATTTATCTCTGGATAAGACTTCATTGCATCATCACCAACACAAATATTTCCATTAAAAATTACAGAATAATGTCACGTTTTAAAAAAAAATAAGAACCATTCAGTCGATGCTTAAATCTTGTACTACATCATTATAACAATCATTTCATAAATTCAGACCAGCAATTAGGCATATGAAAATAGAACTGGTATCTGCCCAAATTTGCAACTTTGACAGTGAAAATTCAAATTGACTGGATTTGAGTTTGAATTTGAATTTTCTTCAATTTTAAAATATCGGATAGGTTGGGTCAGTGATACTCACCCTAGACTCGTTCCACTTATATCACAATTACATTTGTACCTCTCTTACTTTGGAAACGCTTAAACAAACTCTTAAATCATATTCATATGATTATTTTTACGGTGAGCCTTAAACAAATCCTTTAATTTAGTATTTTTGTTAAAACGAACATAGTTTTAAGCTTTTTAATGTGGTTCAAGTTCATGCGGAGATCGGACGGTGCAGAGATACCCAAACCCCATTAAGTATGAATAAAGGGATACCCGAATTCCATCGAATATGGTGGCAGTGAAGGCAAATCCCATTCCCGCTCTACCCCATTTCCATGCCTATCGGCAGTTCATCAATTGAGACAATCATTTCAAAAATTTACACATATTAAAAAAAGTAGGTCATGCTAACAAATGTCATAAAGACACTTGCCAAAAAAACTAAAAATTGAAACTGTTTATTGGAAACTACAATTTTAAATTTTTTAGAAAATTGAATACACATTTTCAAGTAGAATATATTGGTTCTCTTAGTCAAACAAATTGGTTTTCTTAACAAATGCCTTTTAATGCATTTGTTGGCATTTTCTTAGATCTTGTGAACTTGTGCACTAAAAAAAATAAAAACAAATGTGTATTGAAAAGATAAATTTTTAAAATAATGAAGTACACAATTTCAAAGAAAACACATATAAACATAATGTATGTAATCTATAATATAAACTAGATACATAATTTGTTTAATAAATCTAAAATGAATTTTTTTTTCTTCTTATAATATTATTGGTGTAAATCGGGTATTCTCTGCGCGCAACTGCAGAGAATAATCACTCGAGCATTGTGACATTCAAATGAACGGTAAGCTCTCCGTAAAAGTTTAATTGCTGCTGTATGCTCAGAGCTGGATTCAAACCCAAAACCTTCGTTAAACTTTCTTAATTTGCATTCTAAAGCCATAAGTTATTATACTATCAGTGTCCCTTCGTTACTTACTGTTTGTTTTGTTTAATTTAACTATCGGGAACATTGTAAATAAAGATAGATAGCTGATTCTTCACGGCGACGCAGAGCCAAAGGGAACAGATTCTTTCCAACCATTAACTTTTGTCTTTTTTTCTTTCAAAATCTACCATGCTGCATTAGTGGTTGGAAATTGAAATAGATTAGATTAGAGTACATAAATTAAATGTCATTTTCCCTTCTTAGTATGCACCATTCCTTATTCTCCCAAGCAAAATATTCTTACTGTATCTACCTATTCGTCCCTCTTATTTATTCCCCTATACTACACTTGAACTAAGAGACAATAACATAGTCAACATGTTCATCAAATCATCTCCAAAATGTTTCACATCTCTCTCTAGTACTATACAAATTTCATAGGTTGTCCAAATTTCTTAACCTTATCCTATCCCCAAGAATGATTCTTCTTCTGGAAGTAATAATGCTTTGCCTCTTACTCTCTACCTTTGGCTGTGTCTTGTTCTTCACTTATGGTTTCTCATGCAAAATTCTCATTGCTTTGAAGTAATCACTTTTTCAACTTTTCAAAAGAATCCAAATCTTAATCACGTTTCCCCCTCCACTTTCAAACCTTTTCCCAACCGTTCATCATTGATTGCACACTTTTCTCCCATAATAATCCCAAAAAAACAAGACCCTTTTATTGTTACTATCTTCAACTTCAACAACTAAAGTGAATCTTGTGAACTGTCTCTATCTTCATGCATGAATAAGAGGAGCTTCTACTTATTCACGAGGAAAATCATATCACTAAGAAGTGTGTGACTCATACTACCAAACTTTAGCATCTTCAACTATACAAATTAACACACCTTCAAAAAACATCACCATTCTCATCCTCTCACACAGAATACCAAAAATTCACAACATGAAAAAACTCATTTTCATTCTTCTCTTTTCACTACTATGTTCAAATGGAACCACCTTTTCACTCTCAAGAGACTACGAAATTCTGCTTCATGTAAAGAACACACAAATTGATGACAAAAACAAAAGTCTCAATGATTGGCTTCCAAACACAGATCACAATCCTTGTAACTGGAGAGGCATAACCTGCGATCCACGAAATAAATCCGTTGTATCAATCGACCTCACAGAAACCGGTATTTACGGTGATTTTCCATCTAATTTCTGTCATATTCCAACACTCCAAAACCTTTCACTTGCTACAAATTTTCTTGGTAATGCTATTTCCTCACATTCCATGCTACCCTGCTCCCACCTTCATTTCTTGAACATCTCCGACAATTTATTTGTTGGAAACTTGCCGGAATTCAATTCAGAAATCTTCGAACTAAGAGTACTTGACGCCACAGGCAACAACTTCTCCGGTGACATTCCAGCGAGTTTTGGCCGATTACCAAAACTGAATGTGCTCAATTTGTCTAATAACCTTTTCACAGGTGACATACCGGCGAGTTTAGGCCAGTTTCCACAACTGAAAGTTCTCATTTTATCTGGAAACCTTTTCACTGGAACGATTCCTTCATTCTTAGGTAATCTCAGTGAATTAACTTATTTTGAACTTGCTTATACAGAATCAATGAAACCAGGTCCTTTACCTTCTGAACTAGGAAATCTTACAAAGCTAGAATTTCTCTACCTTGCAAACATTAATCTCATAGGTAGCATACCAGATTCTATTGGCAACCTTATTTCCATCAAAAACTTCGATTTGTCACACAATTCTTTGTCTGGTAAAATACCAGAAACCATTTCTGGTATGAAAAATTTGGAACGGATTGAACTATTTGATAACAATCTTTCAGGTCAAATTCCACAAGGTTTAACAAACCTTACAAATTTGTTTCACTTAGACCTTTCTCAGAACGCTCTCACCGGGAAATTGTCTGAAGTAATTGCTGCAATGAATCTTTCTATACTTCACTTGAACGACAATTTTCTCAGTGGAGAAGTTCCAGAAAGTTTAGCTTCAAATCCAAACTTAAAGTATCTGAAGCTGTTCAACAATAGCTTTTCTGGAAAACTTCCAAAGGATCTTGGAAAAAACTCTGCCATTGAAGAACTTGATGTTTCAACCAATAACTTCATTGGAGAGTCACCTAAGTTTCTCTGTCAAAAGAAGAAACTTAAGAGTCTCATCACATTCAAAAATCGATTTTCTGGGTCTTTGCCTAATGAGTATGGAGAATGTGATTCTCTTCATTATGTAAGAATCGAGAACAACGAATTCACCGGTTCAGTTCCACCGAGGTTTTGGAACCTTCCAATGCTTAATACAGTGATAATGGATCACAACAAGTTCGAAGGTTCAGTTTCTAGTTCAATCTCAAGAGCAAAGGGAATCAACAAACTGGTTTTAGCCGGTAACATGTTTTCCGGTGAGTTTCCGGTAGGAGTCTGTGAGCATGTTGAGCTAGTGCTAATTGACATTGGAAATAACCGGTTTACCGGTGAAGTTCCTACCTGCATAACTGGTTTGAAAAAGGTGCAGAAGCTTAAAATGCAAGAAAACATGTTCACTGGAAAAATTCCCGGTAATGTTACTTTATGGACTGAATTAACAGAATTAAACTTGTCGCATAACCGGTTAACCGGTTCAATTCCAACGGAACTTGGTAAATTACCTGACTTAATTTACCTCGATCTCTCCGTTAATTCTTTAACAGGGAAGATTCCGGTGGAGTTAACAAACTTAAAGTTGAATCAATTCGATGTTTCTGATAACAAATTATCCGGTGAGGTTCCTTCGGGTTTTAACCACGAAGTTTATTTGTCAGGTCTAATGGGAAATCCAGGTTTATGTAGCAATGTTATGAAAACCTTAAATCCATGTTCAAAACATAGACAGTTTTCGGTTGTTGCTATAGTTGTTTTATCTGCTTTTCTTGTGTTGATTTTTGTGTCTGTTTTGTGGTTCTTGAAGAAAAAGTCGAAATCTTTTGTTGGAAAATCCAAACGGACTTTTATGACAACAGCTTTTCAGAGAGTTGGGTTCAATGAGGAAGATATAGTACCATTTTTAACCAATGAGAATTTGATTGGAAGAGGTGGGTCTGGTCAGGTTTATAAGGTGAAGGTGAAAACAGGTCAAATAGTTGCAGTGAAGAAGCTTTGGGGTGGTGGAACACAGAAACCTGATACAGAATCTGAGTTTAAGTCAGAGATTGAAACATTGGGTAGAATTAGACATGCTAATATAGTGAAACTGTTGTTTTGTTGTAGCTGTGATGATTTTAGAATATTGGTGTATGAGTATATGGAAAATGGGAGTTTAGGTGATGTTTTGCATGAGGGAAAGTTTGTGGAGTTGGATTGGTCTAAGAGATTTGGAATTGCTTTAGGTTCTGCTCAAGGGTTGGCTTATTTACACCATGATTGTGTTCCTGCTATTGTTCATAGGGATGTGAAGAGTAATAACATATTGCTTGATCATGATTTTGTTCCTCGTGTTGCTGATTTTGGACTTGCTAAGACATTGCAGCATGAGGGGAGTGAAGGTGCTATGTCTAGAGTTGCTGGTTCATATGGTTACATTGCTCCTGGTATGTTTTAATTATCACTTGTTTATTATGAATGTTTTTGTCTATGAAGCACATATACTTTTCAGGCTAGGCGTGTCTCGATGTTGGATATGTATGGTTTCGATGATTATGTTACATTGAGTTATGTTATTTTTTTATAATATTATTTGTGTCGACATGTTCGTGTCATATATTCGGTGTGTGTCTGAGTTTGTGCTGCATAGGCTTTTGTATATATATATAGTACCGACATGTCTGATCAAAGACGTACACGGTGTCCGACACATGTGATTACCGGTGATTGGTCAATTTTTAAATTATTTATGTTAATGTGTCAATGTTGTATTTGGTGTTTGTTTCTGCCTAAGTGCTTCATAATTGTAACTATATCCGTTCAATTTTAGGAAACTTGAGTGCTGATTGATATCTAATTCCTTATAATTTAATTGCAGAATATGGTTACACACTGAAAGTGACTGAGAAAAGTGATGTGTATAGTTTTGGTGTGGTGTTGATGGAATTGATCACTGGGAAGAGACCAAATGATTCTTGTTTTGGTGAGAACAAAGATATTGTGAAGTGGGTCACTGAGTTTGCTTTATCAACATCTCATGAAGGAGGAGGAAGTTGCAACATTGGAAGAGGCTACGATTGTGTTATAACACAGATTGTGGACCCAAGATTGAACTTAGACACTTGTGATTATGAAGAGGTTGAGAAGGTGTTAAATGTGGCTCTACTTTGTACCTCATCATTTCCAATTAGTAGGCCCTCAATGAGAAAAGTGGTTGAATTGCTCAAGGACCAGAAATGGGCTCACCTCAAGTCATGAAATTTCATTGGACTTTTCAAGATCTCTAGGCATCTATGAAAGCAACTGATGTCTTTGTATGCTGGAAAATTTTCAAATTTTGAAGAAAGTTTTCAATAGATATTTATTAAGGATTTAATAGCTATTGTGAGAGATTGTTTCCTCACTCAATGTATCTAAATCTTATTGTATAGATGGTGCATGTGAATCTTGTCTTGGTCAAAGTTAAAAAGGTGTGAACAAAAAAGTTTTCACTTTTCACCCATATTATTTGTATATAAGTATGAGTAAAAGATGTTTAAATTAAAGGTAAATTTCAATCCACCCTGTTATTTGGCCAAAAAAATTGTTCAAATTGCGTGGTTGTTTTTACCTTAGTATTTTAGAAATCATTCAAAACTAAAAAGAGGTGTGTTATTTGAATAATCATTTCTAAGACAACTTAAGAGACAATCATAGATTTACAAAGAAAATGAAATATTGACACAAAAATCAAAACATTAGAGAGAGAAAATAAAAACATAATATGAATATAAGAAAGAAAATTGTCACAAAAATTTTCAAAAAATAGTTGTACAAATATCATTTCTCAACCAAAGATGACTTTTGTAAGTCTATGCATGTCTTGATGTGTATATTTTCAAGACAACTACTGGACACCGGAGTTGCAAAATGTAGAGAGAAGTTTTTTTTGGGTTCCCTAAAAAAAAGGCTTAATAGCAGTTTTAATCCCTTAACTTTTCCAAAGTTGCGATTTTGGCCCCCTAAAAAAATAACTACAAAACTGCCCCCTAAGTTTTGCACTTGTGGCAGTTTTGGCCCCCAAGGCCAATTTTGACTTGGTCTACGCTGACGTGACCCTAAGTGAGGTGCCACATGTTATTTTTTTTATTTTTTATTTTTGCCTTGGGGGGCTAAAACTGGTACAGTTGCAAAACTTAGGGGGCAGTTTTGTAGTTTTTTTCTTAGGGGGCCAAAATAACAACTTCGTAAAAGTTAGGGGACGAAAACTGCTATTAAGCAAAAAAAAATATTATTATTTTTTGGGTACAAAGAGGAGATAATTTTTTTTATAAGGGTAGTGTTAACTTGTGCCCTTATGTCACATGTTAAGAAACCTAAAAAAAGAAATATTCTTTAAAATTTTGTGCATTCAATTCATTAAAAAGTTAAATATTAAATGTAATGCACATATTCCAATGTAATATTTCTATATTTGATTCATTAATTTGTGTCTTAAGGGCACAAGTTAACATTTCCATTTTTATAAAGGAAGAGGAGTTATTTAATGAGACCGTCAAACACAACAAGAAACATTTATTCTTATTAGTCTATATAATACATTTTAGTCTAGTCCATGTTTTGAGTGACTAAAATCTAATCTAATATGAATTGATTTTGTAAAGATTAAAACAAAATAAAAATGAAAGGTACTAACTAAAACTAAACCGTTTTGATATTTGCATGGATCGTTTGCATATTTCAGCCTAACCACCAGTTAAATGAGCTTGAGTCTCATTCTAAAAGCCAACTCAAAGGGTGAGTGTGCCCAAAAATATTCATACACTCAACAACCTGAGAGAATCTGATCGATATAAAACTTCAAACAAACTACAAAAAACATCAGTACCAACTTCAACACCTACCCTCACACTTAGAGTCTCCGGTGTTTGACATCAGCACACCACGACAGTGACACATATGACTTACATTCGATCATTTTATAAATGTGAACATAATAATTTGGCACAAATGTAGAAATTACAATATTCTTATGTTCCTAGTTCTGCGAGGTGTTAGACTTAGACGAGGTAGCTTTTGAGGTAATGAACTTCTTTTCCTTTATATTAGTTCATCCTCCAAAATAATTAGACATGCTAATATAGTGAAACTGTTGTTTTGTCAAGTAGCTTAGTTAAGAATCCGAAGTTTAAACCTAACCCTTAAATATCTTAATATTCTTACCAAGTGATTTATGTTTAATGAAACTTTTCTTTCATTGGTTACTCTATATTGAATACTATAAATTCCTTATTTTGACTTTATATAAAAAAAAACGTGTTTTGGTGTAACATTTTTTTCTTTCAATTTAACCCAATTCAACATCAATACCATCATATCAATCCAAGTAGATTTTTACCATTTTATCGTTCATTGTCAATAAAAGTGAAAAAACAGACATGTTAGTGCTCATCTTGACTCTAGTATCTATAAAGAGAAAGTTTATGGTTCGATCCTATTAAGCTTCCGATTTGTTCAAAAGCACACTTAAAATATCTTTTTTTTTCAAAAGCTTTTATAGAAAACTAAGAGAAAAGTCACGTTTCATATTTCTTTTCGAGTTTAAGGTGATTTTTGTTCAAAATAAGGTTTTAATTATTAATTTATTTTTTTAGAAAACTCAATACAATTATTTAAACGCGTTTTCAAGAGTTCTAAAAGGTTGTTAGAAGTATTTTTAATATTTAAAACAATGTTCCTTCAACAACAAAAAATGATGTTTTAAGTTTTGTTTTTAAGAAAAACTGAAGTGAATTTATAGGCTTAAATCACTCTTTGATCCCTTAACTTATTTTAAAAGTTTAGTTTGGTTCCTTAACTTTAATGTCAATCAATTTAGTCCTTTAATTTATATTAAAAGTTCAATTTCCTCCCTTTTCTTTAAAACCGACCACTTTAGTCCTTTAACTTATACAATTTAATGAAAATTAGCCTCTGTTTGGATTAGCAGTGGAGGCCAGATTTCCACGTCCTAAGGCAGGATTCAACGTGATTTCGGGAAGCTAGCATTTATGGCTTCACTGCAAACGTGATTTTCTGCCATGGTTTTGAAAATTTTAACGCCTTTCCAAACACATAATTAGTTTATTTTTTGGTCAGGTAGTCTAGTGGCTAGATTCACACACATTATGTATGGAGAAGTGAGGAATTCGTTGTTCGAACTTCGGCCCTTGCACATAATTGAAAGGGTCTTGCTAACAACGTCCTAAAGACATTGTTTAAGGAACCTATAAAAGGAAAATTTATCATGAAAACACAAATCAAACCTTTGTAAATATAATAAATACAACATTTTCTCATACAAACTTGCTATTATTGATGACTTATCCAATCCTCCAAAGACACTCATTAGCATTTTCCTAATTGAAAATTAGGTTTTTAACTTATGAAATATAATTCATATCCATATATATTGAAGGACAAAGCTGCATTGACTTAAATAAATAAAAGATAAAAAATTTGTAAAAAAAATTAAAGATCAAATTAATCGGTTTAAAGTTAAGGGACCTCAAGTTTTAAAATAAGTTAAACACCTTTCCCAAAACAAACAAAAAAAAGTTAAACACCAAATGGATTTTTTTTAGGAGACACGACCAAATGGATATTTAAGCCGAATTAATTAATATCGTACTATTGAAAGCCTAACTACTTTTGTTCAGCGAACGGAGAAGTGAGAAAGCTCTAAAACTCCTTGAAGAACATCGAAACCTTATCCGAATTCCAGCCAGGTATGAAATATTCATTTGTTTTTTTTCCAATGAATGAACGTGCTCAATCTTTAGTTTCTCATAAAAACCCAGCTTCTTGTAAAGTCTTTTTTCAATTTCCCCACTCCTTCTCGTTCTTTATTTGTTTTAATGATAATGGTTTAATGAATGCTTTCGCCTAACACAGTTCCTTGACTAGTTGAGGAGAATGGATATTTGTTTTCTTCCTGTGTTTTCTATATTAAGGAAAAACTCTTTAAATTAATACTCGGTAAATTAATAAACTCTCTAAAATAATAAATTTGTCCGGTCCTGACTTGGACCAATGTAAAAAATTGAAAAACTCGATGAAATAATAAGATAATAATTTTTCGGAAGATCCCTTATAATTTTCGGTCCCAAGAAAATCATAAATTAATAATTCATAGAAACTGAAAAAAAATAGATTACACTCTATTGAAATATGATTCAATAGTTGTCTGTTTTCCTTTAAAGTTCAAGTCTGTTTGGAGCTTATCTCTAACTTTTCTTATTGCATCCAATAGCTCATGTGTTGTATTTTTGTACTGTATTTTTCCAATGCATATGAACACAGTAGTTACTAATTTACGTTGAGTCCCAAGGTTTGGTGCAACGTAATTCTAAGAGGCATAGACTAATTTGCCTTTTTGTTTGGCATGTACTTTATAATTACTTAAAAACTCTTTAAATTAATAATTATTAATTTATCGATAAATTAATAACTCTCTAAATTAATAAATTTCTCTGGTCCTGACATTATTAATTTATAGAGTTTCTACTGTAGCACGGACAACTTGTTGGACATGAATGAATATACTATTTTAAGAGAATGTTAAATAATGTCTCCGGAGCATTGATTAATAAGTAACCATAAAACAAAAAAATGGTGTAGTTATTATTTAATCAAAAGTTTAAACTTATATTTTCACGACAAAATTTATATTTGTATATTATTTTCTCCTTTCATATGTCTCAGTGTCTGACATGTCTCTTGTTGTCTAACATGCGTAGTATATAACATGTGTCATTGTCTAACATGCCTAGTATCTATGAAGCACTAACACCACGCCGACACGGCTAATAATTTGAGAAAATCACATAATTAAGTAAAATTATACTTAGTGTCCGACACCGAGACACGCCTAATCCGAAGAGTTCATATTATACAACATATGATGAATAACTTTCACAAGTGTTCCAAGAATCCCTTATTTCTTCTTTGCTTCGACATATTTCATAGACATATTATATGTGAAGCTTAACGATGTATATCAAATTAATAAGAGAAATGATATTCGAACATCCATTTTATGACAACTTTTTCTCTCATACTCACATTACTTTTTACTTTATCTCTCTATTTCTTTGGTTTTTGTGCAAATACCTACTTTTTCTTTGTAAATTATGGTTGTCATATAAGTTGTCAACCAAATGGTTGTTCAAATAAACACTCCTCAATTAATAATGATCAATTAGAGAGTTAAACTAACCTAAATACTACTCTTTCAGTTTCAAATATAAGCAAGAATTGTTTTTTCAACTTCATTGAATAACCGATCATGTATTTAGTCTATATTATAAATTAGATACATCAATTATTCAATAAATTTAAATAAGGAAAAAAAAATTTGCTAATTATATTTAAGATTAGAGGAAACAATATTTACTAACGTTAGCAGTTCATAATAAAAATAAAAAATGCTCAGTTTAAATGGCAGGCAAAGGGTGACAATATAGTTGAGATGTATTGGTTTTATCATGTGATGCATTTGCGCTTCACAGAGTGTTGTCACTATTGTCAACATAGGTAATTTAAGGGTTTAGTTTGAATAGACTAGGCGTTAAAGTTTAGTATATTGCAATTTGGATTGTTTAACCACCATTTTTCATTTAACTAAGATGATGATTAGCAGAACACGCAAGACAAAACTGAGACAAATATGACTACGAGCCATATTACAAGCAGCAGCAGTAATAGTCCATCATATGACAATATGCCTAACTCAAATCAGCACCAACAACCACAACAATCAATGTTTCAATGGCCTTATAATCCTCAATATGCCACACAAACACCATGGACACAGTTACCGCATCCACAGCAAGGACACGCAACATTGCCCTTTTGGACACCTCAAATGTTTGGAGCAAATATCCCTCCCATTTTTCAGACATTCAATGCTAATGGCTAGCAAGCTAATCCTATTCCTGGCTTTCCAGGTGTATGGAATTTTTTTCTCTTCATATGACTTTCTTGCAGCTATATTAAACTATTATGATTACACTTTGATACCTATTTTGCCAAATATTATGGAAGCATGGGTTATTTTAGATAATGCATGCAAAATCCACTTGAGTTGGTCTGATAGATGTTAGCTTGAGATCTTGGAGTGTGTTTTTCTCAAGGTCTCAGGTTCAATTCTTTTCGGGATCAATTTCCGTAATCTAGTTTGGCTTCCTAAAATAGATAATGAAAACACCTACAAATATAGTTTACATTCAATTATTCTATTTTCTCATATCATTATTGGTATGGACATGTTAGTGTCCATGTCAATGTTCTACTTTTGCCATTGTAACTATGTGCGTGTCTTTGATATCATCTTGTATTTTTAGACATTATTGTGAGCTATTCAAGTGTGTAAAATGTACATGTAACTTATAAGAAATAAAGTTTGAGGCCTTGTTTACAGCTCCTTGGGGTTCATCTTCTTGTTTGCCTCAGATTCAGATCCACCAATTACAACAATTTTGGGAAGCTCAGGTGAATACCTCTTCCCAAGTCTCACAATCAAATTATGCTCGTAATTATAGTTTCCGGTGAAATTATGATTAGAGTTATGAACATGTTTATTAATTCTTGCAGTTAATGATAAAGAATCAGCTCTGGAGTATGGTAAATAAATTGCAAATTGAGCTTTCTGAATACAAGGAACGGTTAACTAGGCTTGAAGAGGAAGTTTCATCACTCAAAAAGAATAAAGTTGAATTTGAAAAATCTACTGATGAAATTGTGAGGACTATTCTGGTGGGAATAGAGCAGGAAGATGCTGCTAAAGGATCAGCTGAAGAGGAAAATGAGGACGAACTGGGAGATAATGAGGACGACACTAGTGCTGCTGTATAAGAGATTGGTGTAACAAAGGGTAGGTTGGGTGCACTTTTAGAAGAAGTTACTTGCATCTATTCTTACGACAACATATTTTCTGGATTATCGGACCAGTCTGCTTAATTGTGATAATGTTCATTTTTTGAATTACTCAATGATGCTTCCGGCTTTTCTAAAAGGTCATTTGATCACAACACACATATATAATATAGGGTTAAATAAGTTTTTCGTCCCAATAAATATAACGAATTTTGATTTTAGTCCCTATAAAATTAAACTGAATGTTTTCATCCTCACAAAAAAATTTATTTTGTTTTTGATCCTTAATGGATATAATTTTAACGTGTTTTTGACATTTTTTGAACATAATATGAATATATAAATATTGAATATAATAAACGGACATAACATGGATACAATTTGAACATAAAAGAGTTATAATTTTGTCATTTATATGAACATAAAATGGTCATTAAGGACGAAAAACAAAATAAAAAAATTTGTGAAGATGAAAACATTCAGATTAATTTTTTAGGGACTAAAATCAAAATTTGCTATATTTATAAGGACGAAAAAGAAAAACTTATTTAACCCTATAATATGTGTGTGATTGTACCTATTTGATGAATAAAGTCCAGTGCAGTTGTTATTGTGTTTGAAAGTTCGTGTGTATTTGTAGACATTCTAACGCTCTATTTGCTCAATGAAATTAAAGACTACACTATTTCTTTCAAAGTAACAGTTTTAATAGTTTTATTTGAGCAAATTCTATTAGTTTGTGTCTATTTATAACTCTAACAATTGTTGATTAAGACAAAATAAATCTTCAATTTTCTCTAACACTTCATTTTATTTAGACATTCTTCGAATGTAAAAAAAATGTGAGAGAATTTTGGTATTGCACCTGTCCCTGGTTTTAGGGGACTATGAAAAGTCCCTTATATAGTGAGGAGGCGCAAGAATTATTCAGGGACTATGTTAATGTATCGACTATTTTGACAAATGAATTGCATTAAAGAATTATTATGACTATTTGTTACATATTCAGGGATTAAAATAAACTATTACATGTTGAATTGCCTCAAAATTGATGGATTCTGGTAGAGTTGAAATCGTGTCACGATTTCAAAATTGTTGCGCGCGATTTTTTAGACAGAATGCAAGTGACGAATTTTTTTTATACCCTTAAAATAATCGAAAATTATTTTTCTATCCTACTTTTTTAAAAAATTTCAAATATGCCCTACTTTTTCAGATTCTCTGTCATCCCACAACCCCCCTTGTGGTATATCCTTTTTTTTTTGTTGGATTTATTTTATCCCACAACCCCTCTTTGTGGGATATATTTTTTTATTAACTTATTATATCCCACAGCCCCCTTTGTGGGATACTTTTTATTTTATTTTTTAATTTTTTTTAAATGTCACACAACCCCCACTTGTGGGTTATTATTATTTTTTCTTTTCGTTTTGTATTATAATTACATAATAGATTAAAAAAATACAATTGTTATAATTGATGACATGTTCCACACCAAGGTCTTCGGGCATTCCTATCCGGATTTCTACGTGGTTCGTGAATTATTTGATGGCGAGATCGTTGACGATGAACTACTTCAGGTTCCGTTTGATCTTCGTCATTGTTGTTTGTAGTAGCTTTCACCTGACTACTTTGACCAAGCGTCAATGAGACATTGTGTTCCCTTGAAGGTCATCGAACATCTAGAAAATGATTATCATTAATTGAGTTCATTGACAAACGACTCAAAGACAGTTGACCGTACTCCGCGTCTAAACCAGGAGTATTCGCAAAATCAAACTCATCACCCGGAATGAATTGGGATAGTAGGTTTGTTGGTGTTGGTGGGTGGCTGTAGTTTGTGTTGTTGTACATTGTGTTATTGTTTTGTTGGTTGTTGTAGGTTTGGTTGTCGTAGTTAGGGTAAGAGGCGTTTGATGGGTCAGCTTGGTTCAGATCATGATAACTAGTGTGTTGCATTGAATTTTGAATGTAAGTTGACCTATCATGGGGTGCATAATCATATCTTGGGTTAGTATAAGGTGGTTGTTGGATAATATTTTGTTGGGGTTGCATAATCATGTCTTGGGCTAGTTCATTGCAGTTTTAGTCCCCTCTATTCATCATTTTGCGAAATTGGTCCCCCTATTTTAAAATTGGACAATTTTGGTCCCTCTATCAAATTTTTTGTCTAAAATATTGTGATATGATATATTTTAAATGAAGTTTTCAAGGGAATTTTGTTGCAAAATTTTATCGATGTTGATTTTATTCTATCTTCAGATCATATTCCACGACATTTAAAATTTATCACATCACATTTTTATAGTTTAAAAATATGATGGAGAGACCAAAACTATCGAATTTTAAAATAGGAGGATCATTTTTGCAAAATGGTAAAAATAGGGAGACCAAAACTGCAATTAAGTTTTTTTTTTAATAGGACAGTAATATTTTCGATAGGAAATTTAATTTGGATCGAGGACTTGAGCACTGTACAAATAAATAGGTAGCCTTGTGACGTTACAATCTCCTCCGTAGTCAGTAGTCAGTCACAGCACACGAACAGAAAAGAGAAGAGACAAGACAGCGCTTTCTTCTCCTATATCCAGTAGTAGGAGTAATTGTTTGTAATTTTTCTGCACTTCATTCAATGGGAAAGGATAAGAAACATTCATCTTTCGAACCCCAGGTATAAAATACTCATTTCTTGTCTTGTTATTTATTTGCTTAATCTTTCTTATTGATCCAATTTCTTGTAAAGCCTTTTTCATTTTTTCCACTCGTTATCTTTCCTTGATTCGTTTAATATTGCATGTTTTTCTCTCATCAAAACCAATAGTTACATAACCTAGAACGGCTATTTTATTTTCAAAATCGGATTCTATTCTCTGTGGTGACCATAGTCAAGCATTCACACACGGGTGACCGTTGGATCTTCACGGACAGACAGTGCAGATTTCAAGCATATGCTTTTGTCTTTTTTAAATCAATATCCAACCTTCAAATATGTATCGACTGATCTCGATCCAATGATTATCGTTGTGGTGAATGCGTGACTTGCACGGAATTTGGTTTTCTTTTTCTTTTTTAGAGGGTTGTTGATTATCACCGGGGATGGGGTTAAAAGGGGGACCAACAGAGGTCATTGTCCCCTAAGATTTTATTTTTTTTTTCTTCACATTAGTATGCTAATGCTATTATATTTTTTTGTCTCTATAGTTATTTTTTATAGTTATTTTCTACGAACTTTATAGGATCTTGTTTAATGAATTTTTTTATTCAATATATTTAGCATTGTACACATAACTTTCAAACTTTAATTGCACAAATCTTTAACTTAAATGCATAACATTGAAAAATAAAGTGACTTTTTTCTACGGTTTAGATAAGAACCTTACCTAGAACATCAATTTATGATTACTTGTCATGATTTCATTCAAAAAAACTTACTTATTACATGCAATGTTTTTTGCACACTCTCAGTTACTACCAACGATTCACTCCTTTTGATATTATCTTGAATTTCTCCTTCTACCTTTGCATTCTTGCTGTTTCTTATTTTCTTTCTCTACTGTTAAGAAATCTTCTTTAGTCTCGTCATACTCAAGGAAGTTTCGAGGAACCCGTCTTTCTTATATCCTTGAAATTTCTTATAATTTTGTATACACATTAACTTTAGATATATCACATAATTTCTTTAATTAATTATATATGCATATAAAAAATTGTTTTTTTCTTTACTAAGTTATACTCTTAAACTTGGTTCACACTAAGCTAAATTCCTAGCCACGCCCCTGATTGTCACCATAATAGGGTTCAACTTGAATAGTACATTCTAACAGTGAAAGTATTAAAGTTGTGTATATTGCAATTTTTCCCCTTTTTCATTTGATTAAGATGCTTACCAGAGCAATCAAGACAAAGACAAAGCTGAGCCAAATATGACTCTTGGTCATGGTAGTCCTTTGCATGGCAATGTGCCTAGTTCAAATCAACAAGAACAGCCATCAATGTTTCAATGGCCTTATCCTATTCAAAATGCCCCACAAGCACCATGGCAGCAGTTTCCTCATCCACAACAAGGGACTCAGGTTTTTTGGCCACCTCAGATGTTTGGTTGGCAACCTACTCCTGCTGTACCTGGAGCAACTTCCGCAACAGCCCAAAATTTAGTTCCCAATATGCATTACAGTGTTGGATACACATTTCCTAGCTTTTCAGGTATGCATGCAACTTTTGATCTTCATATGACTAGCATTTATTTCAGAATTTTTTAATACATTTTGATACCTATTTTACCAAATATTATATAAGTAGGAGTCATTTCATATATTGCATTGACACTCCAAATTGAATACGTATCTAGTGTTTGGCATTGGAACACCATGACATTGACACATCTGGTTTACATCCAATTATTCTATTTTTTTCAACTAATTATTGGTGTCAACATGTTAGTGTATGAATCGGTGTGTCCTACACTTTTCCCTTTCCAACTAGAGAGTAATTACATTAAACACATGTGGTTTATCATTTTATATATGTTTTTACATATTAGCTAGTCAAGTGTGTAAAATCAATGTTGAACTTGATATAAAGTTTGATACATTGGTTACAGGTCCTTGGGATCCATCTTCTAATTTGGCTCAGATGCACCAATTGCAACATTCTTATGCTCTCAATTCTGCTGAGGCTCAGGTGAATACCTCTTCGCAAGTCTTACAATCAAATTATGCTCATTATTACGGTTTCTAGTAAAATTATGATTAGAATTATGAATAAATTTAGTAATTATTACAGTCAAAGGAGAATGCTGAGCTATGGAGTACGGTGAATAAATTGCAAGCTGAAGTTTCTGATTACAAGGCTAGGCTAATTATACTTGAACAAGAAGTTTTGTCACTCAAAAAGGATAAAATGGAAAAGCCAACTAATGAAATTGTGACAGCTATTCCGACACTAGCAGGACAACCACGAAAGAGAGGGAAGCCTGCTAAGCAATCATCAATCAATGGATTTTGCGAGTCTCAACTGCTAGCTCACAGCAAAAAACCTGCACCGATTAAGCCTCAGTTTGTGAGTAAATCACCTATCTTTGAAAAAGTTATCCTCAAAAAGGTAGATCACAAAGAAATACCAGTTCATTCTGCTAGATACATTGGGAATACTACTGGAACACCTTCTCAAGACCACACGAGGCATGTGTTAGATGCAACACATCAACAAGGAGGGAACATAACTCCTGTATGTAATTTTGCAAATGAAAAAGATGCTTCTGAAGAGGAAGAAAATGGTGCCTTAGGATCAGCTGAAGATGAAAATGAGGATGAAATGGTAGATTATGATGATACTAGTTTTTCTAAATGAGATATTTGTGTAACAAAAGATTGAGGGGTGCACTAAGTAATGTCAAATTAACTATTTCAGTTTTCAAAAGGTTTGCTTCCCTTTAACTATATGTTAGTACCTACTTTTTGTACAAGTTTTTTGGATCTAGTTTCCTTGACAATAGATTTGCTGGATTAAGGGACTACTCTACTTAATTGTGACAATCTTCTAGCTAGTTGAAAAGACTAGAATTATGGTAAATTTATGTTAACATTTTGCCATATCAATCAAGGGAATTATATGCATGTTATGGTTTGAATTACTCAATTATGCTTCCAAGTTTTTTAAAAGATCATTTGGGTCACAACATAAACAAAATATTATGTCTGTGATCGATCATGATTAAGCCTGCATTTATCAACAATTCTCTATAGTATTTAGAATCGATGCATAGTCACCAAGACTATTGTTTATTTGAAGTTTTGAAAGCTATTGAAAGAAAGAAAAATTGTGATTATACAATTATAAATATGTTCTATTATATATTAAACAAGGAGAATGCTAACCATTGCCCTTGGGGCATTGGATAAGGAGATAAAAATAGAAATATAGTATTGAAAAATGACGAAAAGTGATAAATTTAACTTTTTAAAAGTCAAAATGTTGTTGAAACCAATGCAAACATATTACTTTTTGCAGGACAATGGTTAGCAAGACCCAATAAACAAAGCTAAGATAACATCACACTCCATAAGAAAATTAATGAATTTTACTTTTTTTAATGTAATAAAAAGCAATTGTTATATCCAAGAGAATGTCAATGCACTGATAAGAACTTGATTTTGTAACCTCAAGGACTTGGTTCAAATTTATTTGAGATAGTTGGAAAATGATCATTAGTGTGAGCATTATTAATTTTGTCTTGTATGTATTGACGACGAGAAGGTAAAAACCTGCGTGAACATTTAATATATTGGGATGCGGGTTTAAACTTGCAATTCTTCACCAATATATATATATATATATTTGCGTGAACATTTAATATATTGGGATGC
>Ga0228710_1002580_pt1 | contig 28626 bp, 9 predicted proteins | sample MedpolnodulmetaG_FD_177995 | JGI IMG/M metagenome (GOLD analysis project Ga0228710, IMG submission 177995) | Root nodule microbial communities from Medicago polymorpha collected in Santa Monica, California, United States - pink nodules | ecosystem: Host-associated > Plants > Roots > Nodule... | reverse complement strand
TTGTTGATGTTTGTTTTCGACGTTTTTGCACAGAGTATTGGCCTTGTATGCGTGTATATTCTCTGGCTATTATTCTCTAAGTCTTCATCCCTATTTATAGAGGAGTTGAGAGACGTTGAGAATTTAGCCGTTGCATCAACGTGTCTTGCATTGAAGCTTTGATTCTTCACCCTTGATCTTTTTCCTGATTTGGTAGTTGTCCTATGAAGAACTTAATTCAAATCCATTCCAGAACAAAAGGAACAACTTCTGCAGCAATGTTACTATTATCTTTGTCTTTTTGTAGAGACAAACATTGCAGACATGGTGGTTGCAGAGTTCGTGGCCGTACACTTCGTACAATGTCCTTTGTCAACTCTGGTGAAGTAGCTTCTGGTGAGATACGCTTCTGATGACCAGTGCTTCTGATGATCTTGCTTCTGATGACGTGTCTTCAGGAGCTCTTCTTCAGACTCGTTTCTTCAGACGCATTCCTCAAACGCAGTTCTTCAGACTCATTCTTCCAGATGCTCTAAGCTTCAAATAAAATTCCTTTGCTCTTGGACTTGTTCAATCAGAATCTTTATGAATAGTACTTTGATTATGAATCATGTACACTTGAACAAATTGTTTAGCATATCCAATTGATTATTTTTAATACCTTGTTATTGTCAAAACTCAATAGGTGACTTGTGAAACACCCTTTGTTCCAACAAACTATGTAAAAGTACACCTCCTTTTACATTTCTCATATGACTCAATATGATTTATGATGCATGTACATACAAGCAAAGACTCGATAATGCACAACTTTCAACATATACATCCATCAACAAAAATGTAAAAGTACACCTCCATTTACATTGATCAACTCCAACAACAATTGCATTATCAAGTATTTACGTCCACACAATCACCAATTCAAATAAGAGTCCTTGCCATATTATCAACAAACATCAACATCAATTGGCATATATACATTAATCACCATTAACTACATAATATGGCTCAACAACTTCATATACTTTCTCGCAAATTTAACAAAGGAGAAAATACAACATATTATGATAACATCGAATTCGACACCTAACAATCATCCACATACCTTCATTTAACCATATAAAGTCATCCACCAAAGATTTATAAGGTAATTGGCTCAAAAGGACCATTTTCGACAAAGTTCGTATCAAGTAGCAAAACGGCCAACATTGATATTTTTCCAAGGCAAAGTAACTTGTTCAAGTTAGAAAACCTACAACTCGATCTTAATTAATCATATAAGTATGAGCATAGGCCACTTACGAGCTATTATGAATTAGTTCAAAGTTTAGCCTAAGTTCGTATGAGAAAACCCCAAGTTCACATTTTCCACAATTCTACCCGAAAATCAAGTTTGACATGATTAAGACATTAAACCATCCTTGCATGCTTTGTCTAAGTCTATATGAATTGTAGACCAAGCTTGTAACCCTTTTAATTCACAAAAGTTCATTTTCTGACAAAATCCGAAAAAACCGAAATGACACATTTACAAGTTTCAAACCATTTGGAAAATCCAAGTTTCAACAAAGCCAATTGTGTTCGAGTAGAAAAGTGTGTGAAAACAGCAAAAGAACACTTCAAAACGGTCACATCGGACCCCTACATGACTGCCCCGAAGCACCCAAACACGGAACAACAACCGTGTTGTCCTGTCTAGGGCGCCTGGCGCTAGCTCTCTGACTAATGGGCGCCTAGCGCCCTGCCTCAGGCGCCAACCTTCTGGAAGTGGGAGCCCAGCGCCCTGGCTCAGGCGCAGCGCCCCAACAACGCGCGTTTTCGCGTGTTTCGGCCACGGGTCTTCGCCATTTTCGCCCAAAATCGAAGGGTTAAGTCCCCCATTCATAAAAAAATGATCCAAGGCATGACCCGGGGCTCTAACACATCGAATACACTCGTTCCGTGACATTTGAATAAGTTATGAAATTGTTTTAAAAGCTATTTTCTCAAACACAAGTTTTCAACAACAACAACAATCAATTCTTCTTAACAACTCAATCCAACTACAACAACTTCAACCATAACTCATACCCAAGCCAAGATATGAGATCATCAACAACAATCAACAACAACCACAACTTATAATCATGTATTCAATCACAATCCAACAACATCATGTCATAATTCCTCAATTGAACACAATCCATCAATTATCCATATACATATATCATGAACATGTAAATTTATCATCAACCATTCAATTATCAACAAATTAACATACCCAAACATCTCACTAACATTAGAGCATGAATTTCAACAAGTAGGTTCATGACAATCACTTATTCAATTAAGCACTTAAGCATATAACTAGAGAAGAAGTTACAACTAATTGTTTATAATTGAAAACTAACCCCCTTACCTCAATGAGCAACAAACCTAGCACAAGCTTCAATTGAGCTCCTATGGGTTCTTCAATGTTTCTCTCTAACCCTTCTTTCTTCCTCTTGCCCCCTTTCTCTTTCTTCCTCTTCTCAAACTTGTAAAATGATTATCTATCCCTATTTTCTTTAAGGACCAATGCTTATATAGCTTCTATACTTTGGGCTTAACCCATCTTAGTGTCCTATTGGGCTCATAACATTTATAAACCAACCCCCAAGTTTCTCTCTACTAACGGTTAAAATAATAATAACAATCACTTGGCGGTTATAAAATAAATCACCACTACCCGCTAGTAACTTACCAAATAATGGTTCTCAGTCGAAACGCTAAAAATAATCCTCATCAATTACTAATTTACCCTTACTCATAAAATGACCAAAATACCCTTCTAATAGCGAAATCCTATTAAAATACACACATAGGCAATTTAATCACATATAAGCATAATTAATCAGACACACACAATTAAAATTAAATCTAGAGAAAATCGGGTTGTTACAGAAAATGCCTTGACCAGTGCCATGGGCTCTAGGAGATACATACACGTATCTTGGAATTGTAGGTGGTTGAAAGTAAGAGTATCCTCTCTAAGTTTTATCCACTTGCATCGAAGTGGTAAGATAGTCAAGTTTGATAATGGGAAGAATGAAAATCAGAGCAAAGCCTCCGAAATGGTATGTTTTATTATTTTAAATTCATGTGGATTCTAACTTCTTTCTATTGTGTTGCTTGAGAACTAGAAACAATTTATGTTTGAGGTTGTGATGACAGAGCATCATATGACATTTTGGATATGTTTTTAGTACTTTTTCTTTGCATTTTGAAGACAAATAAGATGAGAGTTCAAGGAGTTGTCAATGGTTTAAGGAACATCTTGTATTGTTTTCACTCGAGTCGTTTTAATTTAGTTTTATTCTAGATCATGCAACTCCATATGTGTTTTAAGTGTTTTGTAGTGAGGAATCATGTAAAATCAACAAATCAAGACATCACGTGAAGGATCAACGATGAAGAATTAAAGATCACTGGTTCTTAGAATGTTGTTGAAGACAATACAAAATGAAGAAAATTCATTTCAAGTTCCCATGAGTTTTCAAACGGAAGAACGTTCGAAAACAGGATGAAAACGTAAGAAATCGCACCTTAGGGGTTGCCTCAGGCGCCCATGCACCCGTAAGCGAGTAAAAATCGCCTTTTGCTTGTTTTACAAGATGGATCGGTGGATAAAGTCCAATTTTCTTCTTTTAATCCCTAAGTAATCTCATGCTATAAATAAAGACCCTTGCACGCTATTTTATTCATTCAGAAAAATTTGTTAGTGAAGTCAAGGGTCAAGCATCAGAGTTCCAAGGAAGGATTTCTCCATCTTTTGTTCTCTCTAGGGTATGTTATTATATTGTTTTCTTATGATGTATGTTTCCATGAGCAACAAAACCTCTTGATTAGGGTCCCACGATGAACCCTTTCTTATTTTTTGGAATTTATTAATAAAGTTTTCAATCAGTTTAAGCTTTTGATTGTGTTGAGATTTAAATTAGAGTATTCAAGTTCATTAATGCTTCGTTAATTGGTTAACTACTAGTGTAACCTTTGGATTAATCTGTATCATTTAAGTAGGCATTGACAACCTGTAATTTTATCAGTTCATTGGCTTTTCTAATTACTACTTCTTCTAGAGGTAAGTAAGTTTAGGTCTAAGTCCTTTTCTTCGTTACTCCTTTCTTTTGAAAAACGTAGTACATAACTTTGGTTGGTTTCAAACAAGTTATCTAAAGAAACTAGTGCGGGTTTTACCGTTGGAATTCATTAATTTAATGATGCACCACATAAGTTGTTTGATTTCTTAAAAGATAATTTCAATAAAGAAGAAAGGGGGATTCAAGGTAGCCCTAATCATCGTTAATCATCTTAATCACAAAAACCTGATCTTGCATTGGGCAGGGCAATTCAACCCTGGAATTCTATTCACTTTTATTTACTTTCGCTTTTGATATAAGTTTTATTAATTACTAAGTTGAACGACAATCGCTATGGAGAACGATAAATGGACTAGTTTATTACTTGTTACGATTTGGTGCACTTGCCAATTTTGTCCATCAACAACTCCTCTAATTCTCATCTTATTTGTATTCAAATTCAAAGAAAAGTAGTAAAAACATAGCCAAAAATATTATATGATGCTCCGTTATCACAACCCCAAACTTAAACTAGTTATTGTCCTCAAGAAACACAATAGCAAGAAGTTATAGTAAGAACATACCTTTCCAGAGATTTTGCTCAGATTGTCAACTTTTCCCATCATCAGACTTAACTAGCTTACCATTTCCATGCAAACGGAACAAACTTAGAGAAGATACAACTACTTTCAACCACATACAATTCCAAGATACACATACGTACCTCCTAAAGCCGGTGGGGCTGGTCAAGGCATTTGTCACACTCTAGTCGTCATGTGAGTGTACCTTGCTATGGGATTGAAGCAATTCTAAACAGACATTCAAGGTTAAGGTGGGACATATATGGGAAAGTATGTAACAACCCGTTTTTAGCTACAATTATTTTAATGTGTATGTATGTGTGTTTATTTGTGCTTATTTGTCTTTGTGTGTATTTAATTTGGGAATTATTGGATTTTTGGCCTAGAAGGGTATTTTAGTCATTTTTAGACTAAGGGGGTATTTTGGTCATTTGGCAAGTAAGGGTAAATTAGTAATTTTATTGGGCAGGTTATTTTACTTGTTTGTGCTTAAACTTCATAGTTGTTATATGTTAAAATGATTATGTTGAAATTTTAGCCTAGATCGATGAAAATTGATGTTGTTGTTGATTGATGGTGAAATTATGGTTATATGATAGAATGTTGTTGGGTTGTGTTGGTGATGATGATGATGATTCATGCATTGTGTGTTGATAAATGTGTTGTTGTGATTTTATAACTTCTGTGAAAATGGATTAAAATTAGAAAAGTTTGACTTTGATGAATTTGAACAGATTAATGGAGTTGTTGTGATGAATAAGATTGAGGAGAATTTATGTTTTTGGTTGTTGTGTTTTAGTGAGGAATCGTTTGAGAAAAATCGGGTTTTTTAAGCTAAAAGTCGTTTTGAGCACTTTTGCAAAATAAGTCATATTGAGGTTTTTGAATTAAGTTGTTTTGGGTTAGAAAACTATATTTTGGGGTGACGATTTACCGTTAAAGTGTTAGGAATGAATTTGGTGAAAACGGGATCGAAAATGGATTAAGAATTGGACTTTTTCCGGCACACGCAAACATGAAAACGTGCAGTTTTGCTGTCAAGCAAAACGCACGGTCTGCCTTCAGGAAGTGCACGACCCGTGCGTAAGTTCCTGGACCGTGCGTTTTTCCTGGTGCAAAAATGCACGGTCGTGCACTTGCTTGATGGTTTGAAAACATCGTTTTTTTGTACTTTTGGGGGTTCCGTATGTATCCCTATGAGTTCCTAACACCTAAACCTACTTGAATAGAGTTTAATTAGGTCTATTTGAGTGGATTAACATGGCTTATTCTCGAGGAAAAAAAATAAATTGAAAACTCGGTATCCGATCCAAGAATCGACTAATCTGAGGGGACCAATCCCACCGCCCACTTGCGCGGGTCCCGTTTAAAGCCAGAGCAAGCTCTGTATGGACTTAGCCCACCGAAATTGACACTAGAGAGAATCGAACCTGAGTCCTTTGGAGGAGCAAACACCAAGATCCCAAGTCAACCACTAGGCCAACCCCAAATGGGTTTCGTGAGGAAAATAATTGATTTCAAAACATGTTAAAAATGAGACGAACTTTGAGTTTTTGAGAAAATATACGAACCTTGTGACACCAAAATGCAATGATTGATTATCCTAGATGTTAGATAATATGTAGGGATGTTTTTAATGATATGTAAGAACATGGAACCCTACTTTGTGAATTAAATCGGAAATAGACAATTTTCGGAAAATAGACCAACTTTACCGAAATTGAGTTTTTATGATTTTCAAAACTTGTTAGTGGATTGTATTCATGTTTATATGATAGAAAGATGATGAATCTATGATGATTGAGTGTTTAGGATGATGAATGTTATGTTGTGGTTAGTTTTCCGTCTTTTATACAAAATATGATTTTGAAACATTATTGTTTCCTTAAGGTGATAGAAGTTGATGATGATTATGATTATGATGATGATTTTAATGATGATGATTTATTAATGATGATGAATTCGTACATGCAAAGTAACAACGATATTGATAATGAACGCATGTATGAAAAGTGACGACGTTAATGATGACGATTTATTGGGTGAACGTATGCATTATTGAGTCATATGTTCATGCATTCATAAGTAGGATATTTATATCCAGTGACGACGATTAGGATACTTTGTATCCAGTGACGATTAAAATACTTTTTATTCAATGACGACAATTGGTACCACATGCATATAGAGTCGTGTCTAGAGCGCATTGCATACATTGTGAGTGATTTAATTAACTGCTATTAATCATTTGAAATTAGTTATCTCATTTTACTTTCATTTTATTATACTTTATTTGTGGAATTGTTATCTAACCCCCAGTGGTCGTTTGGTTGATCGCCTGCCTATTTGTATGAATCTGTAGACGACTTGCAGGATTAGTATCTTTGCTTTGCTTGTGAGTATTCTTGAGGCTAGCTTTGAAGCTACCTCGTCTCTCTGCTTTAGAGTCTTATTTTAGGGCTCTGATTAGGATGTCGATCTCTTGTCGTTTATATTTCATGTCTTTATGAGACTATCACTCAGTATGTTGAGATTTGAGATTTATATTCGATGATGTATTATGATACATGTGACATGACTATTTTGGAGATTTTATTATTTGTTGATGAGATGTTATGTTATTATTCTGATGTGATATTTTGAAAAATTATTTATGCATGTTTTGGACTTATTGAAAATGTAGCATCTAAATTCCTTGTATGTTTGTATTATATGCGTGATTTATTGCTTAAAGGTTTAGGGTGTTACAAAGTAGGCTATCAAACACTTTGGAGTTAGTTCCTAACGATTCCCTATTTGAAATACTTTGAAAACTTTGTCATCCAAATGTCTAACTTCATTCATAAACTATGTCACACCCAATGTTTATAAGGTACTAGTTTCATTTTTTAAGAGACTAAACTTTTGTTTTTCTCTCTTGATTTTTTTTTTTTTTTGTAGACCATCATTTTGATGTTTTATCTACATTTTCTTTTTCATATTTTTTCCTTTTATAACCAATTTCTATTAGTACCCCACCCCAAACATAAGATGTTGTTAATCCCAAATAGCAACCCCAAACATAATTTTAAACCGTGACAAGTATTAAAGTAACCTATCGATTCCCAAAAAAAAATCCAACAGATATAATCAATAGGGTTCATAACTTGTGAGATGATGCAAAGTCACATAAAAGTAACCAAGAAAAAATTAAAGCATCGAGACTCAAAGTAGTTTCACAAAGGATATCTAATAATAATTCAGGGTGGGTTGAAAAAGGCTTTAGTTGCCAAAAACAAATGTCTTGTGTGTATGATAATACAACCAATAATTCATAGAGAACGACCAAAATTTCGAGCAAAAATAACAATCCAACATGGAACATGATGGGACGTTATTTGTAATAATGCAACGGTTAGGGCAAGTGTATCAGTCGTTTTCATCAAGTAATAAAGTGATAAGTAGAGTATCATATCCACATGGATTGTCCTTTCGTCCGAACAATTCTTGTTACTTATTTTTGTAAGTTTGACTGTATAAAAGTTAAGTTTCAATTTTTATCTATTTGCACCTGTTTTTATCAATTTTTACCTGTTTTTGGTTGCAAAAAAGTAAGCAGTGATTTGGATTCATCAAATCCCCTATGTATATACGTTGTTGGATAATAAATAATATAAATGTCGTGTTTATTTATCTTAAGTAGACTATACAAGTGATGAGGCCGTTGGGAGTTTTCTAAATAGGTAGGGCCCCATCTGACCCAATGAGTTTTAGCCACTGGGTACCTAATTATGCCTTTCCCTCTGATGGTTAATTGCACCTGCTGATCGCACGGTGATCCTTACGTGCGGGGTCTTGCTAATTCAAAGGTAATTGAAACATAAACTTTATATTGGCTTTCCAGTATTTCCCGAGGCAATTAAGGCTATGGTTCCATTAGGTCTTCCTATCTATGAATCTTAGGACACATAAGAGTGAAGCAAATATGGTTCCATTGCGCCCTGAATTTTTGAATGCACAGGGTGCATGACAAATCCCCTAGGCGCATGAGAGTGAAGCAAATGTCATGCCCTAGGCGCATGGCTTATCAAATAATGCCCTAGGCATGTTTCCAATGCCCTAGGTGCATTCTGTCTTCCTTCCGGGCCCAAGCTCTGATTTTCTATCGTTTTTAGGTCTTCGTGAAATTCTAGCGTACTTGTTTTAAAAGGTTTTGTAAGATGTTTCAATGTTTCAACATCGCAAATAAAACTGAAATAATAACAAGAAAATAAATGACAAGAAAGTAAAGAACACAGTGAGTTTGTTGACCCAGTTCGGTGACAAACACAAAGATGAAGTTACCTTCAAACAAACAACTAACACCTTGCTTACAAGCTTTGGTGTAGTACATTAGAGTTTACAACTCAACACACAATCCTTAACATGTATCACAAACGATACAAGAAAGGCTCACAATAAAGGTACTAGACTTGCATCAACATGATACAAGAATAGAACACATGTAGACTCAAAACCCTAAAAATCTAAACTTTTTAGAATGGCAGCTTGAATAGTTCATTAGGTCTTGAAGTCTCCCTTATATACTGAAGCAGCTCAGGTCAACTACTTTAGTTGGGCTTCAGAACAAAACAGATCGTCCAACTGATCTGCAAAACAAGAATCAGAGACAAATATGGAAAGTCCTAAAATGTCGGAACATCTTTAGGATTTTCCAAAACAATAACAAATATTTCCTAAAATATAATCACAACTTTAGGAATATTGGTCAACAAGATAACGAAATATTGTTTCCTTTTAAAGATAAGGCGCGCGTACAAACAGGCAAGATACATATCACACTGAACCGTGCCAGAATGTTGGAACATCGTATCCAACATCTTACAGGCATGCCTGAGTCATGTTGGAACATTGGTTCCAAAAACACAAACATGGATATTTGTTTTAGTAACAATGCAGCCAATACAAATACCCAACACTTCGTCCTCAAATAACTTGCCTCAGTACTTTGGAAGTAGAATTCTTCTCATTTATAAGTCTTCTGAGGCCTCTTGAATCTTTATTCTTGTCTCTTGAATCTTCACAATTCTTTGGTTGTTCTTGATTTGCCGATTTGCATGATTTCTTCGTGAATCACTTCAAAAACCCCCTAAAATTGCTATGTTTCGAGAAAACTAGAATTACAGACTCATATATAGAAAACATTACAAAAGTCCCAAAATCATAGGCAATCGTTCTAATGCTCCTTCTTTTTGCTAAGAAATCCTACTAAAATAGAATGAAAAACATGCTAAGAATAACGTAAGATGACCTGTCATCAGAACATTCATAATGAAAGAAAAAAAATAGAAACATATTGAATTTATATTTGGCTAAAAATCTCACCGTGTATGCTATACATAATGGTAATGATGACTTTTTTTGAGTATCTTCCGCATCAAGCTACAAAAGTTATTGTGCTTTTGAACTTCAGAAGTAAGCTAGCTCTCTGCTGAAAATGGTTTGAATAATTCTCCAAGTCTAAAACAAAATTTGCAATTTTTGAAAGGGAAAGTTATGTAATTCATGTAAAAATAACGTGCCTAGTCTCGAGTTTGCAATAATAAGAGAAAGGAATGATGTGATAAAGTTGCTATGAAAAATAAATGACTGAAAATAAAAATATGAGTTGCCTCCCATTCAACGCTTGTTTATCGTCTCGAACTTGAGATATTTGTCTAAGGTGAGCTTGGGATCCCCAAACCATCAGGTTCCTTGTCTTCTTCTTCCTCATATGAACAATCTCCTTCATAATCTAACCGTCTGTAGTATTCTTCTGGTTCTAACTATCCATAAGCTTCTTCAGACTCGGAGTCATCTTCAGATTCCGACCCATCAGATTGTTCAACAAGGGCTTTGAATGTTTCCCAATTGTCAACATGATTCATAGCCAAGTTGTATGCATTTGATGGTGGAGTCACCTTGTAGCATTGATAATAACTGTTAGACCTTATGAAAACCTCCTTCTGCTCACAGTGAACCAAAGCTTTTGCAGTCACCATGAACGGCCTTCCTAGAATCAGCAGGCAATCTTGCTCTCCTTTATCCTGTGCAACAATAACATCGATTTTGAATTGAAACCCATCGATGTCAACCATCATATTTCTTACCATACCTACAAGTTCTGTTTCACTGCCATCTTCAAGACCAACATTCATAAAACAAGGTCGTAATGTTAATCCTCCACCCAAGTTGAAGGTGGATAACGACATAAGATTTCCACCTGCTCCTAGATCACATAAAGCTTCTCTTACAAAAATATTCCCTACATTAACAGGGACATTAAAACATCTGAGATCTCCTTCTTATCGTGATACCTAAAAATCATGAATCGCACAACAATTTTGGGTTAGAGAAATAAACTCTTCATTAGAGGGCTTCTTCTTTAGCTTCAGGATCTCCTGCAAAAATTTCATACAACAATGACTCTTTTCGACCATTTCTTTGATGGCTATATTTGCGTTAAATTTTCTAAAGCTTTAACGAGCTCTTGAAAATTTTCATTTTTTTTATGCTCACTAACTTCTACTCCCACAACAAGAGTCTTACCTCCTTTAAGATCATGTTGTGTATCTTCCTCAACTATTGTCTCCGATACTTCAACATTCCCCTTGTTTTCCATCTTCCTTCTATTTTTGTTTTTCTTTGAAGCCTTCTTTCCTATCATGAACATCACATCCATGGTTGGTATTCTTTTCTCCTCAGAAGTCACATCCTTAACTACTTCCTGAGTACTAGACTCAACATTACTTACATTTTCCTCCTCAATCAAAGTCTCCTTAGAAACTTCCCTTATGGTCTCCTTACTTTGATTAATAAGATCCTTACTACTCCACTTTTATTCAAACTTTCTGGTCCACCATTATGGTTCCCTTTGTTTCGTTTGGCGGCGTACCATTCTTTGTGCTTCTTCGATTTCCCAAAGTTCACGTTGTTTGGCCAGAAACATGTTTATTAAACTTAGATAAATAGGATTATGTTCAATAGCAGCAATGGTAGGGTAATATTAATGTGTTATAGAGTTTCCAGGAGTACTTGCATTCTACCTACTTTTCTTTCTCTCTTTTTTATATTTCTCAATTGGCACAATTAAGGGGCTTTATCTACTTACCTGGTGTTTCATCTCGTTACCTCCCTCAATATTATTTTTTTTCGATCACTTTCCTCATTCAACACCATCATGCACTCCTAACTTCTTGAGTTTCCACATTCTTAATTGAAGGATCGATGTTTCTTTTAGATTCTTATTGGTTCTTTGAGAGAGCTTCAATTTGATTTTGAGTGACCTTCATGTATTGGTCAAGAGTTTCTTCAAGACTTTTCATTGGCTGTTGTCAGTTGGTGGCTTGAGATGGTTCAAAATTATTGCTTTCACCAAAAAAGAAATATAGATCAGTTGGCCAACCAGAATTAAATATGTTAGAGGATGGGTACCTTTGCTTCCTAGCAACAACTCCCATGTACTTCACTTGTTCCTCATATAACCCCAAACTTGCTATAAGACATGTTCCAGTTTCATGCGCTTGCTCACAAAAGATACACCCGATGTCAGTGGCTGACAACTTCACCACCTCTTGTGCTTCTAGCTTCTTAGCTATTTCTTCAATTACTTTGGTATGAAGTTTGTGATTTCTAAGTAAAGCATCCTGGGTTTCGAGTTTCAACAATTCTTTCTTTTTCACAACATTCCTATCATTACCTTGAGACCTATACTCGTTCAAAGACATGTTGTAAATAAGTTCATGAATCTCGATGACTATTTTGTTCTTCATCAAACGACCTGCAGAAGCATCTAAAAACATTCTAGTTTGGGTCTTAAGACCGTTAGTAAAGATAAGGGTTACCTCCATTTCAAAAATTTGTGCCCAAGGCACCCTTTAAGAAGCAGCTTATACCTTTCCCATGCATCCTAGAGATTTTCTCCGTCTTCTTGTTGAAAAATGGAATTTTCTCGCCTCTTTACCAAGTAATTTATAGCTGTAAAAATGTGGATGAGAAAAGCCTTTTTTAGCTGGTGCCAAGTGGCTATGCTACCACTTGCAAGTGAGTTCAACCAAAAATATCATATGATGCTTTGCCATCAACATCATAATGAAATTTCTCAAGAATCTTGAATGTGGATTTGGAATCTATATCTCTCAGCTAGTGTGCAATTTTTCTTATGACAAACATGCCACAAGTCTCTCCCGCCTAGAAGTGTCTTGTGTCATTTGGGGAGTTCTTTTAACGCTTATTTTCCCTTTCTACGTTGAAGATGAAACTATTTCCCATTGATTAATGTTATGTCCATGCCCAGTTGAAATTTGAAGTGATTGTGGGTTTAGTGATGTTCAAGCAATGTGTCATAAGGTTGGTCTAGACAAGACTTCAAAGATCTTAGAAATCTTAATGGTTGAAGTAGGTATCTTAGCTTGGTTGATAATGTGGATGGATCACAACTCCTTTGAAGTAGATCACAAAATCTATCTTTTCTCAGCTACATGTTTACAACCGGCGTTTGGAAGTCCAACCTCCCACTCCCCTCGAACAACTTGTGAGGTGTGTTGGAATAAATGGGACGGAGATGCAATGGTTTTCAATATGGACGGAAGTTCTCTTGCTAATCTAAGGAAGGAAGGCTTTGGTGGCTTGATGCGTAATCATGATGGAACATTTCAATTTGGTTTCTATGGGAGTGTAGGTTTGTCTAATATTCTTCATGCTGAAATACAAGCACTTTTAGTGGGCATCAGACTTTGTTGGCAGACTGGATTTAGGAAAATAATGTGTTTCTCATATTCCTTGCATCTGGTTAAACTTGTCACAAAGGGAACGTCTCAGTTTCATCATTATACTAATAAGCTAGAGATTATAAGAAATTTTCTTGCAAAAAGATTAGACAATATCTCTTCATCACACTTTTCATGAAGGAAATGCTTGTGAAGACGTGCTATCAAAGTTGGGAGCTAATAATGTAGATCCTCTAATTGTACTTCAGGAGCATCCGTCTAGTTTGTCACCAGCTTTGCTAGCTGTTGCTCTTGGAGTGTCCTTTCTAAGGATGTAATTCCTTTTTTTCCTTTTTTTTCTTCTTTTTCTTTTGTCACGTGAAAAAAAAAACTTCTAGAAAATGAGTTAAAGGTGCACCCTTGATTTTAAATATGTATGGTTTTTTTGGATTAATATTGTATAGCATGTTAGTCCAATTTTTTATTGGTATTGAGAAATTTAATATAGTTGTCAATCATTAACAACACGAATAAAAGAAAACTTACTTTTAACATGAACCTTGAAGAAGTTTAAAAGGTGCGCCTCACTATTTTTAGGAAAACAATACTCCGTCCATCTTAAAATAATTGTCTCATTATAATTGTTTACTAGTATTTAAACATGTGCGATGCACGGAAAGTTGATTATGAAATGAAATAATATATGTTGTTGAGCATATGAGTTAATGCTTCCAAAAGACGACGACAACAACAACCAAACATTATCCCACCAAGTGGGGTTGACTACATGGACCGAAATACGTCATATTGTTCAATCATAAACCATATTTAATTCCAACTCATTAATCTATAAATATTTTCTAATAGTTTCTCTTATAGTTCTTCTAGGTCTTCCTATACCTCTTGTAATATGACTATCCTCTATTTGTTCTACTATTCTTATAGAATCTACATGTTTTCTCTCTACATGTTCAAACCACCTAAATCTATTTTCCACAATATTTATACCAGAGGTGATACCCCAACTATCTCTACAATGATGTCATTTCTAATCTTATCCCATCTAGTCTTACCACACATCCAACGAAATATCCCTATCTCTGCACACATACATTATTCCCATGTTGGTACTTAACCACCCAATACTCTGTTCCATAAAACATCGTTGTTTTGACAACTGTCTGGTATTTTTTTCACTTCAACCTAAATGGTACGTTTGTATCTCAAAAACACTTTAGACTCTTCTCCATTTCAACCATCTAACTTGAATATGACGATTTACATATGCTTTTTTTTCTCCATCATTTTGTACTATGAACCCAAAAAAAAATTGTTGAAAGAATGAACCAAATATATTTAAATTGTGTAACTTGTATGATATGATCTCCAACTTTCACCTCTAAGGTCGAAATATTTCGCTTTTTGCTGAAATTACATTACATATATTATGTCTTGCTATTACTCAAACGAAAGTCATACGCTTCTAAGACTTGTCTCCAAGTCTCCAACATCCCATTCAATTCTTCCATCGACTCTCCAGTTAAGACTGCATCATCAGCAAAACCCATACATCTTGGTGCTAGCTGTTGAATTTGTTTCGTAAGTACGTCCAAAACCAATATAATAAGATAAGGGATTAGGGTTGACCCTTGGTCCAATCCTTGTTATGAAAAAATCATTGATAATGCTTTCAAAAGACAAATAATAAAACCCCCGAAGTAATTTAGACCTCAACATCTTTTTTTCCTTCAAAAAGTTGTTTAAGAGACTTAAGAACCTTTATATATAAGACATGTGTTGGGTATTTGAAGTATTGACCTCATTTTTGCTAAAACAAATACTCTTAAACGATGTTGGATATGATGTTCCAACATCTTGTCACAGTTTAGTGTGCCCTGTCTATGTGCCTAGTTGTGCACGTGCTTTATCTTATTAAGGAATCCACACCTTATTTCTTGTTGGCCAAATAACGCGTTTTTGACCAGAATCAGCTGTGTGATTTGTTCCTAAAGTATAGACAATATTTTGGAAATCTTTGGTGGAGTTTTTGGTAGTTCCTAAAGATGTTCATACTTTTTAGGAGTTGCTATATTTGTTACTGCTTTGTTACGTGGATCAGCTTGAGAATCTACTTTGTTCTGAAGTCCAACTAGACTATTTAACCCGTATTGCTTCAGTATATATTCAAGACTTCAAGACCTAATCATTCATTCAAGCTGTCATATCAAGAATAGAGTTTTTAAGGTTTTTAGTCTTTGTTAATTGTGAGCATTTTCTTGTATCGCTTTGATACATGATAATGACTGAGTTTAAGTGTTTGTTAATTGTGAGCCTTTCTTGTATCACCTTGATGCAAGCATATGACTGTTTTATTAAGTTGTAAGTTGTTGCTACTCCTAAGCTTTGAAGCATAGAAGTAGTTTGTCTTTGAAGGTAACTTCACCTTATTAAGTTGTAATTTGATAATCACATGGGTTGTGATTAATTGAGGAAAGTGAGATGAGATCTCAGATCTAGGAGTTCCTAGGTTGAAGTCAAGACGGGTAAGTCCTCGGTCTAGAGTTGTAAACGAGGAGTTTGCTGAGAACTTAGAATAAGGACTACACTAGTGGATTTCCTTCCTGGCTTGTTAGCCTCAAGAGTAGGTGTGTTTGTCACCGAACTGGGTTAACAATTCTCCCATGCCTTTTATTTCCTTGTCTTTTACTTTTGCGTATTTTGTGCTGATTTGCATGATGTTTAAACATTAAACTCAACATTTGTATTTGTGCGTCTGGTGTTGGAACATCACACAGAATATCTTAAAACTAACGTGCTAGAATTTCAACATGCGATCATTTTCTGAAAAAAATATAGAAAGAGCAAAATATTAGAAATGAAATTTGCAATAACTTATTTGGCTCCAAAAAGTTGTCTAAGAAACTTAAAAACTTTTATATATAAGATATGTGATCATTTTCTAAAAAAGTAAAAAAAGAGCAAAAAATTAGGAAGGAGATTTGCAACAAATTTTTTGCCTCCAAAAAGTTGTGTAATAGACTTAAGAACTTTTATATATAAGATTTTTCTTAAAATAATTGTCATTTTAGAATACCAATGCAACATTTTAGAATAATTGTCCCTAAATGTAAACCCTTTTCAAATTACTAGATGCATTTATCATTTTTTTCCTAAACAAACCCTTAACTAATACTTCTAACTTGTCTTGAAATATGAAAAGTCAAATTTAATACACATACAAACAAAAGACAATTTAGTAATATTAACACACAAAACAAACACATTAATTACACTGACAACTTTTCTTAAGAAATATGAAAAATGCAAAAGGAGCTTACATATGGGGATGAAGGGAGTATTCTTTTAATATGGAGGAAGTAGATATAATCGGGAAAAAAAGGCGTAGTATTTTACTTAAAAGAACGAGGTTCCATATTTAGGCTTTTGGGATAATCGCTCAAATTGATATTGTAATTAATATACATGAAATCTTAAAAATGATTTTGTAAAACTAAAAAGACATATTGTAATCATGTAATTTGAGTCTATAAAAGGATCATTTTAGTAGATATTTAGGCTTTTCAAGGACCATTTCAACAATTAATCCTAAATTTTTTTTATAGTTTTTTTAGTGTTAATCGTTCGGTTTCTAAGAGATGCGAGTTTTGATAATTTGAAGTTCGATCGAAAGATAAGTAAAATTGGCTAAAATGTGTTCCACTTAAAATTAAACTTATATTCTCCTTAATAATTCATCATTTAGTGGAGGTCAATAACTACTTGAACTCAATTACCTCATTTCTTTTTTAGTTTCAATGCACCCAAAGAAGAATGTTGTAACAGACTCAAAAATGATCGTTAACTACTTGAAACTCAATTACCTCGTTTCTTTTTGTGCTTCATATTAAAATGGTATGAATCTACCTTAAAACTATTTTGGAGATCCCTATTAGAAATGTCAAATATAAGATAAGATGTCTACTATTGGGCAAAACCCAAAATATTAAGAGAATGCTAAAGAGTGCGTTATGGATTATTAGCAATTGCCAATCTAATACAAGCGGTTCAGTTAAACTACTTTTTTCTGTTGAATGGAGTTCAACTACTTTCTTTTTCTTAACAATCCCAATCACAACTTTGGGTCTCGTTAAAAAATGTTCACATTATTTCTTAACAAAAAATGTTCACATTATATATCTCAATCAAAGTAAAAAACATAAACTTCTTTTGTCCCCACAACCCTTTCCTCCCCCCTCACAAACACTCAAAACTTCCTTAAGTTCATAGTCTAAAAGAAAATAAGCCATAAGATAAGCAGGCAAGAAAGATTCATTCTTTTGTGTTTTTAATAAAAAGAAACCAAACAAAGAAACAAGAAAACATACATGACATAGCGAAATCTACATAGCATGTTGTAGTCTTGAAAGTGCTTTGTCACCCGGAACATTGCCTAGTTGTTGGCCAATTAGAGGATTCAACTTAGCAAATTAAATTAAAAGTAATGTTGGGATGTCATTAAATATTATACAATATGCTTTTGTTATAAAGAAAAAGAAACAGGACAAGGAAACAACTTTTTATTAAGATAGGATTACGGTAGTTTCGTAGTTTTGGATTGACGATGTTAATTACTTTGCTCTTAAATTTTTCTTTTCTTGTTTTTCCCTGTTTTATCATCTGTCTCCTTTTGGGAACTTTTTTTTTTATTTTTTATAAAAGCTAAACAAAACTTTCAAAAAAATTGTTCTTTAAGCTTCTGAAATTGCTCTCACGCACTCAAATTTACCTTCACTACCTCTAACGACAATTCAGTGTAATAGGGAACTGCAATTAACTGCCGTTAAGGGTATTAAAGTAATTACCGGGTGCATAAGAACAATTTCAAAAGCTTAAAGAGCAATTTTCTAATTATTTTTTTGGTAGATAGAAGAAATGGCAAAGTCATTATAAACTCACACACACAAGTGGAGGTACCGAGGTTCGAACCCCGGTCAAGGCGTCCGGCCTAACAATTTCGGCATTTTGCCAGTTGAGCTAGGACTTGTGGACGCAATTTTCTAACTTTAATAGCAAAGTTTATTTAATATGGATCTCTTAAAAATGGTCTAAAGAGTGAATCCTTAATCAATTTTAGGAATAAAAAAAATTTAAAAATAAAAAATCAATAATAGATATAATATTTTGTTAAAAATATCAAAAAAGATATGGTTGATCTCAGACCTCCTAAAGAGAGAACATAAGAATTACTAAAATTCATACTTTCTGAATACAATTTTTTTGAAAGCAATCCTTTGAATATTTTTTGAGAGTGTTGGATATGTGGAGCTAAAGTGAACTGATTATATTAAGAAAGTTGAATTGAGAATTCTAGAAAATGGATATCATTGTGAAAGAAAATTTGGTGAGTGCAATTTATACGCTAACTCAAGTCTAAGCTAACTATGATGATCTACTGCACTATATATAATAGCCTCTCTAACTGTCATAATAGAAGTGCAAGCTTATGTGACAAGTAAGTTAGAGCTATGGTAGATGACTTGTTCCTCAGGTAATCTCTCTTCTTTCTTCATTCTTAACGGTCCACCACAAGTTGCTGCTCGATATATATCTACCATGCCTAACATGGATAATAGAGCAAGAAATGGTTTAGGATGCACTAACTTGGTGAAGAAGTCAGCTTCTTGTTCTTCACTTAAATTAGGAAGGAGTTTCATTGTTCCATCTAGAACTTTGTTTCTTACAAAGCATAGTAGTCAATTCTAGATAGTGGTGTGTCGCGGATGACCCCAAAAGTGGGATAACAGGATAACTTATAGCGGTATGACAAATAGCGGTCACTGATATTTAATTAGATTTTGGAAAAATTACATGAATAATACCTTAAAGTATAAAAAAACTGTATTTAATATAAAATTAAAAATAACACTCAAATATCATTAAACATTGATAAATCAAAACACTGAAAAACAAAAGACAGATGAACAAATAAAAACAACATAAAACAAGAGAAACCATAAAACAAAAGAAAACAGAGGAAGAAAAAAATAACAGAGAAAGATAGAAGAGATCCTCAAGTCGTGTTTTCCAGTTGGAACATAGAAGAGTGTGTTTTGTGGTGCAGCTGAGAAGAGAGAAAGAGTTGAAAATGTTAGGGTTTACGACATAAATAAAATGCCCTAAAAAATAGGGTCAATTTGAAAAATTCCTACTAAAATAATATGGCGGCTAAAGCGGCCGCTATCCGCTACCCTCCGCTTCACCTCTATATCAGCTGAAGCGGCCACTATTTGATTCTGTACCGCTACGACGATTACCCTAGCGGTTAATCAAAGTTACACTATGCGCGACCGCTATTGACTACTGTTATAAAGTCACAATCTATTTCTAGATTCTTTGTTCTTTCATGAAAAACTTAGTAGGCTGCAATGTGTAATGCACTATGATTATCATAGTAAAAAAATGGAGCTTTAGTATTCTTTGTTTTGAAATCCTTCAGCAAGTAGATTATCCATTACATTTTACAAGCTGCACCTGAGAGTGCTCTGTATTCTACTTCACTAGAGGATCTCGATATAGTGCTTTGCTTCTTAATTAATTGGTGCGCCATGATAGAATACAGAGCACTCTCAGTCAACATCAGTGAAAGAATAACCCCTTTCTAAGACAACCCTTCGAATATTTATAACTCTACATGTAGCATTGTAATGAACTTTTGTTTGTGCTAATGAAAAATGATTGGGCTGCTGTACTACAAAACAAATATTTTGCCTTATATTAGTCAAATATAGAAATATGCTTATTAGCCTGTGATATGAATATATATCTTTATATAATTGTTCCCAGGGGCGGACCTGAGCAGGGCAGGGTGTGGCAATAGCACGCGTGTTTTCCTTCCTTCTTCTTTGCTTATGCAAAACGCGATTCAGACAAAATCCAACAAACAACACACGACCAGTCCACAACCACCACCAGTGAACCGTCGATCCGTTCTCTCCTCTCTCAGTCGGTCAGCCCATCTCATCTCCTCTCTCAGCCGGCCAGTCCATGTCTATCTCCTCTCTTCTTCTCTTTCAGGTCAGTTTCTAAATTACTATACTGAAATTGATAGTAGTGAGAATAATTGAATCTTGATATTGAAATTGAAATTGAATTAAGATAATGAGAGTAGTAGTGATAGTAGTACTGAAATTGAAATTGAAATTGATTTTATATTGTTTGAAGTTGAAATTGAATTAGGATGTTGGTTGCTTCTGTTTTGTTCCTGAGTTGTTTATTTCCTCCTTCTGTTGTTTTTATGTTTATTTTGTTTGCTCATTGGTTCCTTTGATAACCAGTAGCGTGTGTTGGCCTTAGGATGGTTTAGCTTTGTTCTTTTTGATTCTGTTTGATTGCCTCATAGCTGTTTGAATGCTTGTATTTTTGTTTTTGGTATGATTGCCTCTAATGTTTTAGGTGGCTGTGTTGGTTGTTATTTATGGGGGGTGTTCTGTTTCTCTGTTGTTATTGTTTGGTAGAAGCAACTTTGGTGTTGTTTTGTAAATCTGTTGTAATGTTGGGCTTAGGAGGGATGCGGCAGATTTTTGTTAAGTGTTTCTTATACTTTCTCGACGTGAGTAGTGTTGGCCGATTAAAAAAAATACAACTTATTAAATTTTGTATTAGCTAATCATTTAACAAAAAATATAGCCCCACTAATATTGGAAGTCCAGGTCCACCCCTGATTGTTCCCCATCGTGCTGCAACTTGATAGAAAGATCCATAGAAGTAGTAACAAGTTTGGAGCCAAGTAATCAAAAGTCATTGAGTAGACCCAATAAGTATTTCCTTTGACAAACATAAATACCAAGGTTAAATTAAGCAACATCAAGGTCAAGGAAATATTTTAGCTTGCTTAAATCCTTGATTTTGAAAGTTTAATCAATCATGGTTTTAATCCTTGTAATTTCGGTAAGTTAATGTCCAGCTAAGATAATATCATCCACATACATAAGTAGAGTAGTGAATGTATTAGTTGATGTATGAGCAAAAGAAAGTATGATATATAGATGCCTGAATGTATCATTGTTGAATAAGAGAGATGGAAAGTTTTTCATACCATTTTCTATTAGTCTGCTTTAAACCACACAAGGATTTTCTACTAGTGTTGATTTTCCGACATGATTTCTTCGTGAATTACTTCAAAAACCCTCTAAAATTGTTATGTTTCGGGAAAAGTAGAATTAGAGACTCAAATATAGAAAACATTACAAAAGTCCCGAAAGCATAGACTATCGTTCTAACACTCCTCCTTTTTGCTGCTAAAACCTACTGAAAATATCTGAAAAACATGCTAAGAATAACGTAAGATGACCTGTCATCACTATCACCATACCTTTACAGTCAACAGGGAAGTGAACACCATCTTCAATAATGTCCCATAGCTCATCGTCAACTCATATGATGTGACTATACATCTTGCTCTTCCACCATGAGAACTGAGTAGCATCTCCATTGAATGATGGAGGTCTAACTGAATAGTTGTTCTTTTCAGAGGTAGAATTATTGTTATTGTTATTGTTACTGTTGTAATCATACTGTACTTGAGCACCACTATCTCCAGTACCACCAGTGCCAGAATCAGTAGACACATTTTTCTCTTGGGATTTTTCTGTGACACGATTAAGTGGTTGAGCACAAACTGTGCTCTGATACAATCTTTAGGTGAGAAAAACAAAAGACGGGGGTTAAACTTTTTCTAAATGTTTCACTGATCAGAGTTTGAAGTAGTGATCAACGATTTGAGATTAAAACACAGAGATAGATAGATAGATAGATAAATAGAGACCTAAAGCAATTATACTAATTCCTCTCATAAACCAAGAGTAGTCCGGTCTCGTTGCATTTCAAAAGGATTTTCACTATAATCTCTAAAGGTTACAAATGCTCAGGAACACAAGCAAAAGACTTCCAATGCTAAAACACACAAGCAAGATACTTCTAATGCTCAATCACATTTGAAAGAGACTTCTCACTATCTAACTTAATCAAATAAAAGGTTTTTTTGGTTTTACAGTCGATATACAATCAAAGGTGTAAACTAATACAAAACAGAGTAGACTCTAAGACTTAAGAATTTCTAAGATATAAGGTTTGTAAGAAATTCTCAGTTGAAATTGCCCTTTGATTTTAACAGAATAATGACACTTTTAAAATGTACGGAGTCTTGTTAATTTCTTAAAGTCTTCAGCTCCTTATATAGAGAATGAGAGACGTTGGAGAGGTGCCATCACATAATTTAGAGTCTTTGTGAAGCTTGATCATAGAAGTTGGCATGTTTCTTGATTTGGTTAATGTCGTTGAAAAGACTTTTGGAATTCCTTAGCTTCAATTGGAATTATCTGTTTCATTCCTTTTGTCCTTTGAATTTGATAGGCACGTGATTCAGAATAAGACAAACTGTACTTGGTCATTTGTTGAAAGCGACCCTTCTTCAGAAGAATACAAAGCTAACATGTCCTTGAATCCTTAGAGTCTGATGTCTTCAGATATTGATGCTTTAGAGTATGATATTCTACAGCCTCTGAGTGCAGTTCATCTTCTGATCCAAAGGTTGACTTTTGGTTGACGATTCTTCAGATCTTCTACTAAGTATTCAGCCTCTCTTGTGCTTCAGATGTTATCATATATGTTCAAGGGATTAGGGATTGTAATTAGAACAAGGGGATATGAGACAATGGATTAACCTGACCTATTTTCTTAATTATCGTAAACTATAGGAACAATTATACGGCTTAGATTCAGATTACCAATTAGTGATGAACAGATGATTCGAAAGACCTGATCCTTTTTCTTAAACTTCTTACATCAAACTTTTATCTTTCAGTTGTTTATTTTAAATTGCACCAAATTCAATTGCCTAAGGCAGGAGAATTTTGATGAAATTGCTAAGTAGAGATAAGAACAGTCCCTGCAGATACAAGTTTAATTATTACAATGATATAATCTATAGTATTCTTGCTAAAATTGTATCAGGAACCATCCACATTGACTTTGATATAACTATCAGTCGGTCGGTGCCAGCGAACATGATGAAGGACAAGACGGTTTGCATGTCGAGCAAGAGCATTAATCATAGAAAAATGATATGAGAAAAATATTATTAACTGAAGCCCAATTATCCTTCTTAATATTTTGAAAAATATCGTCATTTATATGCCTCCATATCTCCCAACATATAACTATGAAAAGTGAACCTGTCTTAGTCATAGCATAATGCTTGAATCAAATCTGACAATTGATAATAGAGAAATCAGTCGGATAACAGGAATCAAAATAACTCTAGACATACATAGAGGATTAGGGCAATCAATCCTTGTGTATAGTGTGCCTTTAATATAGTCTTCTCATAAAAATTTAAAAAAAAACCTTTGGATTCGATCATGATCTTGTTTATCCCTTATGATCAAAAAAGCATATCTGATTTTATCCCTCTTGATCAAAATACGTACTTTGATAAAAAAAAAATAAAATCGTTTTGAAAGGATGCACTTTGATACCTAAAGACAAAACTTAAGTACTGTTTGACTCGACTTTTTTTAAAGCTTCTCTTTTGTTTTAAGGAGAAGTCCAGTCAAACACAAATTAAAAAAGCCCTTACAAAAATTAAGGACTTTTTTTTTTCAATGAAGAAAACTAATGTATAAGAAGTTTTAGAAAAAGTAATAAATTTCAAATAGAAGAAAAATATTATATGTTTTTAAAAATATTATTCATTTATTATATTTTTTATGATCAATGCTTGCAAAAATAAAAAATTAACAAAAACTACAAAAAAATAATAATCAAATTACATATATTAGTTTAAAGATAAATTTTAAGTTAAAAAAAATATAAAATTGCCACACAACTTTAACTTTATTTTTAAAGAGCTTATATATTTCCTTAATTATCAAGTAGCTTTAAACCTAAAAAAATTCAGGTCAAACAGTACCTTAAAATTTAATCTCGACATTTTCCATAGTTACACTGAGATTAGAGACTTTTTTTTTAAAGAACACTGAGAGTAGAGTTTTTTTTTTTTAAGCAAAAGGAAGAGGTATGTAAATAAAACTAAAAAGGAGTTATTGGGAGGCATTAGACCTGACTCAGATAGTGGTAAAACCAAATAAGACGAACCCAACCTAATCAATCCTAATCATACAAACACTCTTCAAGAGCGCGACTCACCAAACCGGCGTACAAGCAATCTATATTTTTAACCAAAAAATCTTTTTTTTTTTTGTAGTGTGTGTTTTAGATTTTTTTAAAAGTTCATTTGGTTAAAAAAATAAAAAATTTAGCCTCAAAATGAAAAATTATTCGTACTTGCCTCTAAAAACAAGGAGCTGAAGTGTAAAAATTTCAAGTATTTAAAAAATTATTTTTATGATAGTAAACAAATAGAAATAACTTTGGATTTTTTTAAAAAATATCTAAAAAATAATTTCTAAATTCTTTTAACCTAAAATCTTTTTCTTTTTTAAAAGCTGGAACAAACGCACCATTTATTTAATTATTATTGTCTTAAGAGTACAAAAGCCATAATGGCAAGGGAAAAGAAAAGTAAATATAAAATCTATTTATTTGATACCACCACAATAATTAAATGATAATTGACACTCGTATAATATTCTAGCAGATGGGAAATAAGATAGATCTTTTTGCTAGTGCAAAAACTCATTCATCCGCATAAAGCTTTTGTGTACTTTGTTGAAGCTTGTACTCTTAAAAACCAGTTGGGCATAGACACTGAAAATCAATACACTTTATACGACAAGAAGAACTACACTTCTTTATCACACAATCAGCATCAGTAACACATCCAGCCAATGCTATTATGAAAAAGAAGAATAAATTAGATCTGTTAAAACAAGAAAAAATATTGTGTACAAACAACAACGTAAAGAAGAACAATGGAAGGGTAATTTTTTTTTTTTACCGTCAACTTTGGTTTGAACTGCAAATAGGAAAATAAATAGAAACATTGTATAAATAAATTTAATGATTGTGGCCATATATTACCCCTCTTTTTATGTAACAGATAGAACAGGTTATTTTTCTTGTTACATAATAGAACAAGATTTGATCACTTTATAGTGGGTAAAAATCCTAATAAAATAAGAATATTATTGTCTCTTCAATTAATCAATTTGTTGTTTGTCCCTTCAGCACTTTTAGTAAGTAGGTCACGTAAACCACTGTCTAATTATAAGAATTAGTGATTTTTAATCAAATTTTAATTTGTTTTTAACCTTTCATAAGAGAAAAGGGGGGAAATGTTGGATAATGTTAAAATTACATGAAGGAATAATGTACAAGTCGGGTGAAAACTGTAACATCTAAAAAATGTGATTTAGGCAACTTAGTATTTTTTATTATTTTTTTGGATATCATGATATTGATATAATGTTTTCAGCATCGTTTATCGGGGGCACGTAAAGTGTATTGTACCTTTTCAACTGGATTTTTTTCATACGCAAGAGTCAAATGAATTTAATATATTGCATGCTATGGAAGGAGAGGAATAACTGTGTCTTCCAAAATACGATATCCGATCCTTCAATACTCACTGAGAAAGTCAACACTACTAGAAACTCTCGATTTTTCTAAGGAAGTTGGACAAAATTCCGCAGGAAAATTTCGGTCAGAGATGAAGGTGTTTTGCTGCCCACGTTTTCTGCATAAAAACGGCAGGTACTTCCGCAGCAAATGCAGCAGGAAAATCGGCAGCAGACTCAATTTTCGCAGGAAAATCCGCTGGAAATTATAATTTAGATTCATGTTTGAATAAGGCACCATAAAAATCATTTTCCTTTTATTTTTAAGGGAAAATCACTTTAACTTTTTGTTTGATAAAAAAAAGTTCATCTTTTTTAAGTATAAAATTTAATACATAAATTAGAATCAATATTAAACAAAAATATTTACAGAGTATTTTGAGTACTATAATTAAAGAAACACATCCTAAACGAAGTATCTTAAGTACTACAAGAGTGTAAACAAAAGTATTGATGTCGTCTTCATCAATCTGTTGTCATCTTTATTAATGTCTTCATCAAATTCATTGTCGCCGTCTTCATTAGTGAACTATTTGATTCTTGTTGGGGTGTGGTGGATGGGAAGAAGATCCAGCAAATCCTAATATCATTAGACAACCATATTTCTTGTAGTTATTCAATCAACATAAAGAAGAACATCAAACATAACTCCAAATACCAAAATACCTCAAAACTCAAGTCATAGCCTAAGAAAATGAGCATTGAAACAGAGAAAGAGAATAGAGAAACAGAGCATGGAGAAACAGAGATAAAGAGCATATATACAATGATGAACAAATGTACCATATACACAATTTTTTGTTTTTTTGACAAGATGTACCATATATACAATATACAATTATTCACTAGCTAAAAATAAATCAGGATATAATGAGGAGGATGAGGAGTACACGATCTATAGTACTCATGAAAATAGCTAGGATCCACAATAAAACACATATTATACAAAAACAAACACACAAACGTCTTTTGAGATTTATAAACACCGTCATCTTCAATCTTTACCGTATCTTCTGCTCGGTAAAACCACTGAGCAGTAAAAATATTTCCAGAACTAAGAGATGTCAGTAACTTCGAAAAACTTCATCATGTTTGGATAAACAACTTATAAGCTTGAAACAGCATTACGGTCAAGAAAGAATGAAGAAGATCATGAACCAACCTGTGTCCCTACTGAGCTGCAAGCCAAAGGCAAAACAAGGTAGAGTAGAAGCAAAGAAAATATATGTGGTTCGTGCGAATATCCTGTCATTACATTAGTATTATTACATGATCATACACATACTTCTAAATTATGTAATTTTTTGGTGAAAAATAAATACATATGTACATACAAACATGAATAAATCCATATATAAAAGAAGCTTACCCAGTCCCTGAGGAGAGACCAGAAATCCAATCATCTTTATAGTGTACTGCTCTTCCCCTAAAATCATCTACAATACCCTCCAAAGGTGTTTTAAAGCTCTTCATATCTGCATTCGTACAGAGTCATCACAAAAAGTATAGTGTACTAGTTTTACATGTTCAAAGAAAAATACATGAAATATATCCATAGGAATAAAATATTGCTTATTTATAAAAGGTAATGGAACAAAAAATTGATCAAAAGTAAAACATGAATACCTTTGGCACGATTGGAGGGTTGAATGCTTCAATAAAGTTGCATATAGAAGACACACCAGGCCAGGTTTCTTCAGTTGGCGTACCAAGCAAGCTTTACATATAAAAATGTTTAACTCATTAATTTCATATAAGTGCAGAGAAATCATAAAAATAGTTATGGTGTTTTGATGAAATTACCAAAATATCTCAGCCAATATCTACGGTTCATCTTTACCAATGAACAGAGGTTGGAGCCTAAGCATCTCAGCAAATATGCATCCCATAGACCAGATATCAAGTGCAGTTGATTAACTAGTAGAACCCATCAAAAGTTCAGGTGCTTTATAGCACGGATTACCCATCTGAAAATTGAAAATAAATTTGCAAAAGCATTTATAACTTCAATTTTATGGGAGTAACATTTATTCATTAAATAAACTACACAATCTAACTAAAATTCATAAAAGATTTAAAGTGTCGTACATTAATAGAGTAGGGTGAAAGAGGAGGTTCAACAGTTTTTGACGCACTAAAGTCAGATAGCTTCACTTCCTTGACATCTAATTTTTCAATTGAAGCCAGAATATTATTAGGTTTCAGATCTCTGTAGAATTTTGCGAATATGGCAGAATGCCAATCCAGAGAGAGCTTCGCGCAGAAAAATCTGCAAGGACAAGAGGAAAATAGATTATGGAACCATGATGTTGAAAACAGATATATGCATGTTTGATTAGAATAACACAGATTTCTACACGGAATTGTTAACAAAAGTTTACTTACTTTTTCCCAGTTTGGAATGTTTAAAAACTTCAGATTGGTGAGGTATTTTGAAGACTAGTGCGAATATGCTCATAAGCAAGAAACACTTCATCCTTAGTTTCCATCACTGTCTGCAATCTGAATAGATAACAGCAAGCACATATAAATCACTTTTGTGAATGAATCAACATCATTAAATAATGAACATATATGCATCTTATACTAAAATCACAAAATAATCACATGTTAGTCGAATTCCTCAAAAATACAAAAACAAATTCCTCACAGTCATTTCATCAAACAC
>Ga0228710_1002579_pt1 | contig 28631 bp, 14 predicted proteins | sample MedpolnodulmetaG_FD_177995 | JGI IMG/M metagenome (GOLD analysis project Ga0228710, IMG submission 177995) | Root nodule microbial communities from Medicago polymorpha collected in Santa Monica, California, United States - pink nodules | ecosystem: Host-associated > Plants > Roots > Nodule... | reverse complement strand
ACCAAAAAAAACTACAAGATTGAATTCAAAAAAAAAAAAAAAAAAAACTCAACCAAATGAAATGATTAATAGAAGAACCAGTAATATAAAGAAACCATTATTCTCAAAACGCATCGTTTCGCTCTCTTTCTATTTCTCTTTCTTTCGCACCAAACCCTCATCGTCTTCATCTTCTCCGACGAATCTCCGGCGACCGTCGCCGACTGATCTCCGATCTCATCGGATCTGAAGAACAATCTTTCAACCATGCCGTCACACGCGGATCTGGATCGGCAGATCGAGAGTCTCATGGAGTGCAAGCCTTTACCGGAGGCGGATGTGAAGGCGCTATGTGATCAGGCGAGGGCGATTCTTGTTGAGGAATGGAACGTTCAACCGGTGAAGTGTCCGGTTACGGTTTGCGGTGATATTCATGGTCAATTTTATGATCTGATTGAGCTTTTTCGGATTGGTGGAAATGCTCCGGATACTAATTATCTCTTTATGGGAGATTATGTAGGTTAGTTTCTTGAATTCGATTATCAAAATTTCTAATTTTTTGTTTTCTTGAGGTTAATTTGATTTATTTAGGGTTTGATTTTTGGTTTTATGAGGTTAATTTGATTTATATAGTGTTTGGTTTTCGGTTTTGGTGATTTTTGGTTTGATGAGCTGAATTTGATGTATATAGGGTTTGAATTTTGGTTTTGGTAATTCTTTGTTTATGAGGTGAATTTTATGCATATAGGGTGTGATTTTTGGTTTTTGGTGATGTTTGATTTTATGAGGTGAATTTTATGTATATGAGGTTTGATTTTATATTTTGGTAATTTTTTGTTCTTGAGATGAATTATTGGTTTTGTGTTGTATTTAAGTTTATTTTATTGGTTTTTGATGATTTCTTGGTGTGTTAGATTTGAAGTTTGAATTTTGGTACGGTTTTATGAGGTGAATTTGATGTATATAGAGTTTGATAAATTGTTGTTGTGTTCGAATTTTGGTAGTTTTTTGTTTTTTGATTTGATATTGTAATAATTGCTTTTTTTATATGTTGGAGTCTTTTTTGGAAAGGGTTTTGTTTATGATGTTTTCTGAAAAATGGAAATTGCTCTTTTTAGTTGGTTGTATTTGTTTGACTAATTAGTGAGTGATTGTGTAAAATTGTCATGTTTGTTGTGTAACTATTGAAGCAATATGATTTAGCTGCTTCTTTCATTGTTTATTGATATGTTGTCAGCTAGTTTGGATCAATATCAACGCTGTGTCAAGATCACGTGATTAGTCAAAAAATTAGTTTAATTTTGATACGGTGTAGAAAGTTTTGCACTTTCAACAAATCACAATTCACAACCAATCATGTGTTTGACTTTAGAAGTAGTTATGATTAAAGTCAAACATTTTAAATGATCAGTCGATTACGATCTATTGACAGTGTAAAAATCTTTACCCTAACAGTGTTATATGGATTAAGTACTAACTCTTTTTAAATGTCACGCTAGTTTGTTTTATGCATGTATTATTAGTTGCCTGACTAAATCTTTACCATTTCTTTGTTGGTATTGTGTTATAACTTTCACGTCACTGTTGAAATGTATAATAACCTCATTTTTTCAGATCTTGGTTTTAGTTATGGGCCATTTGTTTAAAGGAGAATTGTTTGTTAAGACTTGTCTTTTTATTTTTCTTGTCCCTCCTGCTTTTCTGTTGGAATGATTGTTAATGTTACTCATGTATGATATAATTTTTTGTTTGGATTTGGATATACAGATCATGTTATGGGAGTATGGTTTACTATCACACCGTAGGGGGTTAGGGTGGTGCCAGTGTGCGACACAATTAAGAAACGGGGAGATATAAGTTTGAGCTCAAAAAATTGGATAAATGTAAAATAGTCTTGATAATTGTGTTTTTCTTAATGTTTTAGGTTTGTGTCTAATAGTGGCGAGTGATGACAAAAGAGAGATTGTTCATTGAACTGTTGATGGACATTGAAACTTGTATGAGAGGATTTTATAGAATAAATGTCAGTGCTAAGTGAGGCTTTCTATTATCTATTGTCAAAGTGTATATTTTGATGGAATTTGCTGATAGCATAAAAATGACATAAGTGTCTGTAAAGTGTATTGAGGTATCAAAATCGAGTGTTACTGTAATATATTTTGAGGGAAAGTTACGACTTACGAGGCTTAACAACTTCAATATGTGAGGATGTTAATATGTTCAGATGTAATAAGGTGCCAACTTTGGCCATAACCATCCATTGATTCGCTTACTGCATTTAATTATTATGTTCAAATTAGATTTTTTGCATCTGTGGGAGGGAACCACTACAATTTCGTAATAATTCTGGCATAAATTTATGCAGATCGTGGGTACTATTCAGTGGAGACTGTTTCACTTTTGGTGGCATTGAAAGTACGCTATAGAGATAGAATTACAATTCTCAGGGGAAATCATGAGAGCCGTCAAATTACTCAAGTGTAAGAACACTTTCTTCTCGAATTACTCATTGCTATTTGTGTATGTAAATATTATCATGTTTAAGCTTAAGTTTCATTATAATTCTTGCTTAAAGTTTAAAAATAGGTTAATGATGAGCATCTCCAATTACTCTATTTGTTGTGTTTGTGTTATACAACTTTCTGTTGGCTCCATCTATCTTAATGCAAAGTTCAATGTGGGGGGTTCGGTTAGGAGCCGCAACTTGATTTTTTGTAATCATAATATGATATTCTTATTTTTCTATATCTTTCTCAATATTCTGGGTGATGCTGTGGATGGTGTTTTAGTTAGTTTTTAAGGCTTTAGATAAAGAGTTGTAAAGTGTATGGTGAATGGATAGTGGTTTTACCAATGGCACCATGGAGTGCACAAGTGAAACATTATATTTGGCTTGTATGCGTATCTGAGTGAATGTGCTATTGTGTAGACGTGAATATGTGGTTCATGCTTGTGAATGCCAATCTGTTATTGGTTTGAGATGATATGAAATTGGAAAAGAGAAAAATGTAATCTTTGAATATAAGAAACATAAAAGGAATTTTATTTTGAAAGCTGTTGATTGGTTTTCTTACCATTTCAGGTATGGTTTCTACGATGAATGCTTGAGAAAATATGGAAATGCCAATGTCTGGAAATTCTTTACCGATTTGTTTGATTATTTACCGCTGACTGCCCTCATTGAGAGTCAGGTTTGAGCTTAAATATATTTCAAAATGTTTCTCTGATTTCTTTATACCATTGTCTAACATCCTTATTTGTTGCAGATTTTCTGTTTGCATGGAGGTCTCTCGCCATCTTTGGATACACTGGATAATATCCGCGCCTTGGATCGCATACAGGAGGTTTGTGTGTTATTAAATGGCTATTGTAACTGGCAATATCTTACCATTGCAAATTATTTGATACTAAGAACATTTTTATGGAAAGCATGTTCCGAGTTAAAGATCTTTTTTCCCCTAAAGTATGGTATGCAATGTAATATATTTTATTTGATATTTCAACTTGCAATTCTTCATTGTAGTTCGTAATTGCCTTCTAGATGTTTCATTTTGTTGATGGTTTAGAAAGTTGTCTGCATTTTTCTTTTTGGTTGAATCAACTATTAATTTTTTGCTTCAGCCTTACCAGCTGCTCTATGCTCTTTGGATGTGTCTCATCTTTCGGTCAACTAGTATTTCATTTCTGTATGCCTAAAACCATGCTGTAGAGGTTGACTGGATATATTGCCTGGCAAGTGACAATTTTGCTTTTCAATATAGGTTCCGCATGAAGGACCAATGTGTGATCTCTTGTGGTCTGATCCAGACGATCGTTGTGGTTGGGGAATATCTCCACGTGGTGCGGGATATACATTTGGACAGGATATAGCTGCTCAGTTCAATCACACAAATGGTCTCTCGCTGATATCTAGAGCTCATCAGCTTGTGATGGAAGGATATAATTGGTGCCAGGTGACTGACCGTAACACTTTGATTCATTTCAAGGATACCTATTACACTCTATGTACTGACTGTCTTTTTATATATTTACTCTTTTAGGAGAAGAATGTGGTGACTGTTTTTAGTGCTCCAAATTACTGCTACCGATGTGGAAATATGGCTGCCATTCTGGAAATTGGAGAGAATATGGATCAGAATTTTCTGCAGTTTGATCCAGCTCCAAGGCAAATTGAGCCTGACACTACACGAAAGACACCGGATTATTTTTTGTAACTTCATATATCTCCCTGTATGTAGTTACTTCTTTCTGCTATTACTGTAGATTTGTCTTTAAGAAAAAAGAGGAGTTTCACTGTTTAAGTGGTGGAGGGTTATCATCAACATAATTCTTTCTTTTTGGAGTTTGTCTGCTGCTGCTGCTGTCTGTCTTATTTGGACAAGAAACCAATAGAATTGGCACAATTGGTATTGTATATTTTTGATAGGAGGAAGCGGCTATAACATGGTATATCTTGTGCTGTAATTTTTTTTAATTAAATCTCAAGCTAGAGAGCAGATTTTTGAGTTGTGACCATCATGTTCATTTAAGATTGTGAATGGTTACAGGTGCAGGTGTTGATTTTACATAAAATTGAGTCATATTATGATATCAGATAATGGGTAGGGTTGGTGGAGTGTGTTGCTTAGAAACTCCTGAAATAGGGAATTAAGGAGGTAATTTTTTTTAGATCAAAATATAAATAGTTGTCTACATTAATACATGGGAAATATCGTTTATATTTCTTGTAGGGAACAGGGTGAATTAATTTTCACCAAATCCTGAAAAAAGAATAAATAAAATGAAGCGATGCTTTTGAAATCATCAAATATTTTTCACACTTTGCATACTTTTGACTATTTTTATGTGGAATAGTAATTGACTATTTATCTGCAGTGAGTTTCGCGTTAATCTGTAGAGAGCTATTTTTATCTCTTCCTCTAATTTCTTGACAACCATGTCCTTTCGGATGAGTGGACTAGGGAAAACTAGTTTTATTTATCTCATCTGAATTGGCAAATTTGGGTGAGGGTGGCTTTAAGAGTCATGTTGACTAATTTATTTTTTCTCATCAAATGAGGTTTTTAAGAATAAAAAACAAGCTCTCTAGTTTTTATTCTTACTGTTTTATTTTGGTACAACATTCTTACTGATTTTTATACTGAAGAGCCTTGTCGTAATTTTTCTTGGTGAACAACTTTTTTTTCTTTCTTTCCAATAATGATACGTTGACATCCACTTGTTTTTTACTCACGTGACACCTAATTACGTTAAAAAGTAAGGTATATTCAGTTTGCAACCAAAATTGTGATTAATTCATCTACATGAATTAACCATAATTTTTAGTATTAATTGATTAAACTATATATACTCAACTAAATCAATCATATTTTTACATGTGATTAATTAGGTCTCGCGGTCGTAGGTGTATAAAAAAGCGGGCGTCATAAACATTATTCAATTTTCTTCTGGTAAAGAACTTTGGAGTAGAGTACGAATGAGTAGGAGAATGCTAGAAAGTATTGATACCAATGCAGTGAGTGAAACAGTTATTACTGTTACAAAGACAACAAGAAACAAAGTAGCTGTAGATTGGAGCACATCCCTTAACTCAACCCACACAAACTAAAATTCGATGCTTGCATAACCCCTAAAAACACATCCGGCAATTACACCCATGTATTTCACGTAACTTGTATATGAAGGCCAAACATCATTCTCCTTTTTCATGCATCATTCTCTTCTATTCAGACACATCCTCCAACTACACCCCATGTATTTCACTCCTTTTGTATACATTCCAAACAAGGTTGCTAAAAAATGTGAAAACCGAAATATTGACTTTAATTAACCGACAATTAAACTGACTTAAATTCTCTGTAGCGGCTGTTTTAGTGCATTTGCTGCAGAGCAGTTCAATTTGAATTCAGAGATTTCAAACTATTTTTCTCAATTAAATCTGCTGCACAGAAGCTACTGCACCAGGGCAACCACAGCGAAAATCAAAGCACTAGTAAAACGCTGTAGCATTTACATCTCAACCATGTAACTAACTTTTCCTCCCCATCTCACTGCACCAGACACCAATAGTTTGCGTAATTATTTACCTTCTATATGGAACACATGCTGCATTTGACTTCGATATTCTGATTGCATGTATCAAAAACTTAAAAACAGTTACAAAAAAATTGTATGGAAAGTTACGGAAGCAAATTCGCAAAACCTCTAGGTATGAACGTTGGCCAACTTTCAAAAACTAGTGAAGTATATACATCTGTGATAATCCTTACGCTGCTCTAGTTCCCCCTATGAAAGAAACTACTGTCACAGGAAGAAAGACAAAATATGCGTAAATGAACAATATTTACCTAAATGAAAATGACCAACATTTGATATGGCACATTCTAATTTTATAAACCTCCTATGGACGGTTTGCAAACTAAGACTAAAATGAAAGTACATGTACAACCATCCAACACCAAATTACTTCTTTTGTACATTCTTTGCCCTGGATCTTGTGCTAGCACGTCTTGCGACATCCCAGGCCTTTTGGGGGGCATGTATACCAAGCTGTGAAGCAAAAAATGACTCATAACCAGGCGAATCAAAAGCAAACCCTGTGTGCTTTGATACTTCACGTGGGAGTTGAGATATTTCATGGCTTTTTTCATCAGACGGAGTCTGGTTCCCTGACTCTAGCAGTCGGACACTGGCAGAGTCATGATTCTCATGTCTATGCAGTTCTTGAATAATTTGATAATCATAAGGGAAGAACCATCTCTGAACCCTGCAACATAGATATTGCAACATAGTTATCAGTTGACCCTCCCAAGCTATGTGGTACTACCATATATGCAATTGACATAAGTTTCTCATTTAATTGACATGTGTGTGTGTCACATCCATAAAATAGATTGGCTGTCACCTCAAAGGGCACAACATATCACGATTACCACAAAAGATCATGATACAACAATATTATCATCAACTAATCATCCGTAGAAAAATTTACTGGTTCTTGAGAGACAAAACTAGGACCCTTTAGCTTTCGTAACAGGTTGGCTTCCAAAAGATGACTCAACTTGGATATTTTAAAAGAAAGCTTCATGTAAATGGGAATTTGAAATGTCGACGAAAAAGTGATTCATCCTTGTGCATCATGATCTAGTGTTCCAGAACTAGATTGATCCAACCCAACAGCATAATAATATCTCAATAAAAACAAGCAAGACAAAAATATGAATCAAGACTTCAATTTTGAACCTTACCCTAGATAAAGAAAGTCACAAAAAAGTGCCGCAACGGGGACAAGAATTAGCATAATGTAGAAATACGACGTACTCATCAAGACATATATGACAAAATACACATTCTCCTGCAGGTACATGTAATATAACTTGAGTTAATTGTGCCCAAAGGATAATAAGGAAAATACCAAAGTATATTCTCCAATAAAGAGAAAATTCACCTGTCGATCATAACGAGTTCTGATCCCTGAATATAAGAAAACAAAAAGAAACCATCCTAATATACTTCCACCAACACTAATATAGTGCCATCTTGTGATTGAATTACAGTTCATCAGAAGTCGAAAGTTAACAGTTACTACAACACAAGTGAAGGCCATAGTACTAACATCCCAGAGTCCAAATATCTTGCCATCTGAATTTTTAGCACTTAAACTTGAAGCACTCACAAAATAGAAGAATATTAAAGACTGGTAAACGGAAAGAACGGCCCTTATAGCCACAACTCTCCATTTGAAAAAGACATCTCTTATTCCATCCATGTATAGTTCAGGATACTTCATGGATAGAGATGCACTAACATCCTGCAGAGGTACAAGTAAAATAATCAGAAACACGTAATCATCTGGAAATAAAACATCTAATAAAGCTAGTATGTGTTTCTGTAGGGGGAAAAACCATAGATCCAGATGATTGGAGAGAATGTGATACCTTGTCATATAGGCCAACCATGACCACAGGAAGCGCAGTGAAGATAACATTATACAATGACTGAAACCAATCATCATAGAATCTCTGGCCGGAAAACCCAGTTTGCAAGTTAAACCAAAACTGAGTAAGAGTGAAAGTGAGATTCTTGTAAAAGAAGTACATCACCACCTGCAATAACTAAGTTTTAAGGATGCTACAACCAAAAAAAGGAGCTACGGAAATAATTGTATAGTTCACAAAGACAAGACACCTGGCATATTCGAAGATATGACCACCGGCCATGAACAAGAAGTAGATCTGCAAGGTAACGAAACTGTGCAATTGCAAAATCACTAGCCATTACGGCTTGCATACCCTCCATCCCACTTATTCCAACACCAACATGAGCAGCTTGAATCATGCTAACATCATTGGCTCCATCACCAATACCAAGTGTTATTTTCCGCGCACCTTTCTTGACCAAAGTTGTGACCTGTAAGCACATGGAGTTATAAGCCAAACAACCCCAAATTCAACAAGGCAAGTAACTCAAGCATGTCTTTTAAATAGGATATAATTGATTAAGAACTACCTTGACTAACATAAACACTACAGAACAACTAGAATATTAATAATGTTTGCAGAAATAACAAAGTCATTGGCATTGATGCAAGAATTTTACCTGTGCTTTCTGCAAAGGAGAAACTCGGCAGCAAACAACAGCATGGCAATTCAAACTCAAATTCAGCAGCATGACTCTCAAACTTGAATCCAGTGCATACATTAGACATTTTCCATCAATTACAAGTGCTAATTTTGGTGCAGATAGAGAGCTAAAATAGCTCTGTACTTCCTCAAGGCACTTCTTCAGCTCTTTCATAACTTCTTCTCTAATAAATCGTGCAGTTTCTACTTGGTCCCCCTAAAGAAATTATAAAACAGACAATCAGAAATATAAGAACTATGATTACATCAGCAAAACATATAAATTAAAATATAAAGCTTACCCTGTCTTCAACTTCTCTAATTGCATCAGTTTCTGAACTGATAATGAATTGCTTCATCTCATTGTTTATTAAATTGCAAGCTGCAGGCAAAGGGTGGAAACACAAATATAAAATAAGTAACGACTAAATTTTAATCATGCACAAAACAATCAATCATCAAGATACAGAAAATCTGCCTCCACTCGAAGTAGACTCACCATAAGCAATATTGATTGCTGTTTCAATCTTGTCCCCTGTAAGCACCCAAATTTTTATGCCAGCTCTTTGAAGAGTGTCTATGCAGGCTGGTACTCCATCTTGAAGCTTGTCTTCTATGGCAGTGCTACCAATCAAAATGAGATCATTTTCTATAAGTTCTGCCACCTATATTATCTCCATAGGCATCAGTATAAACACACTAATTCAATTAGTGAAATATGTGAAAATAATCATGCATTTCTGCACCAATCATTCATGATTGGGTGCATAAGATATAAATAACTAGATTATGATTAGGTAGTTTTTTAATATGCAGTTAAAGAAAGATCATTAGAATAAAAAATACAGTTCCAACGAGAATAGCATGTTTATTTATTTCAGATCAACTGAAAACCCTAGCCATATTTGTTGTGGACACCTTGGAATTCCTTCATTGAAGCCTCTAGCACCTTCATTATGCTGCGTGTCTGGAGGTGTCTTGACATAGTAGTCCTTGTAAGGTTTGGATAATCCTCAACTCTTGAGCTTACTTTTGGGTGGAGTGCCTAGCACAATCTTTTATATGGTATCCGAGCCTATTCTAGATTTGATATTTGGGCAAACCACATTTTCCCACACTTCGTGCTCTAGACATGAAAGGTATGTTGAAAACCGTGGTTGCCCTTCATGGCCACATTTTCCGACCTCTATTGCAGCTTCAAGCACCTTCAGCACCTTCATTGTGCTAGGCATAAGAGGGTGTTGGGATCCCACACTGACAATAGGTAGGGCAGTTACCAGCTTAACGCATATGAGTATGGGTAATTAACAAAAAAACTCAATGGGTTTGGAAGAGAGTACCCTAGTACTGACCTCACCCATACCCACACATTTAATTATAATATAATCATAATTATAATAATATATCTAAAAAAATTCAATTTAAATTTAAGAATTTATTGTTCTAGAAGTTTATTGTTCAAAAAATTCAAAAACAAGAAATTTGTTATATTTAATAATCTTCTTATGTTGCATTTTAACTTGGTAAATATTTTTAGATGTAATGCTTTATAATTAGGTTTGAATAATCTTTTAAATAGTTTTTTTAATGAATTTTTTAAGCAGTGTAACTTTTTGTTTGATTTTTCATAGTTAATTAAAGCGCAGTGCAGGTGACGGCTACATGTATTAAAATCGATGCCCACAAGAGCAGGCACGGATCCAACCATTGACAATTGGGGGCAGCTGACCCCACTTATACATTTTTTTCACAATAAATAATGAGTTGATTTTATACTTTGACCCCTCATAAAAAATGATGATGCCCCCACATGGTACCAATAAAAACGCTCTAAGACAAACTAAATAGAGGTTTCAGTGTAGAATCATGGAAACAAGTCTAGTTTTTTAAACTTTTGATGAATCTTGGGCATTTTTTTCTCCAAGTAAAAGGAAAATAAAAGCTGGTAGCCGAACATACATATTAATCCATGTAATTTGTGTTCCTTTTGTCCTTATTTTTGTATTATGCATTATTGTTGAGATTTAGCAGATTTTATCCCAATCTTTATTATATTCTAAACTTTTACTTGTATTAAAATCAAGGAATTAATTAGTGCTATATCCTATAAATATATAGAAATTGAAAAATATGTAAAGAATATCAAAATTTTAGTCTCAAAATATAATTTACCTTTTAAAATATGAAGAAATGTAGACGGTAATTATAAAGAGACTCCAAAGTAAATAATTATGGATCTTGATTTTATATTAATTATGTCATTAAAAAAATCTTAGATAATGATGTCATCATTTTATTCTTTATAAATTTATTATATATTTTTAATAAATATTTAGAGTAAATAATTTGACCCCACTTGTTAAAATTTCTGGATCCGTCCCTGCACAAGAGTATGTGCATGAGTACTATAGTACCCTATCCAGACCCTACCCAATGTCATCCTAATCCATTTATGTTCACAAAAATTTGCCAAGAAACAAAATAATATTGAGGTTAATATGCACATGAAAGCTACCAGAGCAGAGGATAAAATGCACCTCATCTAACTTCTTTTCCCGATCATTTAAAGAGGATTTAGCTTGAAGGAATTTCTCATTCCAGCTTTCATAAACATCAGGATGTAATTCTTTGTACGCTAGGCATAATGTGCGTAGACCAGCAGATCCAAACTGTTCGAAATGCTCCCTAGTAACTTTTTTAATATCATTAGAACCATCACCTAATCTCTCATAGATTACATTGTCTGCACCCTGTGAAAAGCAAGATTGGGAAGATATTACCTTATTATCCAAAGTCATGCAATTTTAACCTTAAAGTCTCAATAAATTATTACCTTACAGTACAATACAAGCTTCCCATCTGGATAACGGCACACAACCGATTGACGCTTCCTTGTACTATTAAGGAAACAAAAATTACAAGTGCAACCTAAAATCTTGAAACCATGTACCAAAAAAGGAGATATATGAGTACCTGTTAAACTCAAGCACATTCAGAATCTCATACGAGACATCTTGAATTTTGTCCATCTTCTCAGCATGAGATTCACGAATATATATCTTTGTAGGTGTACGTCTGGCAAGGAATAATACTGATTAGGATCAACTCAAACTGCAATCACCCGAAAACTCAATTCCTCTATCAAAAAACGGGTACCAGAACCAAGAATCGATGTGCATATTTAGGCTGGGTACAAGGAATAAAATTGCTACTTGAGCTTCTAAAATGAAGGCTAAACTCAGACTCAGCTTTCAGAAGATAATACGAAGTAAACATCACACCCTTTATAATCATAGAACAAATTTTGTAATAAGGATAATGGACTGCCTTAGAATTTCAGATAAACTCATCCTCACAAAACCCACTAGTAAGGTGAAGACTGCCCAAACATTATATGAAGCACAAGCAGAGTATGAGATCTCGTTTCAATCAAGTGTCTTACATGAAGCACAGGAATTTGATTGCATATTTTTTTACTTGCTTACACTGCATAGCTGGACCTGACAAAGGAGGACTCTAATCCGAATTGAATAAATTTAGGCGAGGTCATGTGAAGGGATCACTGAGGAGCATGACAAAGTTGACAAACAATTATTCATCGGACAGTATTCGAGTCTTGGGTTAGAGAATATCTATTACATAGCAGTACATATAGGAGAATCCGGGGATATCATGATCTCATGGATTATATTGTAGTCAGATCTTCCTTTAGTATGTGTATTTTTTATTCTTGTTTCTTTCAAAGAAGAGACATTATTGCAACCCCTCTGTTTAAACAGTCGTAGACTGCTTAATAAATCACAAGTCACAACAGATTTTACCCATTCTTCTCTACAGTACAAATTACCCATATAAGCTGTATGCAGCATAAAAATTGAGGTAAAATGATACAAAAATTTACACACAAAAGAAGTCTGAACCTGTAAAAGAAAAAACCGAAGTTTTTTGCAGCAATAACCAAAGCAGCCTCATCAGGTGATGCAGCTTGATATCTGATCTTTTCAGGGAACTCGTCTCCCTCAGGAAGCACAGTATGACAAATAGCAAGGCATCTGAAGAATTCCTGCATAGCCATTTTTTTAAATTAAATAAATAAAATTGTTTCTTCGTGTCATGTAATGTAACAAATTTAACAACAGTGCAACATCCGAGCTACCGAATTCATGAATAAACATATTGAAAAAATAGCAGCTAAGTGCTTAAAAAAAGGCAAGGTTTAGTAAAAGAGAAATGAAATTTATACAACACGAATCAACTTCTCTTCCAGTAACTGATAGAATTCTAGACCCTCGCCCAAGCTGTGTCGCTACCAACTATACTCAAGACTTAGTTGCAATAAAACAGAAAACCTAATTATTAAAACAACAAAAAATAGGCCTTTGATATTCTTTCTTTTACCAATTGAAGAGAATTTGAAAACGAAAAGATTATCGACACATAAAATTTCAGCAAAACTAACATCCAACAATATACTACCATGCAAATTTTGCAATTGAGTGCAGGTGTATAGAACATTTTCTAAAATAAAAAACCCTTTATGAGAAATTTCCAAGTACAGAAGTCACACAGGAAATAGGCATTGCTTGATGAAAAATATTGGCACCAAATTTACACGCTAAAATATAATAAAGAGCTACATAACTGTTGGTATCGTGAATATATTGTGCAGTTTTTAAAATCTCAGATGCTCAAATACATAAACACAAAATTCTAGGAAATTGAGTGTCTAAATATGCAGCCCAGTGATACAAGTGCCTTGCATTAAAGTTCCAACAAATTTTAGCTGTAGATAAATCTTGTTACTTTTTAAGATCTATATCAACCAAGAACCTATAATATTGTAATAAAGGATAAGCAAGGAGCTAGCCGACTAATTTACCATTATAAACAAAACACACTAAGAAAAGTACATAGCTATATATAGATCATCCTTACTCAGTACAAATCAAATATACAAACCATATAAAACAAGCAAATTTGAAAGCTTAAAAACTGTTGTCGCAGATTCAAGTTGAGAAATATGATTTACCTTGCAGCTATCAGGATTCGGCTCATTCCTCCAAGCTCCTCTCATGAGCCTAGCATCATCAAAATTGAAACCCCTCTCTCGCACTGCATTGGGTGAAATATTTTCCTGCAAAGAAAGAGCAGTTCTTTTATAATCACCACCCTTTGACTACTTCTATTCAATGAGCATGTGTATTACCTCTAGTTTTAGGCCCCTGCGCTCTGCTATTCCCTTTTCAATTTCAGTCACGCCATTTCCATACACCTCTCCTCCAATCGAGCACTTGAAGAACTCCATTAAGTTTCTTGTAAGAGTCCCAGTTTTGTCTGAGAAGATGTATTCAACCTATTCAAATCAGCCATGTAAAACTGCATAATGCAACTCAGAAATGTGGCAAAAATATTACACACAAGCCTGCACAACAACTTTTGTAAGACACTACTTAAATATAGCTCTATTTATATTTAAGAAATATAAAGTTGGGGAAGTGATGGAGGAAGAGGGGAAAGGAGAAAACAAAAAGAATCAAGCACACAACGATTCCAAACCATAAAAGCTATAAATCTAACAAAAAGAATCAACCATAACGACATGAGATAATACTTGAGGGCAGGATTAATCTATCAAAAAGCTACTTTGATTTTATGAAAAGGACCCTCCCACGTACAGGCACTGAAAGGAAGACACCTTAGAATAAGTAAGACGATCCCATAGGAAGAAGTCAGATCTATTATGCTTGTTGAGAAAAAAAGAGAGTAAAGAGGTACTTGAGACTGAAATTCTGGTCTATATTATGTGAGGGGAGGGTGTGTGTGTGTATATATATACACACACACGAGTCTCCTAATCAATCCCAAGAATTAGGATAAGAATCAACGAAGAAAGGAATTCTATATAAATATAATCAGGACATTATCTTACAATATCCTAACGGGTACTAAACCTATTTGCAATATCTCTACGCTCCACCTCAAGATGGTGCCCGTGCATATACATTTTATGTATTCATCTTTTGTCACATGGAGAGAATCTTTTCTCTAATCCTATTTACAATATCAGACTTACTACACTGACTGGAAAAGATATGTCTGGTTTGGTCATGGAAAATATTTGAATCCACACGCAATCCTTACACATCCCACAGCTCAAACGAGTGAGCTGTTGCAACTGCTTTTCTGTCGAGAAAACAAAATGTAGAACATACCTGTCCAAGTTCTTCATTCAAATTTGAAGTTCTGGCCAATGCTGGAGTATTGGTTTCATAGTGGTACATGCGCAGATCGTTGTTTATAAATTTAGTGGACTGAATAAATTTGATCATCTGATACAACAAAAAACACAAATTTACTTCTTCATTAAGACAGCGGCATTTATAGGGCATATAAATGGGTGAGACACAAACCTCTATTGATACATAGAGTGAAATGGGGATGATTGTTGAGTATAAAGTGATGAGGGTAAACATAGTCAGAAGAAAAACCTGAAAACATGGCAGGTAGAACCAACAGAAAGTAAGTCATAAGGAAAAGAGATAAAGGAAATGACTGTTCATCTCAATGTGAAATATATGTACCACAAATCTATTTCTTGGATTGAACTGTGCTAAGCCGTCCTCTTCTGATGAATCAAGATGCAAATAGAAATACTTCTTGTTTACAAAGATAGCACTGCAATTTTCACAAATCCACGAACATCATTCATAGATAAAGAGAATATAGTTATAGAAATTCTAATAATAACATAAATAAATCTAATGTAGTGTGTAAATAAAACTAGCCCCATCACCCTCTCAGTAGGGTTCTCACAAACAAACAGTTAAATAATTGAATGACAGGCATACTAATCGTTTTTACAAACACACCTGCCTATAGCTCCTATAAAACACATCATAAAGAGAGTTGCAAATAGAGTGAGTATGAGCTTGTCAAGCTTCCTCTCCAATGTACTTCTTTTGGAAGGAACATTCATAGCATTCATCATCACCTGAAATGTATTCCAAATGTCGTCAAAACAGTCTATGAACATTCACAGAAGGAAAACATGCTACTACTGCCACAAGGGGTAAAAACAACTATAAAAAACTATGAGGCAAATAAAGCCTAAGTAGTTTCAAGCAACTTAGTCAAGACAACTCACAAATTAACCCACACTCCATCAAGAAAACCCACAAATAGTGTACAAAACTTGTAAGTGGTGCTCACAATTTTGAGATACCATTGTCATAAACTTGCAAATAAATGCACATATATCAAAACAACCATGAAGAAAGTGAACAGTTGTTCTCTCCTTTGCATACACCATCTTCACCTAAAAGAATAATCATGAACAGGGAGACATGAGGTGGTTTGGAGGAGGAATGTAGAATAGAAGTGATAAGGAGGTCATGGGTTCAACTCCCCTCTCTAACAAAAATAACAACTAACTACTAAAATTGGCCATTTCGTAAAATAAAATAAAATAAAAATAAAAGAATAATCACAAAATTTGGTATTGTTGAGAGTCCCACTTTGAATAGTGATACGACGTAACGGGTTTTATATGTGGAAGGAATCTCTCACCTTACAAGCTTGTTTCGTAGGGTTGAGCTTGGCTCAATCCATATTCTAAGACACTATTGGATTCTATCCTAAATTCGTTTCAGCTACTCGTTATTGGGCACCTGGGTCACGCTATAGATGTTCAGTCTTGTGCGTGAGGGGAGTATTGAATTTGAAAGTCCCACATTGGATACTGATATTTCCGAAGAGTTTTTATAAGTGAAAGGTATCCTTCACCTTACAAGCCTATTTGGTGGGGTTGAGTTAGGTTCAACCTAAATTCAAAGAGGTACCATGTGAAAATTGAAGAGATGAAAGAAATGCTAATGACAATTGTGATTTATGACAACATCAAACAAGTGAACAACGGCAGTATGTCGTTAGCACTACATTTCAGCAACTAATGCACACTGCAATTACATTTTTATGACCATATTTTGACTAAATACAAGACCAGGGACTAGAAATTTGAAAGAGGTGTCAATGAATCATCATTCGGCATCATCTCATAGTAGAAACCTTTGTTTCATGTCCTGTGAAAATAACAACCCCAACAATATGTCCTGTATTCCTGAGGCTGCATCCCTGAAAAATTAGGAAATTTCAACATGTCAATACCAGTTTGGTTACACAAGTAGTACAAAACATAAGTATTTGTCATTGTTATTAAGCATTATCTAAAGTTTTAAAAATATATTAAGAAGTGAACTTCATAAGTCCTATCACTTGAAACAGTTATGGCTTATTACTATTTAACAAATGGTATAAAAGCTCAAAACAAAAAATAACAGAAAAAAATATATCGTACTCGCAACAGAAGTTGATTTGGACTGAGAGGAAGTGTTTGGTCTTGAATTATAAGATTTCCAGTGAAGGTATACAATGAATTGTTTGGTTGTTCACACTGAATTTCACCTGCAAATTGTTTAAGAAATTACACATCACAACTTAGACCTAAATGGGCCATAAGTGAAGTTTTGCAAAAACCATGGTGTCTGTAAAGTGTTTTTGAGTAGCAGTAGGAAGAAAGGAGAATATTTTCCCCTTAAGTTTTATTTATCACAATTCACAAGAGAAAATGGTTACACAAGAGAGCTATTCTCCCCTCAAAAGGGATATCCAGTGGATACAAGTATTTTCCAAACAGATCCCTAAAACAGAAAGCAAAATCTTAAATATAGAACTTTCTATACAATCTCAAGCATAGCAACCTATGACAGAAAACTAACAACCTAACTAACTATAACTACCATAAAAAGAAAATTAAACAACTAATACAGAAGCATAAACTAATTCCTATTTCTAAACTACTTCCTGTAATAGACTTGCAGAGTCCTTTTTGTTGGTTCATTACTGTCTTGCCTAAGAGTAACTGACCTATATCAGTCTGATGTCTGATATGAATTTTGCCTTATACCTAAAGATATCAAAAAGGAAGACATTCTTGAAAAGCCACACAAAGTTCTGTAGTGTATGGACAATCACAATTTAGGAGTTCCTAAAAAGTTTGGGAAAATTTACCAGCATAGTACAAGGTCAATACATAAGTAGTAGGAGAAAAAACTAGGATTTTTGTAGCCAGAGTTAGTGCTCAGCCAATGAGCAGCAGAGATGCCATGTGAAAGAATTTCTGGATTTATGGAAACTAACAGGGGAATAGTGACAGAATTAGGTCCCTGGTGATGGTAGAATAACATGTTGACATAAAGTATTTGAGAGAAACTGTGTATGTTGGCTGTAACTGCTCTCTTCTTTGAGTGTGATGGTGATAAATCACAGCTATTCAACAGCTAACTCACATCCTAATCCTGAGCCAACAATCAGAGATCGTCATAATTACAGTTAAATGTGGGACGATTATATTTGATGCAATTAACCAGTATTGTTAGGGACATTTCTATGGTCCCATATGTTCAGCTCAGGTAAATATAATTTGCTCTAGCATCAAATACTGTTAAACAATCAGAAATCATCATAACAATCACAAATTGACATAACTACAATTAAATCGTCCCGTAAGTTCATCTCAACTGGTAGCTGCAGGGACATTTGATGTGTTAGGGCTCGGGATTGCCTACTTCTCCACACTTAAGGAGTGTGGTTCTCGCCACTAGGCTATTCGAACGGGACAAAAAAAAGCTATGAGTTCATAATAAATTAATAATTATTCATACATGGTGGAAGGATAATCTCTACATTTTTTTTTTGGGACCTCGGTATCCGGATTGAGGGCCGACTAATCCGAGGGGTCCAATCCCACCGTCCACTTGTGGGGAGCCCATTTAAACCCAAAGCAAAGCTCTGTATGGAATAGCCCACCAAGATTGGCACCAGGGGGAATCGAACCTGATACCTTGAGGGCAGCACACTGCAAGGTCCCAAACCAACACCACTCAAATAGAGTCAAACAGTATTGATGCAAAAACAGTTATATTTACCACCAAAGCTACAAAGAAAAATCTGAGAATCTGAGATAAAAAAGTAGTTGGTAGGTTCATCAAGTATTCTTCAATAACAAATCAAATGCACCACATAGAATCACGGAAAATTATAAGAAGGTAAATCAATGATGATGCTCAAAAAACGTAGGTCAATCAATAAAATCTGAACCTTTAAATTCAGATGCCTTCTCTGGAGTCACGTAATCCCAAGTCTTTTCCAATGCTTTTCTAATCTTCAAATTGGTTTCCCCATCCAAATTAGCAGTCTATAACCCAAAACCCAGGATTAATAAACTGCGATGACTGCCCAAAGAATGACAAAACAACACAATATCAGATTGAAATGAATGAATAAACCTCGATGTAGCAGACGCCGTCTACATTTGTACTAGCTAGGAAAAGCAAATCTGCAGGAATGAATCCATCCTGCTTAACCTGCAACAAAGAACAAAGTTATCTTCACTGCATATAGAAACACCCACGTTGAAGTCAATAAAAATAATTAGTTTAATTCCCCAGCCAGTTTCCTTATGACCAGGAGAAAAAGAAAACCACACAAAAAAGTTGTATATGAAAAGCAATATTTATTCAGAAACAGACACTTTAATATGCAAATAAAATCCCACATGAGCACATACTTAACAAGAATTCCAACCCCATTGATCTATGAACTCTACTCATACTGCTGCAACAACACACAGGAAATAGCAGAAAGGGGGATGAAACATGGACAAGAGATCATTCTTACTAATATTGAATGACACAAAGCTGGAAAAACAACTGTCATCTAGACATGGGTCAGGGATGATAATAAGGGATTTCTCTTACAAGATAATGAGAAGTTTATCAGTTGTAGGAGGAAAAGGCATTATTTTGAACATGTAAAACAGAGATTCTAGGCACAAATATTACTCCCTCTGTCCCTAATCTTTATTCCTTTAAGCTTTGGACACATTAAGAAACAATAAATTGAGATAAATATAAAAAAAAATACCCTTAATTCGTTTTATAGAAGTAAAATTCATTTAACGCATGCTTTTGGATTTGTATGTATACAAAGGGAAAAGCATGTTTAATTGTATCTTGGTTCAGTAAAACAACCAAAGTTTTGGGACAAAACCAAAAAGCTAGAAAGTCCAAAGATTAAGGATGAAGGGAGTATAATCAAAGTGATTTGACAGCGTACAGCCTATTACCATTTTACTATTAATGATGCCCTTGTAAGCACAAGTTCAAAATGCAAATATGTCAAAATAAGATATTAACATAAATATACTTCACTCACCTTAACAATGTCGCCAACTTGCAATTTTTTCCACGGTATAGACACCCACTCTTTGTCTTGCAAAATATCTATCATGTTATTGTTTATGGCCATGTCATTTTGAAAACGTTTCTGTTGAACACAATTTAAGAAAACTAAATAAATAACCTGAATAATTTAGAGTGAGTAACTTGTATTACTCAACGAAACTATACAAACTTATATACAAGAGAGAATATGTCTAAAAAATGAAAATAAGAAAAAGAACCTACTAGGACTAGGGAACTTTAACAAAGGTGATAAATATAAATAATAATAATCTTGATTACGATTATAATCAACGAAATCAATAAGAGGAATAGAGACCCACTACTACTTCCATGATAAAAAAAAGGTCGACAATATTTAATTAAGGATGCCATCAGAAAAATTCAAGATGTTAAGTCATAACCATATAAGAAGGGGAGCCTTGACGCAGCAGATGGAGTTGATGCATGATACTGTGACTAGAAGATCACGAGTTCGAGTCATGGAATCAACCTCATGCAAAGGTAAGGTAAAGCTTCCTACATCAGACTCCCTATGGGTTCAATCTTTGAGTGGAGCCTACCATAGAAGAAGCTTTGTAGTACTAGGTTACCCTTTTTATGAGGTCATAACCATGTCTCTTTTTGGTATTTTAAAATAATAAATTAAGACAGAAGAAAATACAAGGAATGTGGAAGTAAAGGGATACTCCATCATGAAAAATGGAAAACAAACAACAAAGAAAAATAGAAAACATTGGAAAAACTGTCAAATTAATCTGCACCCGTTACAAAAAGCCGTTAATCTGCACACAAGTAAACTGCATAATAAAATGTTTATTTCTACCTAACTTTCTCCTATAAGATTGTTCTTTGGAATTTCCAACGACATGCTACCAGAAAAATGAAACCACAGTCTCCTTGACCTCAAAGACTTGTGGAAAACTTATATAAAGAAGAAAACAATAAAGATGCACAAGGAAAGCAAATAGCATTCTCACCCAATCCTCAAAAGCTTCCTTAATAAGAGAGAGAAGAAGCACCATAGATAGAGGAAGCACATTAGTAATCGGAGACACAGGGCTACAACATCAGAAAAAATATAATTATTAATTACAGTTATTCATGTTTTTAATACAGCAATTTGACTGATTTTGATTTACAGAAAAATTACAAAGGCACAGAGAAAATAATATGAATCACACAAACAGATCAAGTATATATTACTGATAGTAACCTTCACAATAATTAAATCAATACAGAGAAGTATAATGCATAGACAAAGTAAAACGGGACAAAGCAATAAGTCGTATAAGGGACAGAGTATCATAAATTCAATGTGAAAATTACAATCAAAATCAATAAAATTATAACAGTCTGTTTTATGTACAAAAAAATAAGGGACTAGACAGCACAAGAATAATTATTCCATGTTTGACTTAAGTGGATGAAAAACACAACAAAAAAAGTTGATGAAGATCATCGCAAAAACCCAATACCTTGTTAGTCAGTGAACCATGAAACAACTTCTTGTGTCATAAACAAACAAATTAAAAGACAAAAATACGTGTTCCTGCTAAAGAATTTTGTCCTCTCTTTTATATCTCTCCTCTCTCTATATGAAGAATAAAATGTCTTCAAAACAAAAATAAAATTATATATGTGTGTGTGTGTGTGTGTGTGTGTCTCTATATATATTGTAGCAAACTTCACATTATTTTGTTTGAATTGTCCATTGTCCACCAATTAAGATACAATTACTCTTTGTCTTGAAAATCAAGGATTTCCCTGGGTTGATCTTCTTACTTGTGTTTTAAAGTGTTTCAAGTGCACCCTAGAAATTGCTAAAAATTAAACATGACATCTATAAATGCTTCATATAGAGTAGTTCAGAAAATGTAACTTCAGTTGAATTATCAATTTATCAACGAAAACACTCAAGTAGTCATGTAGTAATAAGAAATCAGAAAGACCAAATTAAAAACGAGACTCATATCTTAAAAAAAAACGAGGCTCATATAATAAAACCATTGATGAAGGCTGCACTGGCATCAAGAAAGCCCATGTTTACAGATAAAATGCCTTAACATAATGGTTCTTTCTAATAAGAACTAACGAGCTGGAAAAGCTACTGTCGACTATAGTCTATATCTGGAAGATAAGAGGTCAACTGAAGAATATAAATTACTCCTGTTCCCCTTCAGTCAGTATACCCTTTTCTCACAATTTAGTGTGTGAGTAGCAAAACAACCATCTAATCTAATTGTGAATTAACTAACATATACGTACCTGATTGGTGTGGTAGAAAGAATAGAGATTGTAAGAAAATACAGATTAGCAACCCGCCTGAACTGCATGATAAACAGGAATTTCTATCGTTAGTTAAATAAAAGAATTGTTTAGTTAGAAACAGATTGAACTCATTGACTCATACAATTCAGTATAAATTAATTAAGGCACAAAAAACAGTAATGAATTATTTTGAGCCGTTATTGCTTTGACTTCACGGCATTCACATATTTTAAAACGATACCCAAAAGCCATTCTATTTGTGCCAAATAAATCAAAAAGCCACTGGACTCCACCACCGTGATTTTGCATCAATGATAATTGAAAGAAAGCTAATTTAAGAGTAACTAGAATAAAATGCCTTAAACAATCACATAACTTGAAAAAAGTGATATTCCAGGACTAGGGTGGCATTCTTAAAACAACATCTACTTAGAACCAACCAGACAGATCTAATAAAATATTTAGAAACAGATTCATAAAAATTGTGAAAACTGAAAAGTGATCATATATGTGACACCGTAAGACAAAAGGCATGCCATCTGCAACAATCATCCTATGTACTTTGAAAAACAGGTGATGAATAAAGCTTCAGCACAGTGCAACAATTCATATAATGGCGACCCAAGCTTGTAATCAAAAAAATTAAAGTAACTTACCTGTTCAAACAATCCTTTTGGCAAAAAAGTGAAAAAGTTGTACTTTGTAGTGGATATTGAATTCCCCTGGCATAATGTATATCAATTAACAAAAAATCTCAAGTATAAGTATGAATGAATATACAACACAATATCATCCATGAAGCAGAAATCTCAAAAACATAATATAAGTGAACTTATTTCAATGATAAGTTCAGCGAAATGACACTCCATTCTGTTTCAGTGTGTTCATAATTGTGCTTGATTGAAACTTCACTCTTAAACGATATTCCTGTGCAACGTGTCAGGCTATTTTCTTTCAAGTTTCAACCAATAAGTTCAGTAAAAGAACCGAAGAAAAAGATACCGAAAGTTGAATAAGCAGTGCAAAATATTTCACAAAGTAGAATGCTATTACTCTTTCACCCAGTTAGAGATCACTAGGAACCGCTTAGTTCATAAAGAAAATGATTTTTCACTCTGAAAATATAAAGTATACATTAACTACCATAAACAACATGGCTCAACTGATAAAATCTAAAACTCAATTTTCCACACTCAACAACATTTCTCAATTTCAAACCAGTGTTTGTAATTGAGTATCGCAAAAAATATCAATTTGTTCAAATTTTGTTACGCTACATGGCTATAGGCTATAGTGCCACTAAAATTGTTATTTGGTGACACATTATACTGAATAATGTATCGCAAAACAATAGCAATTTGTCTAGACAAAGCGTATCCTACAAGTGACAAATCTCAAATCAAACAAAAAAAAATCCCAAAATAAGCATAAATTTAAATTTATGTTTTCAATGTAACCATAATTATTTTAATCCAATTCTTTTTTTATTATTACATATTTTAATCCAATTCTACCTCAAATTGATGCAACTATGTACATTATTCTCAAGTTAATTATGCTCAATTATGCATTTATAATAATGTTAGGGTTTAATTCATATCAAATGAGTTTTTTACACTGTAAATTAATCATAATTGTTAGCTCATTAAAAATAATTTGATCTTAATCATAATCACTTCTAAAGTCACACACATGATTAATTGTGATGTGTTGACAGCTATGTCTGACACTGGCACCAACACGATACATTGAATTATGCAAGTGTAAGTGTCAATGTGTTTGTGTTTGTGTCGTGTCCGCGTCGGAGTTTGTGCTTTATAGGTTGACAGTGTACGTGCGTGACAATTAAACTCTAATATTTAATACACAACAGTCCTTCATATACTTACATATTTTCATAATCATTATAAAACAATGTAACACTCAATATCAATTTCGGAGTAATAAAATATACAAATAATGAACAAAATTCACGAAAAAAAAATCACGAACTTCGGAAAACGAACTCACACGAGTTCCAGAAACTAAAATCCTAAAAAAACAACGCAATGCCGAAAATATCAAGATTCTAGAGTAACGAAAATTTCGTTGGAGCAACGAAATCGGAAAAGTGCAATGCGGTGAAGAAATGGATGGAGCGAACCTTGAATCGAAGATGATGATTGGCGGGACGATCGTTGCAGAAGATTGTGCGGTTACCAGGAGCTTGAGGCTTGACTCGGCCGATTCGAACGTTTCGAGATGAAGGAACGCTCTGGTTCATTGTGAAAACTCGAATTGATTTCAGAGAGAAAGAATGAAGAAGATGAAGGTTACGGTTTTGGTTAGAATTTAACCGTACATTGTTTGTTTTTGGTTATTCTGTGGCGAATATGAAGAAAAGGATGAAACTGAAAATGAGATTCGCTATTTAAACCTTTATTATTCTCTTCAGTTTTCGAACCCGCGTTCGTTCCACTTCATTTTCATTAATAAATGCTTTTAGAAAAAACTAGACTCCAACGGGTAGAGTTTCATACATAAAATATTAAATTGGCTATATTATTAATCCTAAGTTACATTTAAACTTAGAAACAATCAAACTGAGTGAAGAGGCCGACAAAATTACAGGAAAAAGTGAAGGTTCTAATGAAAAAATTATCATATGGATCAGTCAAATTATCTACAACTTTAAAGATGCAACTTTAATATCGTAACACGTAGTTAGCGTTAAAAAAAAAATAATAATAAAAAATAACTACTATCAATAAAGGTACCGCTATTAATAAAAAATAACTGTTATGAGTGAGGAAACCATTAGGGCGGTTGGGGCTTTACAAAAAATGTATTAGTCATGTATTTCATTTTTAGAAGCAACAATATTTCAACAAAAATAGAAGTGGCATAGTGGTTATAGTTGTAAACTATAAGCATATGGTACCTGGTTCAATTCCTTGCAAACTCTTTTTTTCGTAAAAATTACTCAGAACCACCAAAAAAGGCGGGATCAGGATTAGGGCAAACTTTTCAGAAATGTTTAACAACGGGTTTTTGTAGAGTTTCATATATAAAATATCAAATTGGCTACATTATTAATCTTACATTTAAACTCAGAAACAATCAAACTAAGTGACAATTGAGAGTGATCGACATGCACAAAAATTAATATGGAAATCAACAAAAATGAATATGGAGTCAAAGTTATTACTTTGCCAAAACAAAGTAATGTTATAGTCTACTATAGTGATTTTTGCAAATAAAAAGTCATAACAAAAACTTCATGTAATATAATATAGGAGAAACAAAGATGCCGACAAAATTACAGGAAAAAGTGAAGTTTCTAAGGAAAAATTATCATATGGATCAGTCAAATTATCTACAATTTTAAAGATGCAACTTTAATATCGTAACACGTAGTTAGCGTACAAAAAAATAATAATAATAATGAAAAAGAAATACTATCAATAAAGGTACCGCTAATAATAAAAAAATAACTGTTATGAGAGATGAAACCGTTAGGATGGTTGGGGCTTTAAAAAAAATGTTTTAGTCATGTATTTCATTTTTGGAAGTAACAATATTTCAAAAAAAATAGAAGTGGCATAGTGGTTATAGTTGTAAGCAGATTAGGGCAAACTTTTCACAACTGTTTAACATTTATATATATTAAGATAAATAAATACTTTGACTAAAATAATATTTTTTATTTGAACTAGGTATCTTATAGGCTCACATCACAGTATATGAAAAAAGTTTCCTTTCAAAAGATTTTACATTACTACATTTTAGAGGTTGAATTCGACTCAAAGATACTTTATTGTCTCATTCAAGTTGTTCATGCATGAAAAAAGGGGTTTACCTCTTGAGCAGGGGTATGTGTGTTAGGAGTCCCACATCGAGTAGATAAAAGTGTATGACGTGGTACTTAAACCATGAGGCTCTCCCACCTAATGAACTAATCTTTTGGATTGGACTCTCCTCATGGGCTTAAGTTCTGACAGTATGTCTCTCGTCAGTTATCTAACTTGTCGTGATAGGTTATATGTTCCTTCTCAAAGCAGGGGGGTTGTGTCTACAAAAGACATTATGATGCCCAAGTAAGTGCTAGCATGTAGCGATGTGACTAAGTGAGATAAGTAATATGTGATCATACTTGAGTGAGACCTTTATTTATAGTGATGCATCTGTTGTTAAGCTTCTTGGTTGTTGTTATCTTTCCTCTTGGATTTTGTGTAATTTGTTACAAGGTTCATCCAAACGTTTGGAGTGGCTGAATATGAGATAGGCAAGAGAGCATTTATAAAGTAGGAACAACATGTTAGTTATCGATAAGTTGGTTGATACTTAAAGTGGTTGAGCACACCAACACTATGTTTATTTCGGAGATATGAACGAGGTGGTTTCTGAAACATTGTCGAAGTTTTTTTATCATGTGTTGCATGTCTCTCTGAGCCATAATCCTGAACCGTTTATTAAGTATTCGTGTCATAATCTTAATGGACTTTGTTACTAGATGATTTAGATAATGATTGCATCAGAACTTTTAGGCCCATACCATTATATTAGCACCCTAGACCCTTAGTCGTTGTGATTAGTAGTTGGTCTACGAGTGTCGAAGCGAAAACTTTTTGAAATTTTTTAACGCAGGGAAATTTGAAAGAAAAAAATAAATGTCGATATGTAGCTCCTAAGATGGGAGCTCGGGATACATCGTATCCTCTGGCCCCCTTGGAATGTAACTTAAGCATGAGGTGGAAGTCTAAAGGTTCTCTGATGCAACTACTTACTTCACTTCATTTCTTGGGCCTTTTAATATATGTTTACGTCTTGACGTTTGACTGACGTAGTGACATGATTGTTACTTTTTTCGGGTGAGGGCTAAGCTGATGGATATGTTGGTGTGAGATCATATTGTTTCATTGTAATAAGTGTTTCTAAATTATTTCCAACTATTGATGAACAATGTCCTCCATTTTGAATACATCCCTTTCTTCGTTTCCTTTTTTGCGCATTTCTTCCCATTTTGAGATTGCTTATTCTAATCCTCAAAAAAATACGTGACTCTGATTTCTCAAGTTCTCGATTTTTTACACGTTTCTATTATCCCTGATATGTTTTTGCTTTCCTCCCTGTTTTAGTAATGCCTGAAATAAAAAACAATACTCTTCAAACTCCTTGTGATACTTTGATTGAAGCCATGTTTTAAAAGGATTGGATGTATGTTTCATCCTTTCATTAATATGCATTTGTGCATTAAGGTCCGGTCCTTGTGTCAAACTATTCAAGCTGAACCAAAAGCTTTTAGAAAGGGATTTGAGTGGGAATTCATAGGTATATGTGATAACCAGCAAAATAGTTGGTTATCACGTTGCACTTAGATTCAATAATGAACAAGAAATTGAGTGATTGCATTGTCTAAGACATCTAATCAATGCATATTTAGGATTTTATAGTTTTAATTAGTCTTTAGTGTTAATTAGTCATTTTGAACCAGTAATTCTTGTTATGGATGTTTGGTGATCTAAGATGAGGAATGACTCTGAAGATATGAGAAACTGCAGTGTGAATTAGAATTGTTCCGTTGAAGATTTAAAAAGATGCAGGTCCCTAGTCGAGTCGTATAGCTAATACGGACCTAGAGGACCATGTCTTGCAATTGCTTAATGAAGAAGAATTATGAGTTGACGCCAATGATTGAAATCCTAGGAACAAAAGAGAATATGCCTGGAGTAGGTAGGATATGACAAGCACACCTCATGTGTAAAATGACCAAAAGGTACAACTTGTAGTGGTTAACCTTGTATTATAAAAGCAGAACCATGTGTTGGTGCCAAGGGTCCAAAAATTTGATAGTGAAATGGAGAGGCCAAGTTCCTGCTATGGTTAGCAGCTTTTGAGTTCTTACCTCATTTCATCTTTTCCATAGATGAGCATGAGTGCTAGTTCTTAGAGTATTATAGTTAGACTACTTAATGATGCTTTTATCTTATCACTCTTCTTCAAGTATCGTAATCTTGTACTAGCTCTATTTAATATCTCAATTTAGCCTTTCATGTTTTCATTTATGTTTATCTTCATCTTCATCTATGTGGTTCAGCTCACCATGAACCAAACCCCTTCTTGTGGTTTAGACTGAAGTAGATAAAATAGTCACAAGGAAGGGGGGGTTTGAATTGTGACCCTTTAAAAATTATCCTGAAACTTAAAAGTGATTCTCAAGTAGTTTACTTGGAAGTGTTAAGTTAATATTCTGACTGCAGAACGTTCTGAAGTTCATACACAAAAACTGTTTAATAAAGTAAGTGTGCAAGTGTGTGTTGTGTATACTGTAATTAAAGAGTATAGAGAAGGGAGAAGGAACACACAGAGATTTATAGTGGTTCACCCAATATGGGCTAGTCCACTCCTCACAATCTTGTGAGATTTTCCACTATGATGCTTGAGATAACCTCTCAAATCCTGCACCTTACAATCTTTGTTCACC
>Ga0228710_1002574_pt1 | contig 28643 bp, 17 predicted proteins | sample MedpolnodulmetaG_FD_177995 | JGI IMG/M metagenome (GOLD analysis project Ga0228710, IMG submission 177995) | Root nodule microbial communities from Medicago polymorpha collected in Santa Monica, California, United States - pink nodules | ecosystem: Host-associated > Plants > Roots > Nodule... | reverse complement strand
CCCCTATAATTTTTTCTTTTTTTTTTTTTTTTAAGTGTCTTTCGTTCTTTTAAACAAATAATTAAATGAACAAGTTACCCATGCAGTCATGTGATCAAAGTCTAACAAGAGAAGAAATTCATTTAGCAAATCGTCGTCATTGGTGTTACAATACAACCTGATGGTATGGCACTGTTTTCAATGATTTGTAAAACAATTTCGTCGTATTTTAGGCTAGCTAGAACTAGCAATATAGCCTTCCAAATGAAGATATAGTCAGATAAAATATCATTTTAGGCAAATCATTTTTCAAAATATCATTTTTGAACTTGATTATAAGCAGCTTGTTGCTGATGTGTCTCGTGGTCAAATCATAAGTTAAGAATATGGTTCTATATGCTCCTCACACTGATTTTCATTATCCTCCCAATTGTATCTTACACACTTTGAATAATGAAATTGGTTAACTTAAATTATCAAAAATATTGAAAAGAAACCAGGCTGAAAATAAGGACAAAATAGTTGGTTCGACTAGGTTGTATCACAATTCTTCAGTTTCTTCGTTTTTTTTACAACAAAAAAGTCACCATGCATTTAAATTATCAAAACTAGTATTAGTATTCAGCAAGCATATAGCGTAATAAATCCTTAAACATGAATCCTAATGTAAGATATTGCAATTTACACCTCACAGGCGTCGCACATATTCTGATTCTGTCTTGCATATACGTAGCGAGTTGACATACCAAAGTTACAAAATCACAAATGGGTAGTCAAGTAAAGGGTTCTTACAGCATTCAGCTGTGACAAAAACTTGATTATAAAATCACAAACAAACAAGAACATGATTATAAGTCCATGCCATCCATCATGTCCTGAAACTAGGATTGGCACTGTGCATTTGGCGACGAAGTTCTCCCAGAAAGTCAAGCTGTGACACAGAAGAGGACGCACTCGCAGCTGGTGACATAATCTGAGGGAAAATAGATATTAAAAAGATCACATTAGATTTAGAAGGCAGAAGGGAGGGGAAGGAGAATTGGTGGCATTTACAATGCACAAATATAAGATTTGTGCACCATGCACAAGTTTTCTTTAGACCATCAGATCAAATGAAGAACACCTTTTTATTATGGTCTCTCAGTATCAGATCACTCTCACTCTCACTTTCCCTACCTCTCCTCTCTCTCCTCCCAACAACAAACTCCCCTCCACACTAGTCACCTACTCCTCCACCACCGTCCAATCTGCCTCTCCACCACAATCACTACATGCTTATTCTTAACAACATGAAATTTTGTATGAATGGGTTTATTATAGTAGTTTTGCAACATTTGTTTATAAATAAAATTCAAAAAGGTCCATGAATGTTGTGTTCATGAGGATTGGTTTTGCCATCCAAAAAGGTCTAGCAGCGCAGCTTGTTGCCCGCTTGCCTTCTATTCAAGTGTAAATAATGGTTTAAATATATAAAAAATAATTTCTTCATTAAAAAAAAAATCAAACAAATAGAGAATCAAAGAAAGAATTGAATACGTGTGCAGTTCAAGTTGTTTAATGAGTTCAACTCCACAAATTCAGCATGAAGCTTTTTGCCCTTGAACCACACTGGTTGTGAATCTCGAGTGCTCAAGGACTCGATTATTTTAAGGAAGTTTCTGTATTATTGTTTACTAAAAGCTATACTGAATCATGCCATCGTACATGGTTTTTTTACACAACGTTGAAAAATAGTGTAAAAGTGAGATCTAAAACCATTCTGATTCGATCTCGTCGGAATCCTTCCGATCCGATCTTCCACCACCGGAGCCTGATTCACCAGAGTTTCATTCAATAGTTGGATTGAATTCTCTTAATACCCACAAACCCATTTTACTTCCTTCGATTTTTATTAAATTTTGAAATGGTAGATGCAATTTGAATTTTTTTTCTTCAGGATTTGAGTTTAAATATTGAACTGGATCAGCTTTGTAGCAATTTTCAAATACAGGAAGCCAAGACGATAAAGGTTGTTGTTCTTCTCTTCATTCATGTGTTTCAAGTGTTTGATTATATTCTTTTGAGTAATTTTGTGGTGGCGGAGGTGACCATCAGTGTTGTTAAGTTTGACGGTGGTGGTGAAAAGAGCAAGATGATAGAGAAGTTGAAGACAATGAGAGAGATATAGTGTAGGCAGACTATAACAAAGATCAATGGTCCTCTCTAATCTAATGGTTAAAATTTATTTCCCATAACTTGTGCATGGAGCACAAATTTAATATTTGTGCACCCTAAATGCCACCAGGAGAATTGATATAAAGTTTTTTTACTTTTTTTTATGAGAAGATTAATATAAATAAAGCTTACCTGATGAGGGAGTCTGAACTGAGTCCAAACTGAGGTCCCGCCAGAATACATAACTGGTTTTTCTGAAATTCAAAAGCGGTGAGTAAAGAAAATTAATAAGCATAAATCATGCACATGCCTAAGAGTATATGCAGCACATAATCTACTATCACCGCATTTAAGAAGGCGGCTATTCATGATATCAATGTTCCGTATAAATAATATACGCTCACAAATGTCAAAAATGGTTAAACTTGACATCCCAACAGCAATTTAGAAACCATAAAGAGTCAAGACCACAATGATGATTAAAGAGTAATTATATGTTATTCGTCACTTAATAAGTCCTCAACTTGAACTACATCAAAACATTTTGGACTAAATGTAATTGTAAATCATGTATAAAATGCTAAATTACTGATACTGCAAAAAAAATCGAAGTTCAATCAACACTAAATATTAGACACAGTGACAAATTTCATAGAATGGAAAAGGTAGTCATTCTAATGATTGTCTACTAACCAGATGAATCTTTGGGATTGTTGTAGGACTGTATTACAGCTGTCCAACCTGGAAACAGAAGTCCATGGGCAACAGGTAATGTTAACCAATGGTATCGACAATTTGACATAACAAGCAGATAAGAGAAAATGAACAAGTCCCCCCCTCCTCACTGTAATGCAATAATCAGTTAAAATACGAAAAGACAGGAACAATTAATGAAACAAAAAGTATGCAACCATGTAAAAGCAAGACATATGTCTATTACAATTTATAAACAAAATAATTCCCAATAATGTTGATATTTCTTTTTGGACTTGAGAGTTGGCTATCATCTCTCAAGGAAACTTGCTCAACACGACACAAAAAAGTACTTTGGGAAATTATAGAAAATGAAGGAGCGCAAATCATGTTAAATAAAACTAAAAGCTGGCCTTAGGCATCCCTTTTCCATAGACAAGCCATAACAAACAATCATGATCAATATATTCCTAAGTCCTAAAATTGGCATATCTCAATCCTATGCAAACTAATTGAAGGTATTTTTTATTGATCAAATACTTACTAGAGTCAGTTCTAATGAGAAAACCTAAAGAACTACAGAAATCATCAGGGCAAAAGAATATTCAATTAAATTTAATAAGCCAACATATACAAGTTCTCACAAAGAAAAGGCAAGATAGACTCACGATCACTAAGAAGCTGAGAAGCTACACTGCTACTACAACCTTCTAAAGCAATGAATCTTGAATAATGGTTCTGATTAAAAATATTACTGCTGCTAGCATCTCCGTGATCTGTAAGTTGAATGTTTTTTGAAGAAGCAACTTGATTCTTTTCTATATCGCTGCCAACACTGTTTGATCGATCAAGCCGATCTACATAATTTGATAGAAAGCAAACGACATGTACAGATTAGAAACAAACAAAACAGAGCAGGAGCTGACAACAAATGGGCCAAAAGCACTGTCATTGCTCATTTGCATGAAGAGGTAAAAGACTTATTCGTGACTTGAAGAAGTTTTACATAGATCTAATAGGGTCCCATTCCCAGTCCCAGATCCATGAAGAGAGAAAGTAAAAGAGTTGATGATATACATTGATTGAACTAAAAAGGAAAAAATCTAAAGTAGTAAGATAGAATTTGTAGGAGGAGCAAATAAGGGAATAGAATTTACAGTAGTGACGGACAGGAGAGACTGATTCATGAAACAATAAAATATGTTTGACATTGCTTGCTGTGCTGTGCTGTGCTGCTACTACCTAGTAAACATTTAATGAAATAAGGTAAGTAAGTTAACTAACCAGATGATGATTTACGCCTATTATTGATAGAACGGTTCCTTTGATTGGGTGGAGCATAGCGCTTCACCACCACCACAGGACCAGATTCCGGTGGCTGAGGGTTTTCTAACATCATCCCTCTCACTCTCACTCTCTTCTTCCTTTCTTAGAGAGCGATACAGCGACCAAACACAACCCAGCAGAAAGAGAGAGAACGCATCGTCCTTTCCTTTGACCATACTTTTAATAATAATATTTTATCATACATAATTCACCTCATAGCCCGATGGATCGGGTTCAAACCGCTCTTCATCCAAATAAGACATGTTTGGTAAAATAAAAAAATCGCATTAGCTTATGGTATTTTTTTTTATATGTTATTTCAAGCAGCTTTTGAGTTTATAGTTTGGGCAAAGCTAGGGTGGGAGACTTCTTTAGATCTCCTACGGTAAGTGACTTAAACTTTTTTTTTTTCTTTTCAAAATAAATATAAACCATTGGATATGTATGACAATGAATTGATGGTTGTGATCTTTGGTGGACTTTGGCCCACTAAATTTTGAATATTGTTTTTAAAAAAGACAATATAAGTTGGAATTATTATAATTAGAAAAGTGTGCTTTCGGAATTGTCTCTGGAAGTCCCAGGAACGGTTATTTTCAAAGGCTTTATATTATTTTTTTTACAATTACTAATCTTTCTTTAATTATAATTATAAATTCTTTGGTTAATGTTCAGCGAAAATGCAAATTTTTTCTATCTTAATTGTTTGACACCTCGACATATTTTAATCATTTTGTATTTTTTGTAACAAATAATCATATTTCGAGGAAAGAGAAAGTAATTGTTAAGAGATTGAGATGATTTTGTAACAAAAAATTCATGCTATATAATTGTATTTTTTTTTTTTTGGTGTTCGGGGTTCGAACCTCGGACCTTGTGTATATTATGCATTGTCCTTGCCAACTGAGTTAAACCCACGGGGACTTATATAGTTGTATTTAAAAAACTAAATTATTTTTTTTAAAAAAAACGATTTTATTAAAAACATAAAATAGATTCTTATTTTTTTTTCTTAAAAAAATCTCTAAATTGTCTATTCTCTAATTATGAAAATTCAAAATGATATATCCTCTGATTATGAAAGTTAATGATCAACAAAAACACAATTTCACTCATCATAATCATTTGACATTTCATCATATTTTGACCATTTTGTATCTTTTGTAAGGAATAATCATATTTCAATAAGAGAGAAGATAATTGTTAAAAGATTGAGATGATTTTACAACAAAATATCCATTTTATTACGATAAACAAACATAAAATAGATTTTGATTTGATTTATACTATATATAAAGAAAATTGTTAATAGGTCTTTACCCCCTGTAATATAGGTCATTTCCGGTTTTTCCCCCTGTAAAATATTCTTTTTGATTTACCCCCTGTAAAATATTTTTGTTTTGATTTAACCCCCTAATAGGCCAAACAAAAACGAAAATTTTTTGAAAAAAAAATAAAATTGGTTTTTGTTTGGCCTATTAGGGGGGTAAATCAAAACAAAAATATTTTACAGGGGGGTAAATCAAAAAAAATATTTTACAGGGAGGAAAACCAAAAATGACTTATATTACAGGGGGTAGAGACCTATTAACCCTAAAGAAAATAACTCATTTCAACACTTTTGGGCTGACTTTCTCTCTTTCCAAAAATGCCTTCAATTTTCAATACAAATAACACATGTAACAAATAGATAAGAATAAATTTAAATATTATAAAAAAAAGTAACAAACACGATATGAATATATATATATATGTCTGATTTTTTCCCTCTATCATTTAAAAATGTATCAAGCTATATTAATATATTTATACTTAATTATTAATTATCTCAATTATACCCTCAAACAACTTTTTCTATAACGAAGATTGTTTTTTTAAAGAACATAATAAAGATTGTTGTAGGTGTCATAAAAAAGGAATTTCGATTATATTTTTTTGTTATATTGTTGGTGTCATTGAAATAGATAATCATGGTTAATTTAGTTCGTTATAACTTGAAAGCAACAAACATTTATATTTTTAGTTTTAATAATTTTTAAACGTTGGCGCAATAAAAAGAGCAGAAACACGCGCACGTAAGTTCCCGTCTTTTCGCTAGTTTTTATAAAATATCTATAAAAAAATCTAAGTTATTGAATGTTAAAATCATTTTTATTTAAATTCCTAATTAACAAACAGATCCTATGAAGTTTGTTATAACTTTTTAAAAAATAACTTTAAAGAGAATTATTTATGTTTGTTATTTTTTCTATACAAACGAACGATATATTTAATTTACATTTTTTAAAAATATTTTTTATGATGTTCATATGTTTTTATCTCGAATGGAGTCTATTTGATGCAATACAACGATGTCCCTTTGAGTTTTTCTTTTTTAATAGGACTACCTCCCTATGATTTTTCTTTTTTGTGATGCAATAATGTTGAAACAAAATGAGTTTAAACAATGCTTGTTAAGTTTTGATGATAAGAATGTATTAAAAATTCAATTGGATATGCTAATATTTGTTCAAGTGTGCATGATCGTAGCCTAAAATTCATATTTCTTAAAACAAGGTATTGGTTCTGGAAGAACAAATTAGAGCAAAGGAATTTTCAATAGAAGGCAACTTGCTAGTCAGAGTTTGAAGAAGTCGGAGTCTGAAGGTCATCTAGAAGTTGATTGATCAGAGTCTTAAGTTCACCCAGAGTCTGAAGTTTGTCAGAAGCTGATGTGAAGACCCTGAAGTCAGTTATTATGGGTATTTGTAGATATAAAGGTGTAGAAGGGATTAGAAGATTGAAGCAACGATGATTCTAAGAATTAGAAGGTTTTGGATGCTTATTTTTAGAGAAATTTGTACAACCACTACTCCAACATTTACTGGGCATAGTACAAGCTACAATTGTGTCTCTACTCGATTGGAACAGACATAGTACAAGCTACAATTGTGTCTCTACTCGATTGGAACAGTTAGTTCTCTATCAAGGAATGATTTTCAAATTATTCCTTCCTAGTTAATATTATTTTTTCCAAGAATTTTTTATTAAACTATTGCTTTCCACCATATTATAACATAATAATTTGTAAAAATTGATGGTATTAAGTGACTAAAAATCAGCTAAATATAATAAAATATTGATCATTTAAATTGAAATACTATGTTAATAAAAAAAATTGGAACTAAAGGATACGACACTTTAGGATATATATATACATATATATAGTTTATTGTTTGAAGGATTTTTTTTTTTGAGTAATATTGTTTGAAGGATATTGATTATATGTGGTTGGATAATGATTTATATTAATTAATGTGAATTTCCATAGCTGACCTTGTAACATTGATAGCAACAAATATATAAGTAAATCATTAAAAGAATTATTATAAATTATCTAACTTCGTACAATGGGTAAACAACAGTGCAGCCACTGAAGAAAAAAAAAATTCATTCCCTCTCCCATGGTACGAGACCTATGTGGCCCTATAGTTTATACAATTTTATATTTTTTTCTTCCAATTTTAACCATGTTAATTTTATTATTATTTTTTTAATAAAACAACTAATCATGTTCATATTTAATAATTGACACATTTTTTTCCTTAAAAAAAACTGTCACACTTTATATAAATATGAGTTTTGCTAGAAGACACCTTTTATGAATGTGTCTTTTAGCAAGTTATTCTATGAGCATTTGTTAAAAGACACCAACTAATTTTTATGAAGGTGCCTTTTAGCAAAGTTATAACTAAAAAGTGGAAATCACACCTTGAGGTGTGAGTTGTTAAAAGACACCTTCATGAATGACTTCTAGCAAAATCCTATAAATATATGGTTTGCTAACTTAGACCAACAAAAAACACGAGGGTTTAAGTTTGCAAGTGTGCATCTTTTCATTTGCATAAAAACATCGTTCATTTTTATTATTTAACACAAATAACTTGAAGGTTACTTTGGTAATTTTCATTATAAAATATTTGTTAAGTTACACCAACACTCATGAATGAATAGAAGCTGCGATGCGATGCGATGGAGGAAATAGGCAGATCAACATCAACATCAACATCAACAGCAGAGAAGAAGGCGATGTTGCGGCCATCTTTAAAATCCGATTCTGAATTCAACAATTACCAACTCTGGAAACAAAAGGTATTTATTCTAATTCTTCTAATTGTAATTGTAATTAATTAGGTATTAGGGATTTGATTGATTGATTGATTCAGTTGAGGGAGAATTGCTTCAAAAGGGTTCGACAAGACAGAAGTCGTTTGCTTTGGAAATGTAGGCTCTCTTCTTCCGATGAGTTGGATATTGTATTACGTGATATTGTATCCGATGAATTGAATAAGATCAATAATAATAATAATAATAATAATAATAATGATGATAATGATCTTTTATGGAACGATGATGATGATGGTCCCATTAAAGCCCAGGAGGGTGATTGCGAAGACATTCTTCTTGAAATGCAAAACTTATTTTATCAAGACCTCAATTCCCATCCACCACCACCTCATATTGATATTGATATTGATATTGATACTTGGGAAGATGACTACTTGGCTCGTGCTGTTTATGACCATATGCATCTAAATAATCCAGATAATAATAAGGTATCTATCTATCTATCTATCTAATCTCTTTTTTATTCAACAATAATTAATTATACTCTCTCATTTCATTCTCCAAATTAATTCTTCATTCATAGACATGTGGAGAACCCATTTGGTGTCCTCTCTGTAAGCAAGGACAGCTCAAAGACACTCACAATCTCATATACTGCACTCTTTGTAAACTTCAACTTACCAAAGCCAACGAGGTACTTACACTTCTCACTTACTCATTTTTAAACACTATTCATCAAGGACATGTATTCCCACCAACATAAAAGGGAATTCTATTGGGCTATCTTAGCGTAACACAATCTCTATAGCTTCGGTATTTTTCTTATCTGAGCCTCAAGGCTATAATGACTATAGAATTTAGGCTAGTCCTAAATCAACTTCAAAAGCTAGCTTAAGGGGTGAAGATTGCCTAAGCCTTTAAGGACTACTTTGCCCATGTCCTAGTCAATGCGGAATTTCAACGCACTCCCCAACACCAAGGACTTGATATTTGTAGCATTGACAGATGTATAGTCCAGTAACAATGATCACAATACACTCCCTCACACCTAGGACTGGATATTTGGAGTGAGGACAAATGTGGGTTGCTTAATAACAGATCTAGGATAGGCTCTTATACTATTTTGAGAAAAAGATAATGAAAAAACATTTGAGTGAACCCATGTGACAATTTCACACCGGAGAATATAATAGTGTCATACATATAAAGATTCATATAATCAACACAAAGACCCCTCAATAGCTTGGTGAAAACATTTGTTTGTTGGTCATTTTCATTTACAAAGTCTATTGTACTGTCTTATGATAAGATTTTCTCCCTAATGTAATGACAATCTATCTATGTGTTTGTTCCTCGTGGAATTATGAAATTGAGGCAATATGCAAGACAACCTGATTATCACAAATGAACATCCTCTTAAACAGTGGCGGATCTTCCTTGGGACCTGCATGTGCCATGGTATCCCCTAAGGTTTCTATATATATGATATTATCCGTATTGTATCACTAACTTTCGCTTGTCTTAGTGGAGAAACGCTTGGGAAGTGTATCACATGTCGCGGGTTCAGCACCCCCTGATGTCTTATTTTTCATATTTCTACTGTATTTTTGATAAATTTTAAAAAAAAAATCCTTGCTGGGTCTCGAACCTGCACCATTACACTGCATTCAAGCAAAATTTACCACTATTTCAATTAATAACTTCAGCAATTTCTTAGCACAGTTTAATATATATTTCGAAAATGTTTGGCATCCCCAAGAAAAAAACTCAAGATCCGCCACTGTTCTTAAATATCCCCAATCCTCAGTTTTTTAACCAATTGATCGAGCCATATAAGCTTAGAAGTGGCCGAAGCCACGACTCGATAATCTGCTTTTGCACTCGATTACTTATAACAATATGTTTCTTACTCTTTCAAAATATTATATTATCACCAACAACGAGATAATATCCAGAAGTGGATCTCCTATTTTTTGGGAGAACTTGCCCATTTTACATCTGAATATCGCATGATTTGTGTATGACCCTTTATATTCATACAGGAGGCTCGTCCTTGATGCTTCTTTCCTATATTTTAGAATAATATATGATATTTATCTTCGTACAAGAGACCTTTCCTTGATGCTCCTTTAATATATTTCAGAATGTTGATCATAACATCCCAAGCCAATGTCCTTCATTGGGAGAGTTAAGAAACCGACTTAAGAAATATAAAGATGAGTTACATTGAGATGATTTAGTATTCCAACTAATCTCCTTGTACCTCTTTGGGACTATAAAAGAGTCCCACCCTAACTTGGAAGGAGTATGGCATTGGGATCCATAGAACTGGAGTGTCACATACTTTTCCTTTTTAGAAATCACAAAAACTTAGCTCAACTCAAGTGGTAAGGAAAGGATTGCCCTAGCCTTATAAGGGCTGTTTTGACCACTTTATTTGTCGATGTTTGGATGATCTGATGTTGATTGTTATGCATTCTCGGATTAGTTTTGTTTTATATTCGACAAGAATCTTTTAATTATTACAGTACCTTGTACCTTTATATAAATCTCAGAAGTTTAAATGAAAACATACCAGTTATATGAACTACTGTTTGATACCACCATTTTTATTAACTACTAGTCTTGTTCTTCTGATATTTCAGCTTACTTTGGACTTTTTGCGAGACCGGCTTGCCGAAGTCCATATGGAGCATCTTGACAGAGGCTGCAGACTAAAACCCAGATTTTGTATAAAGACAAAATTTAATTTAACTGCATTATACATTGTGTGTGAAGGTTGTGATACATTTGAGGTTGTAATTTAACAATTTTGTTGGTATTTTTAATATAGTTATTGGAGGTTCAACATAATTCAAGATTTTTCTGTATCTTTGTTGTTTGGCTTCATCATTTTGTTTGGTTTCTAATATGCTGCATCGGAAAAGGTTATGTGGTTGCAGAAAATATATGGTGAAACTGTAACCCGAGTATATGCTCAAACAGCAATGTGCTTCACATTTAAGAAAAATAAAAAGAATGCAAATCAAACTTACAATGTCGAAAATCATATACATTTTCCCCCTGCGAGAAGGTCATATGATTTTTTTTACGCAAAGTCATGACTTTTTAAAAATGTAAATAACAAGATTGGCTTGTTATTCATATGATGTAGGAGTATTGTATACTTTGACACTGCCATCTGGCATCATAGAGAACAAACAAATTTGCAAAGAGTTCGAACCTGATAATAATATGATTTCCAACAATGTTTTCATTTAGTAGGAATGATTAGATTAAAATTTACCAACCTAAAACAATGAGTCATTTATCTCTAGTGTGAGTCTAATTGAATGGATACCTAAATGTTGTTCATTTTAAAAGACCAATCCAAAAATAATAAAACTTAAAGGACCAATCCAAACGGAAGGTTAAACTTAAAGATCAAATTTATAATTTTGCTGAAAACTTACAAAGGATGATGACTGCTATCCTGATAGTTTCAACTTCTCGCCTATACCAATTTTGAGTTCAATTTATTAAAAATTGGCTGATGTCATCCCACAGATGTACACAAGGGATTGTGCTAATTGCTTTCCTTGTTCTGTCATGTACTAAGGAAGCAAGTCTTTCATTCCTTGCTCAAGTAAAGTAGGGACAGACCTCTTTCGTTTATCCGGGAACCTCTTATGGTAAACAATATATGATGCATGAATAAAATACAGCAGTGCAGCAGGAAATAGCATGAGGATGCGGGCATTATAAGTTGAACAACGGATTCAAATGCTTACAATTCAAAATTCAATAAAATTACAGCACAACTTAAAACAATACACCGACGACTAGATACAGGAAGTGAAAATGATACATGTTATTAACGAAAACTGCCATAATAATACATTGATTTAATTTAACCTACAAAACTATAAAAATCGATGTTTCAAAAACTCGAGTAGCAATAAGACAAAATTTAACACTCAGATCTCCCTAAAGACCTTCTCAGCAGCAGCAATGGTCTTCTTGATGTCATCAGAAGTATGTGCCAAGCTGGTGAACCCAGCCTCAAACTGTGAAGGTGCCAAATAGACACCTTCGGCTAACATACCCCAGAAAAACTTAGCAAACTTGGCAGTGTCACTCTTTTTTGCATCTGTGAAATTGTACACAGGTCCTTCTGTGAAGAAAAACCCAAACATCCCATTTATATGCCCACCACATATTGCATGCCCTGCCCTCTTACCAGCTTCAACAATGCCTTGAACAAGCTCACCTGTAATTTTGTCCAAGTATTCATAAGTTCCTGGCTCCTTAATACGCTTCAGAGTTTCTATGCCTGCAGTCATGGCCAAAGGGTTCCCACTCAACGTCCCAGCCTGGTACATAGGTCCAGCCGGAGCCACCGTCTCCATAATATCTCTCCTACCTCCATATGCACCTACTGGCAAACCCCCTCCAATGATCTTCCCCAGAGTTGTTATATCAGGAGTTATGCCAAAGTATTCTTGAGCACCTCCGTAGGACAAACGAAATCCAGTCATAACTTCATCAAACACGAGAAGGGCATTGTTCTCCTTGGTGATTTTGCGCAAGGAACTAAGAAAATCAGGTTTAGGAGTAATGAAACCGGAATTTCCAACAACAGGTTCGAGGAAGACTACGGCTATCTCTCCTTTGTTGGCTTCAAAGATTTTCTCAACAGCAGCAAAGTCATTGAAGGGGGCTGTAAGGGTTTCATTGGTGGCAGCTTTAGGAACACCAGGAGAATCAGGAAGTCCTAGGGTGGCAACTCCACTACCTGCCTTAACAAGAAAAGGATCAGCATGGCCATGATAACATCCCTCAAACTTGATGATCTTCTCTTTGCCGGTATAAGCACGGGCAAGGCGGAGTGCACCCATGCATGCTTCTGTGCCGGAATTGACAAATCTGACCATTTCAATGCTGGGAACAGCAGAGATAACCATCTCAGCTAGAGTGTTTTCAAGAAGACAAGGTGCACCAAAGCTGGTTCCTTTCTTCATTGTCTCGGCAAGAGCGGCGAGTACCTGAAATTAAACATAAACGCAATATATGAGAGAATTGAAGAAGAGGTTATGTTAAAATAATAAAATGGTAAACCCTAGAAATAAGAATGGAACCTGATCATCAGCGTGACCAATAATTGCAGGACCCCAAGAACCAACATAGTCAATGTATTGGTTGCCATCAATGTCCCACATGCGAGCACCTTTGACGGAATCAATGATAATGGGTTGTCCACCAACTGATTTGAAAGCACGAACAGGAGAGTTCACACCTCCAGGCATCAATTCCTAATCAAATCGATTATTACATTATTATTAGACTTTGATGTTGATGAATAATAAAAGCGAAGAAGAAGAAGAAGAAGAAGAAGAATAACCTTTGCAGCGGCGAAAGCTTCTTCAGATTTACGGAGAGTGAGTTTTTCGGTGCTGGGCTTCTGGTCGGTGGAAACAGCCATAGTCAAAGAACGAGTTCGACATCTCGCTGAAGAAGATGAGAAGCAATTGAGAAGGGTAAGCCCTGCAATACCCGAAGCAGCCATTTCAGAATGTTAGATAAGATTCTCAATCTCTCTCTCTCTCTCTCTCTCTCTGTATTATTAATACAAAAAAGAATAAATATAAACTGTTTTTTAGATTTCAAGACCTCTTTTTAAGCGTTGTGAGAGGGTAGTTAATATTTGACGTAAATATTCATTATTCAATCAATATCACTTTTTTTTTATAAGCCAAAGCAAAATGACAAAAAAAATAAAAAATAGTTGGTGCCCTACTCTAATCTTTTGCCATTTGCTAATATATATTATTAAAAAAGAGAAAAAATACATAAAAACAAGGGGGACATAAAATCTTACCTAGACAATCCATGTGAATCACCCGTAACAGGTAATACATCAAATAGAACAACACACAATGGATTCGACCCTAATAAATTCTAACAAACGAACACTACGTTTGAAAGGAGCAACCGAGTCTATAATTTGGCGAATGAAACGTTCGTCAACACGAAATCGGATCATGTACCATCAACTCCCTGCAATATCAGCAACAAGCATTAACGACTCTTTCGAGTCCGCACAATCCCATTTCAATCTATGAAACCACAAACAATTGATCGGGGAGTGGGTTCGACCGCCAACACGGTAATTAGCGAAACCACACACACCAATTGTTTAATGCGATCATCAACAAAGTAACAACCATTTTTGGCTCAACAACGGTACCATAACCACCTTCTAAGAAAGTGAACCGGAGACAACCCGTCGTACGAGATATGGTTTATGAATCGACTGCCAGCACAGATCAGATTGACGTACCAACCACCCCTGCAACCAAAACAACGAGCATCACATCCCTTTCGAGCATCACAATCCACACCTTACATTTACACAAGTAACAAGGTTGTAGGCAAAGGAAACAGAACCACATACGCGCAAAAAAGGCGTTAAGAAACAACAAGAATCTTGTTGAATCATGAACCGGTCTTACTGTATCGTAGCTTTCGACAACAACACACATGGCAACGACAAGAAGGAATCGAAATAGAAGAAAACCCGAACACGAGATCCATCAAAGTACAGATCTTCAAGAACCCAGTCACGGCGGTGCGAGTCGAACGAATCCAAACCGCAGGCGCTACCGCCGGACCAACACAGGGCGCACCTAGAATCTGGACTTCCGACGAACCACTGTCGAAAGAACAGAGAGGCGATGCGGATGGCTTACCCATCGTCGCACCACCAACCCCCACCATCTACATCTTGGCGACGGCGATTCGGAAAGAGATGGAGGGCAGTGCGTACAAACCGAAAAAAGAGAAGGCACAAACGATGGTGGAGGCTGAATACGGTGGTTGTGGCTGCTGTTTGCAAGAGAGACGGAAGGGGAAGAAAGTGGAGCGGCGGCTAGGTCAAAAACGATCAATTATTTGCATTCATCATCAATATCACTTTAAGTAACAACAAAATTCTTGATACATGCAACGAATCAACATTGTCAATTCCCTAAAAAAAAATCAACATTGTCAATTAATTAATTCATTTAAGGTAAATTCTTTAAGGTTATGTTTGATAACACAAATCTAGTTTATTGAACTGATTTATAAGTTTGTTTTGACAAGATGAGATGTGATTGGTAAAAAAAATAAAATTTATTAACTTATGACATTTTTTGCAATGTTGATTAAAGGAGCGTTTGAGCTTATAACTTATATCTTTTTGTATTTTCTACCAATTTTAACCTGGTTTATTTGATTTGATTATTTTTTTAATAAAAAAACTACCCACATTCATAATTAACTCCCACGTTTTTTTAACAAATGATTAACTCCCACGTTGTAACCAAAAAAATAATTAACCACCCACATCTTATGGATATCCTTTTATATTTTCTTGTTCATTTTTTTTTACTTTGCTCTCCATTCATATAATTATAATTTTAGGTAAAATTTACGGTAAAATAAATAATGAAAATAGTTTAGTTAAATAAAACTCAAAAAAATTCTTTAGATAATTTTTTAATTGAATTCATAAAGCACGTTTATCATTTTGGAGATGAAAATATTTTATTTAAATAAAAAGAAATAATCAAATACGACATTTTATGTCATTTATATTTATCATTAACTTAAACAAGTAATTTTACCAAACACTTTAATTTTAGTAAGTTAACCTTTCAGCTATCAACCATCGGATATAAGTTAGTTTTCAGCTTATAACTTATTTTTACCAAACACAATCTAAATACCCAAAGTTTGATTGAGTTTCGGTGCCTCCTAGGTAAAATTTGCTTAAAATTTGATTTGATTTTGTAAATAAATTTATGGGTCATCCATGCTAACTTGTGCTTTTCGAGCACATGTTAAGAATTGGATGAAAATCAAATTCATTTTTGCTAATTGGTGTAAGCAACCATCGTGTTCAACTTAGGTGTCAAAAGGTCGTAGTAAAACCTTCCAATTTGGTTCTCTCGTTGATTGCCAAGAAAACTCTACCTCTCGTTGAATTTGATCCTTCAAAACAATAACCTTATTAATACAATTTCGCAAACATCGCTAAATAAATTCATAATATTTGAATCCAATTTGGCCCTCAAGGATTCACATTTCACCATCTTTACATTTCATACCACGCAATTTGCCAACACCTCCATCAAACTTAACATTCCATGTTTCAATGACACATACCCCCTTGGTTGAATCTTCAAAATCAACTGATTTTTTGACTTTCATCAAACGCACAAGGATCAGTGATTGTGTATTGGTCCATTCTACATAGAGGATACTTCCTTGACGTGGTTTCGGTAGAGGCACGTTAATAAAAAACTGCTTTCTTTGACCTCCAACGTGAGTTAACTCACGTAGGTTTTCGGAATGTGACCAAACGTGACTTACTTAAGTCACGTTTAAGTCACGTGGAGGGTATTTTAGAAAGTTCGGTTGGAGTGCGCAATTTTTTATAGGAGAAGAGCAATTTTCTTATGGTAAAGGATGTTGCTGAGTTTGTAAAGACATTTCATGTTGGCTCACTTGTTTCCAAAACAACATTGTCATTTTGCTGAGTTTGTAAAGACTATCCAAGGCTGCTCGCTTTAACATGCTAGCAGGTACTTGAATGGTCTGCAGATTGTAAGAGATGACGAAAATCATGGGGTCACTTAGCAAGAGCTTTTTCATTTGAGCGACACAAATTTGTGCATGAGAAACCCAAACTGGGGTAATCTGTTCACATCGGTTGAGTGAGTAGTATTATAATACCCACACTAATTTGTGCATGAGAAACCCAAACTTGGGCAATATGTTCACAGGGGTTGAGTGGTATTATAATACGGATCTAATTAACGCGTGTCATAAGAAACTAAATTTACATTGAAAACCAGAACATTTAGATTTTTAAAAAATTAAATGTATGATTTTTAAGATATACATTTCGTTAATATGTGCTCAACATTTGCCTTATAATACATTATAGAGCGAATCTTACCTAGACACAAACCCAAATAAAAAATATTTGAGCACACATACATAAATGGGGAGAATTAAAAGAAAAATAAATTAGTCACATCACTTTACTTTTATTTTTCTTATCTATGTGTGTGCCCAATTCATTTTTATTTATGTTTATGACCATGTTAGACTTTCTCTACATCTATAATCTATTAATCTTTCCATGAGTTTCACGCCTTTTTAGGTTGTATATGACCAACCCCACCTTCCCTTACGGTATACAATTCAGTGAATCCCTTCAAATCAGCTCTACATCATCCTATCAAAATAGAACTGTCCTACTATTTACAACACTTAATTTTCATAAGATATTCGAACAAAACATTTAAAATTCAACAAACATAAAAATATGAGAGGAAAACAAGTGTGTTGCGAACTTTTCTAAGATTCTATCACAATCCAAACATAGTTTCTTCTTCCTCTTTCATTACCGATTTCGACTAGGAGTACAGAAAAATCAATTATACAGAGATATATCAAATAATTGCTAAGAAGTTTCTAAATGAAAATCATGGATAATATACATGTTATAAAAAGAATATATCTAACTGAATAACTCTACACTTCAGGAGGTTCCTATTTCATCCCTTCCTCCATTTTCGCATAAAGTCCCTTCTTGTCCCGACCATTTCCATAAACCTTTAAAATCTTTTCTGCATCGCCCATAAACTTTGAATAACCCACAGCTGGGTACAGTACCACCACAAGTATACATTGGGCATAGCACACTCCACATAAACCATAATTACAGAGAATACATTTCTTTCGCATAAGAGCTGAATGAAGAAATTGCATAATGTGGTTGCTGCTTCCAATGACAGGATTTCAATATGCCACCAAAACATAGGGTGACAGATTCTCCAGGCATTATACAAACACCTATCATTCTCAGTTTTTTGAGAAGCCATCTTATGTCAACTCCATAAAAATCCAAATTATTTGGCACGGAAGTCATTCCGAAATATCGTAAGGTTTTGAGTAAACTTATCCCTGTTTTTTGAGTCTATGCTTAGAGTAACGTCTGCCATAAGTTTATCAAAACATAGAGAGAGCCGCTGGTGGTGATCCACTGGCTGCAAAAGTAACCAATCCATGTTACGCGATGTAATGATAGTGGAATAACATGGTATTTAAAGGCTAAAAACTCTGAACCATTATTGACTTCTATTAGAAAGTTACTGTTGCCACTTTGATGTATTGTCTAAGCAAAAAATTTGTAATATTGTAAACAGTTATCATCAAATCCAACGGAGTTTTTCACACGACAAGGTTATGTGTAGAAAGATATCAACACAGAGGGTCTCTGGGTCCATTATGTTAAAAATTCACACAAGAGGATCCATTATCTCAGAGAAATAAAAAATGACAATTAAAAATTCTATAATCTGACTTTGAAGTTAGGATGAGAATGAAAATACCTGTGATGACAAGATTTGAGCTTTCAAATCAGAGAATGTCTGCAAGTAAATGACAGCTCTCAGTTTGTCAATCAAATAGAGTATAACTGGACTTCTGTTAGCAATCAGCTAATACGGATGCATATACTTTTATTGTGTATAGGATTACTAACAGGCCGATTCAATGCCTAAATTAGAGCATTAATTAATTGGACAGTAAACATTAATCTAGTATGTTGAAATTAAACTTCAAGCTGGAGGATATACAGCATAAAAACTGCTTGCATAGATTTTGAGAATAGAAAAAAGGATTTGAAGGACCATTACCTTCTCATTTATGAGTATCAAGCTCAACATTGGTCTGCTTAGACTCCATTGGTTGCCACAGTCTTCAAACAATAAGATCTCAAACAGAGTCTTCAAAATCTAGGCATGAAGAAGACACCCAAGTTAGATAATATCAACAGCCCCCCCGCCCCCAAGAGGAAAACTGATGCAGATGAGCAGAATGAATTAGACGCTGTTCTATGTTTTGAAGGTTTGCACTGCATTAGTGTGTAAGTTGGAGCAAAATGAAGACATATTAAGATTATCTACAACAGGAATTTTCCAGATTACAGAAATAGTTTTACAATAAATATTAGAGGAAAATTAAGAATGAATGAATGTTTAACTGACTAGTGAGCGGTAAAATTTTAAATATATTTACTTCTGGGAACAGAGTGGGACACTCTGCAATATGACGAGCAAGATTGACAGATGCAGGTAAATTTGGAGCCTCTCCCATAGTGATGTTGTTAAAATAGAAAGCAGCCAAATTATCAACAGCGGATGCACACTGTAATCAGAAATTAAAAGAGTCGGAAAACAGCATAGTTACAAGAAACCAAAGACAATAACACTTATGGCAAAAGAATCCTCTGAAAAAAAAATACAATGAAAAGATGTGATTTAGACAGGAAGATGCAAAAGATATGTAACCATAACCTGTGATGATATACTTGTATCCAAGCCTTTTAGACCAGATTCGAGGGAGCCAACTATATGCATAAAGGTGTTCGTGTCCAAGCTCAATATGAAAGTGATGTGGCTGTTGAACAAAACTTCCAAGAATGCAAAATAAGCCCTTGTTAGCTGCATAAAAGTGAAAACCAAGTGAGCATTCACCTTAATATTTGCCAAGTTGGCACAGAAATTGTCGGACACAAAATTCAGACCTAGATAATCTAAGACCCAGATAAAACTGTTAGATGAAGTCCTGTGAATAATTTTATAGCTGACAGACTCCTATGCACGGGGGGGGGGCAACGGAGAAAAAACTAACATAATGTTGAAATTTGGGGCCTAACTCATCCTTACAAGACCGGCTTGTAAGGTGAGGAGTGCCTCCTCTTTATAAATTTTGATCAAGCTTCCTATCTAACTGATATGGGACTAAATCCACCCCCTCAAAGACAAGCCAACATAGGGCAACTAAGGGAAGATTGCAATTAAGGTGGGATTACCAACACACCTCCTCACGCTCAGACCCAATGGCCATGAAGCATGGCAATGCGTAATCCCAATGGTAGATCTTGGATAGGCTCTGATACCTATGTTAAAATTTGGGGCCTAACTCATCCTTACAAAACCGGCTTGTAAGGTGAGGAGTGCCTCCTCTTTATAAACTTTGATCAAGCTTCCTATCTAACCGATGTGAGACTAAATCCACCCTCTCAAAGACAAGCCAACATAAGGCAACTAGGGGCAGATCGCAATTAAGGTGGGATTACCAACCCCCTCACGCTCGGGGCGGGATTTCCAACCTATGAAGCACGGATATGGACACGGACACCGGACACGACACGGACACACTGACACTGCTAATAATTTGAGAAAATTATATAATTCAGTGTAATTATGTGTCGGTGTCGGATACAACACGTGTCCGACACCGGGACACGCCTAAGTCGAGGAGTGTCCGTGCTTCATAGTTTCCCACACATAACAATTAACATACTAACATTTTCCATTCAAAAAAGAAAAGGTACTGTGGGTGTGGTCTCTTATCTCCCCACATTCTCTCTCACTCACTCACACACAGACACACCAAAAAAGGTGTGATGAAGGGGACTAAGCATTTGGAAATCTACAGGTATATACAATTTGAAATAAAACATGCTTTAGTGAGTCTAAAAAAGAAAAGTTGAAAAGATAAACCAAAAAATAAAGAAGCCGCATCGGGAACGTACTGGATACGGCACGTACCCATCCCATATTCCTTTTTATTTGAACCGGATATGCAGCGCGAGTACTACTCAGTACGTCTGGGTGCGGCTAAGTTCGGCGTGGGTACTCATCCCGCAATGCCGTATCTCATCCGATATCGTACTGCATATGCATCATAGGTTCTGAGTGACTTAGGAGATTGACACTCAATATGTTTATTGTTAACATACACTAATATGTACAACAAATGATAAGGATAAAAAAAACTCTAATATGATCTAAATCGGCCCTTTATTCTTACAACATACTATCTTTAAGGATAATATATCATCACATGATATTTGAAATAAAAATATCTCAAGGAAATAATTGATATATTATTTCTTCTAAGTTCATTAATGTTCAATTCATCCCTTTCTTTCTTTAGTTGTACAACACTGCTCTATGATACCACTTGCCCAATTTCAGGAAGAAAGGTCTAAGAAATGAAGCAATTGTGAACTTTGCTGAGAAACATTTTCCACTCAGTTCAGGTTGAATTTCTGTTGCAAAGTGTTGAAATTTGGGGCCTAACTCATCCTTACAAAACCGGCTTGTAAGGTGAGGAGTGCCTCCTCTTTATAAACTCTTCTCAAGAGTGCTATCTATCCGATGTGGGACTAAATCCACCCCGTCAAAGCCAACACAATGAAGGTGTTGGAGGCTGCAATGAAGGCTAACCAAAGGTCGCAATTTAGGCGACTTAGGGGCGGACCGCAATTAAGGCGGAATTTCCAACACAAAGTAAACTCAAAACATTGTATTGCACATACAATCAATTTTCAAACATTAACTCTTTTTGTACAATAAATCAAAAGTATTTTATATTTTTAGTTCCTTTTTTCCAACTGGATATGCACCTTCAGTACATCAAGTGATCCTAATCAGAAGCACCACAAAGGTGAACTATAATTGCTTATGGGGGATTTATTTACAGGAAAAATAGTAATTTCTTCTGCTCAAAGGTTTTGTCAAACTTAACTGAGGTTTTCATAGAGAATCTAACATGTAAACAACAAATCCTTCAAAAAAGTTTTTAATTGATGCAATCATTTATTTTAGTTTTAATCTTCATTATATGATTGCAAACTAAATTTGAAGAACAGAGAGTGTGTACGTAATAGCATGCGGCAAGAAAATTGTTTGCACACCTTTCGATAAGCCAATATATCGGACATGGGAATTGACAGAGTCATCTTTAGAGCAGCATCAAGTGCATCGGATAGAGCTCTGTCACCATACAGTTCAAACACACCAAAGTTGACATAGTTTCCTGCAAGGGCTGTGACACAAAATTTTGTTGGTACATCGACAGAATGATAAGAATCACCATGATCACAAAAATTATCACTCATCATAATAGCACCGAGAACTTAGGATGTCAGTTCAGATTGAAACCATAACAACTAAAAGACCCATATAGCAATGATAAATACAATGTAACTGATCCTAGGAGATACACCAAGATATTCTAGGATAGTATCAAGATATTCTTAAATATTATTTTATATTCTAACAATAATCTACTAAAAAATCTTATCAAACTAAAACTTTCAGGAGATATGTTTGTGCATACTTGCTACTGTAAAAAGAACCACACTTGACATCAGACTATGCAACACAAATAGAAATAACCAGACATGGGTAGGATTTCACCTCTTGACAGTATTGTTAAACATATCCATATTCCTTTGTACTTGTATGTATATACATCAGCAGCATTTGGAAGAGTCAAAATTCTAGATCCATAAGCGACAATCAGTTTACTGACTTCTCTGAAGAGAAGTATTCCATTTGGAGAAGAAGAGTCAAATGTCAAACGTTGAGCTTTATTTAGCACAAACTCAGCCATGAACTTCAACAATGGGGTCGTAACCTGCAGAATCAAGCAAACCATAAGTGAAGAAAGAGGAGCAAATGTCAGAATAAATGGATCAGAAACAATTCCCAGTATAAATGAATGATAATGTGTTAGGCCCCAGAATAAACCCTCATTTAAGGATAAAATCCTGCAAGTCTATTATAGGAAAAGAGGGAAGGTTGTAAACTAACTGTACATAGTTAGTTTGTTAGTTAGTGGTAGTTGTTTTCTGTTTGTTATCTATGTCAGTATTCTCGTCGTATCTCATACAAATAGGACTAAACCCCTCCCAATGGAGTAACAGCTGCAGATGAAGAAAACCAAAGCAGCAAAAGAAGCAAATCTGAAAAAGGGAAGAACAAGATAACGTCCGTTGTCAAAGATTGGTTCTCACAAATTTACCAAGCTTCTGCCACTGAAACTTCCATGTCAGAATTTTCTCTCAATTTTCTCTTTTTTGACAGGAGCAAACCACCAAAACCGAGCCCATCCCATCCTGATTGAAACTTTAAAGCTTAAGCTATGAGGTGAAAGTTGAAAGCTCGTATAAGGGTTGTTATATCTCTAACACTCTACAACTAATAAAGAAAACTTTTTGACAATTTTCAATAACAGCTTTTCTAACAAAAAAAATTAAGAAGACCCAACATTATTTGAAGTTCACTAATTAAACTAATCGATATCAATATAATGGCCAATATACTACTCCTCAAATTTGGGTTGGGCCAAACTCAAGCCTACAAAACCAACTTGTAAGGAGAGAAAATTGCTCTATAGGCCCCTAATGTTTGGCTAAAGCCCCTCAATTTATTGGAACGTATCTTCCGATGGCACAAACCAATCGGAAAGTATCTTCAGATCGGCTTTTTTTCCACCGGATGCTATCTTCCGGTTGGCCTTTTTTCAGGGTTAAGCAATATGGGGGGCCTATAGAGCAACCTTGGTAAGGTGAGGGATGTCTTTCAAATCTGCACTTTTTTATTCCATATAACGTTCAATGTGAAACTCTCACAACACACCCCTCACAATTTTTACTTTTTCAAAAAAAAAAAAACGCCCAAACAGCTGGAGCATGATCCGTATAGCCCAATAGTGGGTGGCCCAACGGATCTTGGATGAGGTCTAATACCATCTTAGAACTTTAGATTGGACATACTCAACTCTACAAAACTGACTCGTGAGGTGAGACATGTCTCTCATATATAAACACTTTTTTTCCAGCTATATCACATCCAAGGTGAGATTCTCAAAAAACTACTTCTACCTATTTTCCTCTTCTACCCAACACATAATAATTAAGTTCATTCCTATTAGACGAGTTATTCTAATCCAGATGAAAATGCCAAGACAACCACATACCACACCTTCAATTTTTAATTTTTCTAGAAACCCAAATTTAGCGAGTGCCACAAGATTTCATTCAGATAATTGAATATTTTGATAACATGTGGTGTACAACTGATCATATCAAGTTTCAAGATGTTTGCCTGAAGATTGTTTCTATCAAAGACTTTTTCAAGCGCTACAAATTATAACCTTGTATAAATAGCATCAAATAGCAAATCCTATGCTTCATTACATCACTTTCTCCACCAATCTCGATGAAAGATATTGAAATTTAGATCCCAAGGTGAGAGTTTTCTTCTATCAGTCTTCTTGTTTCTTAAATCGTCAAAGGCTCCTCCTAGACAAACACATTTGAAATTCCATAACTCCTAAAGCCGAGTCTCTATACCACTCCTTCTATAATGTGCTAGTTATGTGCAGCTCTAACTCAGAAAGAATATGCCCAGATAGTTTTGTTTTTGTTTAGTAGCTACTAGCTTCCTACTTCAAGAAGAACAATCTTTTTAGAACTCTTATTAAGTGTTGGGTGTCTAATATGTTGAAGCAGTTTTTTATAATTCATTATACTGATTTTTATACAAAAAATTATTGAAGTGTGCAGCCTGTTTGTTTCTTTGCTTCATTTGGTTGAAAAAAAGCTGACGTCAACTAGGATAAATTTTTTCTCCAAATGGCTTCTCAACTAGGGATAGGTTTAAGTTAATGGCTTCTCAACTAAAGGTTGTTTCTTAATTGAAAGACTTCCCATAAGAATTATACTTGCTAGATTTAGATACTAGTTCTTACGTCGATTGCGAAATCACTAATAGTTTTAGAATTATACTTACTAGATTTAGATACTAGTTCTTGAAAAATCATCTCATGCGTTGTACTACTCCCTCTGGTCCTAATAAGACACATTTAGGTCAACAAAAGTTGATGCATCTGGTCCAAAATTTGGGCCAGATACATCAACTTTAGTTGACCTAAATGTCTCTTATAAAAATACGACTAGAGGGAGTATTATCTTTTCTTCTTTGGAGTACTATCTTTTCTTCTTTGGAGTACTATCTTTTCTCCCTGGTTTACTTTAAAGTTATAGTTATTATTTTGCTAAACCAGTGTTATCAATAGCGGCTCGCGGAAAATAGCTGATCACTGAAAATCCACTATGAAAATAGTGGATAGCGTAGCGGGTAAGCAATAACCGCTATCACCGATATGCAAAAACCCACTGTTATTGCAGTGGTAGTGGAATCACAATAACATATTGACTTTCATCGCGGTTGCTCTAGATCCCGATATGTAATGGATGTATAGCGGCGCTGTACTGGTCATTTAACAACCATGTGCTTAACTAAAGGTGAATTAAAAAATTACTACAATATGAAGCTGAGAATATTCAGAAAAGGTTAGAAAAAACCAGTTGCTGTTAGCAGGACTGCGTACTGTAAATCATTCCCATGGTACGATATTATGGGGTACTTCATGCTGTTAGATCTTCGGTTTAAGAATTTCTGATTAACGAATATTCAAATGAAACTAACCATTTGAATGTATATGTATGCATTAAAAATTATCCATGAGATCCAATACCTCTGGGTTATCTGTCCAATGTGAGATTCCTTTTAAGAGTAGAGGCATGTGTGCAGGATACAACCAGTCAAATAGAAAGCCATAAGTCCGGCGGCTAAGAAACACAAATATGGAAAACAGGGAGGTCAGGTTAACTGCTTTCCTCATTTTCATTTTCGAATAAGACAAGCTGCGTAAATACCAACCTGTTTGTGGCCATTGCGATTCCTCTAAGGTCCCTCATCAATCCAACAAGTGCATACTTTACAGCATCTGTTCGAAACACTGAATCTGGAGTTGATTCCAAACTAAGGAAAACCTAAAACAGAGAAAAATAATATTCCTCTAAGGTCCCTCATCAAACTGAGTGCACTCGTTTAAGATTTTCTGGAAACTAAATCTCTTGAATTTTTTTCCAATGTTAGTCAAGCTTTTGAAAAAAAAAAAATCAGCTTTGTGATTATTGACTAGCTTTTAGAAGAAATCTGCAATTGTAACTACTATTTTAAATAGAATGTGCTTTTAGCAATTGTAACCCAACAAAAAATTGGTTTTACTTTATATTATAATCTCTAAAAAATAAATTGATTTTTACATGGCTTTAAAACTACTTTAAGCTTTGAACAAAACGGCTTAGTAATGAGGAAATAGATGAAAAAGGACAGTGTAAGCATATCAGCAAGATGAGTGAGAATGTACCTGCTGAAGAGGATCCATTGAAGATTTAAATTTCACAGAGCTATCCTCCATGAATATCAACCAGCCAATAGTGTAATAGAAAGTTGTTCTGCTGCGGGAGCACTTTTTTGCTTCCAAAAATGGAAAATGTTCTCTCTGAGAATAATTTAGTGAAAGGAAAGAATTAGGACAACAATGGATAAGAATTTATATATCCATGCGAAGAAAAGTGGAAAATACAAGGAGGAAAGGTGACCCCTCCTGCACAAAAAGGGGGAGATGGGGGGAAAACAACATTGTTGCTCCATTCTCTGAAAGCTTAACATCAACTTACATCATCTTTTATTTACAGAAATAGAACTTTGTTAGAAAGATTAGTGAACCATGTGACGGGGGTAAACCCTCCAAATCAGATTGTGCAAAGTACATATGAATTCAGAAAGTATAAATGGCAAAAAGGATCTTATATATTTGTAGTAGAGACCCCTTGAAACAACATTTGCAAAACTCCATAGAGAAGCGGAGGCAAATAAATGTTGGGAAAAACAGCACACGCAATAAATTTACCCACACACTCAATGATATTCGTTGGAACACACCACAAAGAAGTTAATAAACAACACGCCACAAGAATTTACGTGGTTTGGCACCTCATGCCTAAATCCATGAAAACCCTCAACAAATATATTTGCTATCTTGAATAAGATTTTAAGATTGTAGTCCACTACAGCTATGTATTACCTTACAAGCCCAAGTACTCCACTCAAGAGTTACAATGAACAGCATACACTTACTCACAAGAGAAGAGACTCACACCACTACAAGTGATTGCCCACACTTTCTCTCTTGATCTTGGATTGGGATACCCATCTTCCTCAGATGATAAGGGACATGACTTCCATTCATGAATTCAACTTGGTGGACATAAATTGTCTAACCTCTCCAACTGACCTCTCTTCATGATAGTGATATTCACGAAGAGTCAAGCCCTCCACCTATTGCAATATACTCTTAATTTTCCACCCATTTACATTAATATTCACTATTGTTTGGAAATTTAAATTTGATTTCCCAACAAGAAATAACATTTGTCCGAAAAAGAGTGGAGGGGAAGAGAGATAACCCGAAAGTTCCCACCACTTCACTACCATCAAATGCGCCAGAGGACAGTGTAAACTGCAAGGTGCCACAAAGTTTTGGCCTCATTTTTTCCAAAGCCCTTAAACGTAACCATCAAAACATGTTTTAAAATTGGACACATTCTCATTCCTCGATTCTGGATTAGCTACAAGCTTACAAGATTCAATTACAATCATAAGGGATTTTAGTTTGCTGGCATTCTTGTCACTTAGGTTTGTGAAAGAGAGAATCTCAAGACAAGGGATACTCTTCAGAAGAAAAGAAATTAAAAGGTGGTTTATCTCATATTAAGAGGAAATATAAAGGGCAAGTTAAATCCATAAACTTTTTTTAGCAATTTAAATCATATCAGTAGTTGAATGATAATCCAAACGCAACTCATCTCGATAGTTAGACCGATGTCCTACGAATCAGCTTCTGGATTCTGGAATTCTTGACAAACAAAAGTTGGAAGTTCTAAACCAGATGAGTGAGTTTTTCAATATTCCCCATCCAGTTATATTTTTTTACCATAAATAATTCAATTATAAACAATCCCAAACAACAACTATACAAGAAAGAGCAATAACCAACTCCCAATGGAAAATTTATGAACAATTGACAAAAAAATACTCTACCGTATGATTGGCAATGATAAATTTCACTGTGTCCAACTTCATAAGTAGCTTGCCAGTCATGTAGCTGTTAAAAGAGAAATCAGTAAATTTGGGTGTGGATTGTCTTAACCAAAAAAAATAAAATGGTAGCTAATATTCATCTATCCATCAAAACTAACCCAGATGCAAGCTCCAAGAACAAACTTAAGGTGTGATCAATGACCTCTTCACTCTGAAATTAGCGCAAATACAACTAGTGTGTTAGACAAGCAAATAACTCGTGGAAGAGGAAACGGGAAGAACAAGCTAAAAACGGACCTCGGCGTAGCACTTTAGGTTAGTTGCTATCTTGCCCACAATCACATTCAACAGTAATAGATGATCATGCAGGCCAAGGAGCTCTGATAACCGGGCATATAACTGCTGCAACATAAATAAAGAAATTACATACATAAAGATGTGCGGAAAGTTAAGTTTATGTTTGAATCAATAATTGAAAGGGTTAATAGGTCTTTACCCTCCTGTAATATAGGTCATTTCCGGTTTTCCCCCCTGTAA
>Ga0228710_1002571_pt1 | contig 28647 bp, 19 predicted proteins | sample MedpolnodulmetaG_FD_177995 | JGI IMG/M metagenome (GOLD analysis project Ga0228710, IMG submission 177995) | Root nodule microbial communities from Medicago polymorpha collected in Santa Monica, California, United States - pink nodules | ecosystem: Host-associated > Plants > Roots > Nodule... | reverse complement strand
AAAAAAAAAAAAAACATTGATTACTCTTCAATACTATATAATCATAAGAGTCACAATTTACAAAAAAAATAATACATGTGATCAAAATAAAAAATGTAAAGTTTTCGTATAAATCATATTCTATTTTCATTCGTATGTTAGGTTATCTCCTCTCTCTCTCTCGTTACTTTCATCCATTAAAAACATAATTTTTAATTGGTTATCGAAAAACAATTATAATGATTCATATCTTAAACTGAATCATATACATCTCCATTGAATTTTCACAACACAGTCTCGTTTTTTTTACACTTCATTTTTTTAGGATGTCTTTGTGAAGTATCTTATAAGTATCTGTGTGTATCTGTCGAGTATATTATAAGTATCCGATAAAATAAATATTTTAGATTAAAAATAATTAACTCTGATACTCCGTGGGTACGTATCTGAGAGTATCCGCAGAGTATCGATATCTGATACGTATCCGATACGGGTACGTTTCCATTTTGGAGTATTCGGGCTTCATAGATTGCCCCATATGTTGTTGAGCCCTGTTTGTATGGAATTAATGTGAATGGGCTTGTCAGTGATGAATTTTCCTAGGATACTTCTATTGCAAGCTTGAACTCCTTCATGGATCAAGGTTTCTAGGTAGACAAAGAAGCCAGAATTAGTATGAGAGTAGTTTTCTTGTGAGCTATGTGTGTTTGAGTTGGTTTCTTGATTGTGATTGGTTTGGCTGTGGTTGTTTTGTTCTATTGCAGATAGGTCAATCTGGAGGGTATGGTTCCAGGATGTTGGGTAGATGAAGTCTGATGTTTATGGCCTTGACTAGGAGATGGGTCGGTCACAAAGACTTGGTTGGAGTGAAAATTAGGTTGCGTCATGGTTACGGAATACAGAAGAGAAGAGAAGAGAAGGGAAGGGAGGGAGAAGGGTCAGAAAGAAGGAAAACAAGGAGATTGAGGCAAGGGTGAAAAGAACCCTAAGGTCAAAAAGCAGTGAAGGTTCAAGAGATTAATAGGGTTTGGGGGGAGTATGGAACAAACAAGGGGTAAAAAGGATGAGGGAGCAAAAGGGAGACAATTAGACAAACTCGTGTTTAATCTTCCACAGAGGAAGATAACAACAAAGAACAACGGATCAATCCATGAAAGGATGAAGGGGTTAGAAGAGGACAAACCAGAAACTATGAAAAAACTTGAATCGTAAAGAAATTTGAATCGTAAAAATGCTAATCGCTAAATCGCTTCGAAGCAACATATCGAAAATGTTTTTTCTCTCTATATCTACATTATATATAAAGGGGATAGAGGATTTTGGGTTGAATTTTTTTATTATTAGAATTATACCCTTAAATAAATTTTCTTATATTAATGTTATATCGTTTGTGTTATTAAAAAGGATAAGAGTTTTAAATTATATTGTTATTAAATTATTGTTGTCATTGAAAAGGATAAACATGGTTTGTTGGATATGTTACAATTTGAAAGTAACAAATATTTGTATTTATAATTCTAATCAAGATTTAATATAAAATACCGCTCAAAATATACACGTATTAGCGCAATAAAAAGAATAAAAAAACAGACACGTGGGTGCTCATTTTTCCGCTAGTTTATTTATTAAATAAAGTAAATTAAGTCTAAATGGTTAACGATGTCAAATAAACTTAGAGACAAGAATGTACTACAGACACAATCTCTTTTTTTCAGGTAGTGTTTGACAAGGTTAAAAGACCAAATTATAATATACAGTTTATTGAAGATAAGTCCCCTAGAATCACATGTTTGATAACCGGTGTTCTCACACTAACTCTCTAACTAAGTGGTGATATAGTTGAAAAAGGCAATCCTTTTAAACTCTAGGTGATCCTTTTAATTAATATTTGAGTGTCAACCGTAAATAAAAATAAATTTCACATTAGATAAAATGAACTTATCAAACAACATATAAGTGAGGAATGCTTAATGCCTTAAAATTATGAATGTACACAGCGTACAAACCCATCTGTATGATTATTCTTAGTTAAATGTGGAGATCTCGCTCTCTTTCAAACTCTCCTTGTGATCTAATATTTAATATTTATTCTCATAAGGATTTTTTTTTAAGAGACTAAAATGAATTATATTACCACGTCAGAAAGGCTATCCTAACACAAGGTGTGCTAAGGAAGAAACACCACAATACAAACAGATTCTGAACAATAATTACAAGGTAAACGCCAAACCACATAAACAAAACAAGATTGATTTAACAATTATCCAATGCCCAGTATCGTAAACAGATTAAGCCACCAACCATGATAGTTGGATGGAAGACTAACGTATTTCCCATTCAACCACATGAAAGTTAGCGACTTTATTTTGTCCACCACTTGCAATATAGAGCAATTTTTGTCATTGAAAACCCTGTTATTTCTTTCTTTCCAAATTTCCCACACTGTTGCAAACCAAATAACTTGAAGGATGAAACGCCTTGACTTGGCAGCGCCCCCAATAGAACTAAACTGATTAAAAAGACTTGTTACATCACAAGGCAGAACATAAGATACGCTGATCCACCTACAGATGTGATTCCAAACAGATCCAAAAACATTACAATGTAATAATAAGTGGGAAGATGTTTCCACCTCCCCACAACCTCCAACGCATAACTGGTCATCGATGTCAACCACATTACGACGGTAAAGGTTGTCCTTAGTAGGCAACCTATTACGAAACAGACGCCAAGCAAATAACACCACCTTCAAGGGAACTTCTTTAAGCCACAAAGAAGACACAGACACTGCATCATCAACAGGAACATTAACTGTCAAAAATTTATAAGCACTTGGAACAGTATAAACAGAAGATGTTTCCAACTGCCAAAGCCTCCTATCCACCCTATCAACCTGCAAAGTGACACTTTGAAGTAAAAGCCTAAGTTCCCCCACTAACTCCTCTTCTCACGCAAACAGCCTATGCCTCCAACTCCAAGCCGCCCCCTCTAACCCCCAACCTAACATATGCATGTCAAACACCAATTCACTTTTCAGCAACGACAACTCAAATAATCTATTGAATCTAACGCTAAAAGACACTTCACCCGCCCATTCATCCATCCAAAAGAGATTATTTTTGCCATCACCCAAAGAACGACAAACATTACCATGGAACCACTCTTTCGAGCGTAAAGCAGATATGACCCTCCACCAAGTTGAGGCCTCACGGCCACCATCACTCACACGGCCCCCTCCACCCCGTAACGAGCCGACAGCACCCTATACCATAAACTATCTCTATCCACCAACAACTTCCAGCACCGCTTCCCTAATAATGCAATATTAAAATCCCTAATTCTCCTTACCCTCAAACCGCCAACCTCCTGACTCCGACAAATAGATTTCCAATCAATCCAAGATATTTTCCTGTGGTCTACCACCGCCCCAAAAAAATAAAAATTAAAAAGAGATTCAATAGAGGAAACTATACCTGACGGAGCCTTGAAAAAGGAGAGGGCATAAACAGGCACGATGACAGGACATACTTCAACAGAACCAGACGGCCACCCAAAGACAAGTATCTCGAACTCCACCCTGATAGTCTAAAATGTATACGCTTCAAAAGGGGATCCCAAAAAGCCAGACGACGCACATCTCCACCAATAGGCAAACCGAGGTACATAAATGGAATATAGTCGACTTTACAGTTCAAAACCATAGCTTCTTCAGCTAACCAAAAACCAGGTACATTCACCCCAACTAGGAGACTCTTCCAAAAATTTACCTTCAACCCAGACAAGTCTTGAAATAGAATAAGAACTGCTAGCATTGCAAGAATATTAGCCCATGATTTTTCCCCCAAAATTAACGTGTCATCCGCAAATTGCAAATGAGAGACCGAAACCGGATCATTCCCCCCCACCTTGTAGTCGTTAAATAAATTAATATCTGGCAGAGATTTCATTAACACATGAAACCCCTCTGCAGCCAGAAGAAAAAGAAAAGGTGACAAAGAATCACCCTGCCTCAAACCCCTTCCCAAAGAGAACTCATCGGTGGTAGACCCCTTCTCACAAGGATGTTATTGTAAAAAAAAAAAAAAAGTTTTCAGTGGTATTTGAATCTAAAAAGAGCGTTAGACATGCCAAAAGTTAAAATATAAACGAGGATGTTTAGTCTTAATTTATTTTGATCAAATACTTTATCCCTTAATATAAGAGTTTGTTGACGTAAACCACGGGAATTAAAAGATTGATAACAATATTAAATCTGTTAACAATTTTTGTTGACATAATTATGGGTATACTAGTAAAAAAAAATAACACATTTGAAAATTTAAAAATGGTTTTATAGTAAAAAGATGCAGTGAGAGAAAAAAAAAAATCTTATATTTAAGGACAGAGTATTGCATAAACTTTGGTAAAAAATATAAAAATTGCTTACATTCTGATATGAACTTTTAAACAATAAAATAATTGAATGGCTGTGACTACTTTTCTGTTTTCTATAACTGAAAAAATTAACAAAAGCATAATGCCAAAAAAAAAGAGTAGCAAGAAAAAGAAACAGACAAGAGGGATGTCAATTGGGTCAGAATCAATGACTGCGTTTAAACCATGGAACCCTTTCCAAAGCAACTGCCAAGCAACACTCTTATGATCATAAGGACCACATTTTTGTAACATACTTTGTAATGTCACCCTTATAAAAGCCACCCCCACAACTATGATTTGCAACATAAATTGATCAACACAAATATCTTGTGAACATTCAATAGATATAGGCAACAACAACACAAATGAAAATGGCATTGAAATCGACAGTCTCATTCACATTTTTCTCTTTGCTCATGTTAGCACTAGCAAATGGTTCTAATGCAGGCAAAATTGCAATCTACTGGGGCCAGAACGGAAACGAGGGCACGTTAGCTGAGGCTTGTGCCACAGGCAACTATGAATATGTGATCATAGCCTTCTTACCGACATTCGGAGATGGCCAAACTCCGATGATTAATCTAGCTGGTCATTGTGATCCATACAGTAATGGATGCATTGGCTTAAGCTCAGACATCAAGTCATGTCAAGCCAAAGGCATCAAAGTATTGTTGTCAATAGGAGGAGGTGCTGGAAGCTACTCAATTGCATCCACAAAAGATGCAAACAGTGTAGCAACTTACCTTTGGAATAACTTTTTGGGTGGACAATCTTCGTCTCGCCCTCTTGGTCCTGCTGTTCTTGATGGCATTGACTTTGATATCGAAGGAGGATCAAGCCAACATTGGGGTGATCTTGCTAGGTATCTTAAAGGGTACAACAAGAAAGTTTACATAACTGCAGCTCCTCAATGTCCATTTCCTGATGCTTGGATAGGAAATGCACTTACAACAGGACTTTTTGATTATGTTTGGGTACAATTCTACAACAACCCTCCTTGTCAATACAACCCTGATGCATTTACGAACTTCGAAGATGCGTGGAAGCAGTGGACATCAGGTATCCCAGCAAACAAGATATTCTTAGGGTTACCTGCTTCTCCAACGGCTGCAGGAAGTGGTTTTATTTCTGCAGATGATCTTACCTCTACTGTACTTCCTGCTATTAAAGGTTCTTCCAAATATGGTGGTGTTATGCTGTGGTCTAGGTATGATGATGTTCAGAGTGGTTATAGCTCCTCCATCAAGAGCCATGTGTGAAATCTAAACTTATGTGGTACTTATTATGTATATGTAATACGTGATATTTATTTGTGTACTGGTTGGTGTATGTTCAAATATCTATGTCTATATAATATGAAGATGTTTTGTTGAAATGAATTCTACAGTTGAACCAAGTTCTTTGCCACTAGGTGTAATAGACGTGGTCATCTGCACGATTTTAACAACTATTTTGAAGGACTGGAAACTCAATCAATAATTATTAAAAATATGTCATTAATATTTTCCAATTCAATGGCTATGAACCAAAATAGTTAATTTCTTTGATATAGGGACAAGTTACAAAAGGAAAATTCCTCATTGACCAAAAACTTACAGCACTAAGCCACTAACCAATAACCTCTACTTTTGACTGAGAGAATGGAGGACCTGTTACATCTTACACGAATAGGAAAGATAAACTAACCTCACATGTTATCAAAATCATACTTAACTCAAAAACGAGGAAGCTGAACAAACTAAAACATCGATCAACTTGCCTTTAGCTCACCAGGTCTTCCATTGAACCCCATAACAGAGTTAAATTCTTCGTGACAATATTGCAAAGGCAATTACATATCAACCACAAATACAAGATCCGGAAACCGCCTTTGCTACAGCTGTGTTTGCCTCTCTTTGGTCCAGCTAGTCAAGCTGGAAGTGATGTCAAATATGGATTACCTCTCCCTTCACCGTGCATCCCTCCACGTATCATGTTATGTCAAGCCAGGAGCTTGGAACTGTTTAAGCAGTCCCTGGCGGAGATGGAACTGCCCTGTGCCGGAATAGCTTCACCAATGCTCTACGTTCACAATCCTGCATAGATTGAAGACGAACATTTTTCGTTAAATACCAATATATTCATTCAGCGCTAAGGTAGTTTATTAGTGACTAATACGCCTTTTGATGGAGATCACATAAAACATGAAGAATAGTATTGTTCAACATATATGCATGATATTAACACACACAGCGCGCACACACAGAGCGAGGGAGAGAGATGGTGTAAAAATTCACCTTGAACATATATAGCTGTAATGGTCTATCGGGATTCATTCTCCTGAGTTTCAAATAAGTATAAGCAAAGCTTAGTTGATCACGGGATGTAAATCGATCAACTTCATTGAACCAAAGACATGAAAATAAATTTGACATTGGTGTGTGTGCCCTGACTATAAAGGAACCCTCAGGAACATCTGCAACATGAAAGACTCAATAGTTGGAATCGGAATCGTATTATGCACAAGTAGAGCCAACAAAAATCCATAATGAACAAAGATTTGAAGGATACACACAGCTCGGAAGAGGATTGTGGTTTGATGGTTCAAACTTGGGGAGGCCATCGGACTCGTAAAAGTTAAACTGTTCATCAATTGCCGTGTGGTTGTACTTATTTAACCGCTTATTCTGAAGTACCTCCTCCCAGACACTGTGACGATCATAATGATTTGAAATGGCATATTCTGCCTTCCTTCGCCACAAAAAATATTCAATAATTAGCATAGGGTCAGAATTGAGTCGCATCTTGCTGTCAAGCCAAATTGAATACCTGCCAAACAAGTATTTTCAACAATATTAAAGTTGGGAACAGAATTGAAGAAATTTGGATGCTGGAACAAATTGTGAGACCTACCTAGAATTTGGGAAGAGGCGGTGTGATAAAAATTTTGGCACCTTGCCAGTTCTTCGCATGTCCTCATACGGCAAATTTTCTACAACAACTACTTTCCACAGGCCAATGTAACCTCTTTCATCAGGAGGGTTTCCTTCTGATGAAAGTTTGGACAGTGTTTGATCATCCAAGAACATAACAAAACAAACATTGTCCTTTGAATATTGACTGATCTGTGGCAAAGAGGCATACATTAAATGTTATATATAATTAAAAGATGTAATACATCAATGACTAATCTTCCAATAAAGTATTATTAATCACATAATCCAAGTGGATATTTAAGTTCCACTACAACATTTTTTGACAGGAAGATACACTACAGCATAGCATGTAATAATATTGTAAAGTTGTTGTCATGTGACTAAAAAGTCACGGGTTCAAGCCCTAGAAACAGCCTCTTGTGTAAAAAAAACAGGGTAAGGTTGCATACAATACACCAAATGGTGGGACCCCTTCCCGGACCCTGCGTATGCGGGATCTTTGTGCACCGTGCTTCCGTTTATATGTAATTAAAACTTATAGTAAAACATGCAAACAAATATATTTTATGAAAACTAAATCTATTGAAATGGAAATTTTTTGAAGTGAACATTTGTTTGAGAGATTAAAATCTGCATTCTGCAAGATTCTCCTCTCTCTTATTAGTTTCTTGTAACATAGATAATCTAACTCAATATCTTCTACATGCATATTACTTTTCTGACTCTAATAATTGGAAGATTTATAACTAATGGGACTTTTTGGTTCCATTTCAGCATCTTAATCTCAAACAAAGCCTTGACTTAAACTTTTGCTTTTTGTATCGATAATGCAAAAAACAGAAGAAAAAATAGCTGAGTTACCAGTCTACTTGTAGGCCTCCGAAGAAAATCAGAGCTTCCAAAAATGCATGAAGAAACTGCAACCTTACAGCTGGACATGTATGCTCTATCTTTTTCATCTAAATCAAATCCAGTGCTTGGATATCCCGGTGGCCCCTTGACAAAACCACAATGAATTGTCTGGTTTTTCACATAAAATGAATTTTCTCTTTCCTCTAGAGTTGGATGCCCTCCAAATCGAGGTTCAAATAAATCATTTTCCATTGTTTTTTCTTCGCGGTCAACATAGTCTAGAGAAAACCATGTGAAGTTCATATAATTTTTAGGTTCAACAAGGCCATCAACTGATTGCAGAAGTCCAACTTCACAAGGAAAATCTGAAAGAATTGAGTTTAAGGAAATTATTGGAGGCAAAGAATATAGTTAATACTGAGCCAGCTTAGTTAGGAACATAAATTCAAATAATCAGGATAGATTATATACACAATGTTGATTTACTCAACAAAACACTAGAATCAGAAGCGACGTAACCATGAAGTTAAAAAACTCAGTTATATCTTGTTCATTTTGATTTGGAAAACACCGCTTGCATTTAACATAAACTAGTAATCAACATATACAGAAGCACACATCATTATCAAAATGCTAAAAATTACGATGTCAAGGAAAATATCAAGGACAGATGAATAATCAGGTTTTGCCGGCATCATGTGATTATGTAACACAGTATTTTGCATTTTGTCTTGACTATAAGAAAAGTATAACTACATAGTCCTAAAAGTGCTCCGCTGTCTGAATGGTTATTTTTTTCCAATTTTTGGTTTTTACAGTTGCAACAGTTTGATAGCTTCACATTTATTTATGACTTTGAAAATAACGCAAATAACTCATCTGTTATCCAATGTTTCAGTACTCTCTTTCACAAACATTTTCTGTAAAATGGATATCTCAATAAATCATCATTTTAGAAAGAAACCAGGGGAGTGGAAACTACGTTTGGTGGCAAAGATAGGATACATATAAATAGGACAAGAGAGTTCGACAAGACTGAGATAGGATATGAGCCGGATAAGCTTTAATCATATCCAATATTTGATGAGCATCAGATAATTCATAAATAGTATTATGTTATCAGATTCACACATTTGAGGTGGAACACAAACGACAAAATTATCCTTTCGACTAGTAGGCAAAGATGGTGGTAAAGTATCGGGAAAAAAAGAATCAGGAAAGTGTGAGATGGTGGTGGCGGTGGTGTAGGATGTCAGGTGGCAACGAACAAGGTCTTGGGCAGAGGTGGGTGAGGATGTCGGGTGGAAGAGGTGGTGGTACAGGCTGGAGAGTATAGGTTGATAGGTGCTGCCATGGGGAAAGAGAGAGAGCAAGAAAGAACAGAGGATCACAGATAAGGGTGGAAAAAAATCACTATTCTATCTTGTTTATTCTAACCCAGCTACCATTTAGGATAAAATTTACACTAATGAGTAGTATAGAATAAGCCTGCATGATAAGCTTATCATTTTCCATTGCCTCAACAAGCCGTAGATGATAATAGGATAGCATGCTTATCCTATCTTATCATTTTTATTCTCGCCACTAAATAATAGGTGTTCGTTCAACTTTAAATTCACAAAACATAATATAATGATAAATGAGTTGCAAAGCATGGCTCTTACGCTTCCGGCGCTTGCTTTTAGGTGGCTTTTCAAAGTTGTCTAAAAAACTACCCTCTTGTAGGTTACGTTCTCCCGGAAGATCATGTGGTGTTGAGAATTTGGATTCAATTTTAGCTGTAACAAAAGCATTGCAAGAAACACAAGTGAAAATTCAGCAAGTTGGATTTTTCAAACACATAACCGACAGCAGAAAACTATTTGTATATAAGCTTACAAAATATCAGGAAGAAATTCCCATGTCTCTGGCCTCACCTTGTACAAATTTTTTCAGTCCATAAATAGTTAAAAATATTGAAAAGAGTGTCAGGAGGAGGAAAATCCATCGCAAAAGTCGGTGTTTAGTGATGATCCTTCCAAACCTTCTACCACGACGTGAAACTTTAGAGCCATGATCACTTTTACCAAAAGAATTGAAAGCTGCGTCAATGATGATTCTTCTCTCTGGAAATAATTCACCATAATTTCTTAGAAGAGCCATGCCAGAGCATATTCCGAAATTCAGACATAGACCAAAATATCTGTGAAACAAGCAAACAACAAAAAAAGCTTAAAATTTCAACAAAAAATAATAACAAACAATCAATCACCCATAATCAGTGTATACTGAACTCATACAACAACACAAATCTATGTAGCACTCACAATTCAAATGTGATTATATTCAATTAATTCATTTTTTTCAAATTTTTACTTGTGTCACGTGCTATGAAGCACAAATACAGACACGAACACCGGATACAACACAGACACCGACACACAGACACCGCTAATAATTTGAGAGAACCACATAATTAAGTGTAATTGTATGAGTCGGTGTCGTCTCAGTGTCGGACACGACACGTGTCCGACACTGACACTAAGACACATCTAATTCGAAAAGTGTCTGTCCTTCATAGGTCACGTGTCAGTGTCGTATCCGATGTTTTTGTCTGTGTCGGTGCTTCTCAAGTGTTGGTATTTGACACCTACACAATAGCCTCAAACAATACAATGAGAGCTCTACAATAAAATCAATGTATCTATCAACTATCATGATCCTTCTAGCCCTTCAAAGCAGGTAACAATGCAAAATGCCACTAACTAACTCATATCAAAAACAAATAAAAAAATGAAACTTTTGCAATAACTATCACAAAAATTCCATTTTTTTTTTCATTAATACACACAAATTTTCATTCATTCCGCAATAATCATTGGATTATACATTGAAATTATAAAATAAAATAAAACATTACATATTCAATCCCCACATTAGATAAAAAAAACAATGATAAAGGCAAAGAAAAAGGTTACCAATGCAGAACATTGAAAATCATCCGAATGAAGAAGAGGGTGTATGATGGGTGATGTAGCGGCAGAACATAGAATAAAAATGAGGGTGAATCGAATAATAATATCACGATCCCAACTTTATTATAAAAAAAAGTTTGTAATTTCTGGTTTTCTTTCGATCTTTTTCGGAGCTTTTTATTTGATTTGGTTTCTGACACCGACAGTGGAAAGCAGCGTTAATTATGGGTTGGGTAATTACTCACTGTCGACGCGTCGGTGAATTTTTTTACGATTCTGTGTTCAAAATCAATGTCTTTTGTTTATGATTCTGTCTCAGTTTTTCACCCTCCGTTAATTAATCGCCTTTCACAATTAGTTATATCTCAGAAATGTTAACTTAGATGTACTTGTGTCTTTTGTGTTTTAGGGCACACGTTAAGGATTCTATTAATAGAAATTTTATATTGGAAGTTGTGTTAATTTATTATTTAAAAAATTTAATATTAATTTTTTCAATTAATACTTACTACTAGTGGCAAGAATTTAATGTTTAACATGTGTCATAAAAGCATAAGTTAACATGACCCTATAAATAATTCATGTTTGATCTCTTATGTTTATTTTAAATTTTAAATTGGTCCTTTATGTTTTAAAAAATTTAAGTTGATCTTTTATGTTTTAAAAGTTTTAAGTTGATTCGAAACTTTACTCAAACGGAATACGTTAATCTATTTCGTTATTTGGTTGTTTAAAGATTTAAGTTGACAATATGAGTGATGAAATTTAACTTATTTAGAAAATAAGTTTTAAATCATTTTTTAATGTTTTTTGTTTTATTAATCTCAATATAATGTCGCGGAAGGGACTAACTTATTCCAACGTAAGTAACATTTTGTATCAACTTAAAACCTTTAAAATGTAAGGGACCTATTTAAGACATTTAAGACTTAAGGGATCAACTTAAAACCTAAAATAAACATAATGGACCGAACATGCAATTAAGCCTATAAATAATAGTTTTTCTATAGTTACAAATTTGCATGCTAATAAGTTTAAAAAAGTTCTCTAAAAAAAAAATTTTAAAAATTCTTATTTCAAAAAAAAATATAAGTTTAAAAAAGTCTTGTAAAAAAAAATAAGTTAAAAAAAAGGTAAATTTTCATTAGAACTTGTACTTTTAAATTTTAATGTTAAATATATATATTTTTAATAAATAAGTGTTATTTTTTAATACAAAAATTTCACTTTTAGTTTTCTAAGATATGTAAATTTGCATAGGTTAGACAAACCATATAAATATATAAGATTTCACATAAAATACATTTTTAAACAGACCAACAAATCATATTAGACTTTCAAAAAACCAAACATAGACCTCAAAAATAAATCTACGACAAATTGTCGGACTCGAGGTTTAAATTTTTTAACTATCTAAACTTAGGTTTTGCAAAACCAAATCCGACCTGGTTTTTTCTTACGCTACCCGCGATACCAAAAAAAGCTAACATAAATTAGTAACATTAATGTAGCACTAAAGCTTTCTATAGTCAAACCGACACACAAATACTTTTATTTGATGAAATCAATTACAAGGCACTTCAATGCATAGATGATAAAAGAAAGAAGAAAAGATAGTTCAAGTTTTTATGAATTTTAAAATTTGGAGAGACCGTAGCTTTAAGATGGAAGCTCATAAATTTAAATGAAGTTGATGCACTTCAAAACATTCATGTTTTTTTTTTAGAGAAAAACATTCATGTTTTTAAATTTTCTCTTTTGTTTTTCTTAATTATATATATTTTTTTTATATAAATAAAAAAATATAATGCTTATAACAAATTTTTATAACTTTTAATAACATTTCCATTTTAGTATGTGACCCATATAAGGTCAGACTCAAGTTGTATTTTTAGAGCTCGTATTTAAATAACGTCTTTGTGGTCCGGTCCGATGAAGCATGTAGCTTGTTAGACCCATTCTGACACTTATAGATCTTATATATAAGAGGAAGTTTGACCAACAAAAGTTGATGTCTTTAGTTCAAACAAGATATATCAACTGTTGTTGACCCAACTTTTTCTTATATATAAGATCGGAGGAAGTATAAATTTGTTCCGAACAAAGAGGGAGTATTAATCTGTTATTTTTCATTTTATAAATTTGTCATTTTTTATGTGAATATAATATTCTTTGTATGAAACTGCATAGACTATAACTCGAATCATGTAAGACCGCGTTTACATTGCTGCATTCTCGAATGGTTGAATTCAAATTTGAATTTCTGATTAAGTTGGAGAATATCTCTTATCATTAGACATGATAATGAGGCAAGGTGATGACAAATTTTGCCTACTATGAACATGTTGGGATTCATGTATCCCCATACTCGTCACCATTTATAACGAGGGGTAAAAAATTGAACTCTTACCCATACCGTGACCCATTTTGGGTGTCCGGTCCCATACTTGGGCTGTAATTTTTATAGCTTTTTTTTAATATCTTTCAACTAGTTTTTTTTTTCTTCTAGATTAACCAAACAATTATCTAAACTAGAACCATACACATAGAAATTATCCATGAAAACTTCCATTATATCTTCAATAAAGTGAGAAAACATAGTCATCATGCAACACTGAAAAATAGTGGGTACATTACACAATCCAGAAGGCATCCTTCTATAGGCATAAATGTCATAGGGGCAAGTAAGTGTAGTTTTCTTTTCCTGACAATGGCCCACATATCACCGAACAATTACAAGACCTTCTTTGATCACCTAAAGGTCGACAACATGATCTTCAACCCCTATGATAAACATCGCCAAATGCGTCCCTTCAACAACATATGTTGGTACTCCAGTTGGAAAAAAATTATGCCAACAAATAGTTTATTCGCCACTTTCTAGGGCGTGTGATGATGTGGTATGAATGTATTCAAACCATTATAAGGCCTCCCTCCGACGTACCGAAGTTGAATGTCTTCTAGATAGATCAAGCATTCCATTATTTTTTTTGGTGCATGTTATATCTGAAGACATGCAAGGTCTTTTAGTGGAGGCTCCCTAACAGTCTGTAACAGGTTACAGTGTATGGCTCTATAGGATATATCGTTTGAAGCTGGTGCCTGCAGTCATGGGAGATCCGCCTAGACCATAAAATGTAAAGGTTTTGATAAATGATGAGCATGTTAAAGATACTTTGGATATGTTGCAGCTAGTCGAGAGCGTTAGAACCATCTTCTTGGATGAGATGAAAAATAGTACCACGTACGAGGATTTATATGGTACTCTGTAAAAATTTGCCGAAGAAACAGAGCCGACAATTCAATATAATGTCACACGTAGAAGGATGACGTTGAGATGACTTTATATGTATTTTAATTTTTCTTATTTGTTTATCATGAGTGATGTATATCGCAAATCCGTAACACTTATCTTTTTAAATGTGTATGCTATTTTAACTTTTGAATGTTGAATGAAATACACATAGATTTGACGTCATGGAATGTTTTAAGTGTGTGTGAGTGTGTTGATGTGTTGTGTCAATACATTGTGTTATATGCCCCTTTTTAAATTTTGCATTTGTCTTCAATCCAGTTCGCTTCGTATGTTTCGGTCAATGGATCGCTTCTTAAGTCTCAAACGTTGGATCGTTTCTTAAGTCCCGAAAGGTACCAGGATCCATATTCTCTATTGTTATAAAAACATACAATTGCACGTTGTTTTAAATCTCATCCATCGATTTCAAATTGGACAATTGTGATCAGACAATACATAGATCAACTATAATCAATCTTAAACATCGATTTTAGATCAAAAAGACATGACAAATAAGGGAGCATTTTTTAGTCTTTGAGGGCCTACGAGTAATAATTAAATTAAATTAAATAAGGGAGTTTTGAGAAACTTTTCCATCTTAGTTGCGGCGAGGGAGGTAGAACAGTAAGAAAGAATGGCGACGGAGCTTGAAGAACTAGTGAGCTTCTTATCTTCTCCATCACCACAGGTAATCAATTTAACTAACTTCTCTTTTTTTTTCATTCCACTTCAATTTTACACCTTCACAGTTATTTTTAAACTGTATTTTTGTTCACTGTTACAGATCACGAAGGCCGCCGTTGACATAGTTCGCGGATTAACCGGCTCTGAGGAAGGCATACATTCCTTAGCTAACCAATCAAAAAACTTGATTTCGGCTTTGTCCCGTCTCTTAACGGCGCCCAAGGTAAAAACCGAAAACACCTTTGTATAATTACACATGAATAGAAGACAAACGGGAAATAAGCTGTGCCCCTAGGCTTTTTAGATGGCAAAACCAATCCTCGTAAACACACTTCGCGTAAAAATAGGATACAAAAAGGGATGTGAAAAACCTACATCTTTAAAAATACTGTTTTTGTGACAGAAAAAGTGAGAACAATAGTATGGGTCTGCTTTGATTGATTTATTTGAGCTTATCTATTGATATAAACTTTTGCGAGACTGTTTGAGAGAACTTGTGAAAACAGCTTATGGCGTGTTGATAAGTTGGTTTTAGCTTATTTTTATAAGCCTCCAAGATAACTTATGAAACAACTTATAGTTATACGAGAACAATTTAGGGCCTGCTTGGTTTGGCTTATTTTTTAGCTTATGCAAATAAATAAGTTTTTACGTATTTCTCATAAGCTTGTCAATGTAGTTTATGAAAAAACAGCTTATGATGATATAATTTTCGTTTTTAAGAACTTATGAATTAAAATAAAAAAACCCACTTGGGTTGGCCTGGTGGTATTGGCTTGGGATCTGGGAGTGTGCTCCTCCTTGAGGTCTTAGGTTTGATTCTCCCAATGCCAATTTAGGTGGGCTAATTTAGTTTCTTCAAAAAAAAAAATAAAAGCTTGTTTTTAAGAACTTATGAATTAAAATAAAAGCTTATTTATTTGCATAAGCTAATTTTCATAAGCTCAAAAATAAATCAATCCAAACGGACCTTTAATTTAATTTTATATGTTGTTATAGAAATAGCTTACACATAAGTGCTTATGATATAAGTTGCAAATTATGTTGTTTATCCAAAGAGGACCTATATGCTCTTTGTCTAAGTTTAGTGCTTTAGTTATTTATTTATTTTGGTGGTGTCCGGGGTTCGAACCCCGGACTTTGCATATATTATGCATTGTCCTTACCAACTGAGCTAAGCTCACGGAGACAGTGCTTTAGTTATTTGGTTGAGTAGAGAAGATAAAATTATAGACAAAATAGTTTAAATGAAGAGTAAAATTAGAAGCAAAAAACAAAAAAACGATATCACTTTTTTTTTTATTATTTTTTTTATTATGGGTATTGATTATTGATTGTTTTGGAGTTGATGATGATGGGGCATGTTGTTTCAGGAGGTTTCCGAGGCTGCTGCTGAAGCTCTTGTGAACCTTTCGCAAAATTCAAATCTTGCGGAGGAGATGGTTCAGATGAGACTTGTTGAAACAACAATGGATGTTTTGTATAAGCCTGAGTGTTGTGTCACTCGTTTGCTTGTTATGCTTTTGGTTAATCTCACTCAACTTGATGCTGGTACTGATTCCTTGCTTCAGGTGTGCTTTTGTTTTTTATTTTCATTTGAAAGTAATTTGGACCGTTCCTTTAATTCAATTGGGAAAAACAAATCAGTAAATTTTCGGAAGTTGTCAAAATAAAATAAATATGTTGATGTAATGATAATTACATATAATGGTCATAATAACATTAAAAAAGAGATTTTACTCTTAAACTAGGAAATTTGATTAGCAGAATGAAGTAATATCAAATATCAATATGAATGAACAAATCAACGGTTTGTATTTCAATGTATACTTGATTTGTGTTGCATGTACACGTAATACCAATAGTTGATTTGTTCATCAACAATTGATGTACTTTACTTTATCCTTTGCACTGAATCTCTCATTTTAGAGGAGATGAATATAAAAAATTAACAAAACTATAGAATTTTACAAAGTTAAAGAATGTAGACAGGGTAATGTTATTTGTTGTGTTAGAGAAAAAGTTTGGTTGTTTTTCCCTTGCTTGCGGTCAATTAAGCATTCTCTTTTCGTTGTCAGATCGATGATGAGAAGGTGCGTGGATTATATGTTATGAAGCTTGTGAGGTCATTTTGTAGAACCACCCATGAGAAGGACGGTATGTCATTCTGAACTCATGTAACTAATTGTTTTGTCAGCATCGTCAAAGTTCTACGTTTTTTTAATAAATATTTTACTTTTTCCTTATTTTTTAAACCTCGTGTTCATAGACTGATGTCTACTGATTGTGGCCTGTTGGATCTCGTGGTATGTTATTGAATTCTGACCACTTTTCATTGGGCCAGGCAGCTGAGGCATCTGTTACTCGAGGATTAATATTCAAATGCGTTTAAAATACAAAGATAGTGATAGTAGAGAAACATATAACTTGGGTGTTCAACAGTTTGTGAGAATAGTATTACTAGAAAAGATGTCATTTTAATTTGTACTATTGACGTTGTTGAGAATTCTTCAGTAATTGCCGTGCTGATTCAACAAATTGTTTTTTACCAGATGATTCTTTTGAACATGTCGGTTCCATACTTGTTAACATCACAAAGCAGCGGGCAGGGAGGGAGCTTTTACTCGACCCAAAACGGGGTCTCTTGAAACAGATAATTAGACAGTTTGATTCAAACAGCTCATTGAGAAAGAAAGGGGTATGTGCTAAATAACTGCGTCCTAACTGCTTTCAGTTTCCTAGCATGGAAAAATGTTTGAATAGTTTACTTTGAATTCTGGTGTGGTGTTTTAGAAGTATGCTATATTTAATTGATCTGATTTACAACTAGTTTTAAAAGAAGTGGTCATAAGATGATTAATTGTATTCTCAGATTTCCTTGCTGATGGTCTGATGCTTGGCTAAGTCAAACATTGTGGCCCCAAAAAGGATTAATAATTTTTTTTTTAAAGCAAAACTAGAGTGCAAACGCATCAAATGAGATAATAGAAATCCCAACTATGTTGGCACCCCTTTTCTGCCACCTATCATTTGCCAAAAGGATTATTTAAACTGACTATATAATGTGCAACTAATACATGGTCTTGAGTCTTGACTCTTGTTTGGTTCCTGGTGAATTTAAACTTAATGGATTTGCTTGAGTTGTGGCTTTATGTTAATTACTGGTTTCCTCGTACAATAGCATTGATTTTTGTGATTACATTCAGATATTATTACCAAGGGCTAAGCTTACAGTGGTAGTTATATTTTTGTTAATGTTAAAAATTGTATGGGCTAAACTTACTGAGGACCAATTTTTAATAGCTTGGATCATTGCTGATCTAAAAACTGTTGTGATATTGCTGTCAGGTTTCTGGAACTATTCGCAACTGTTGTTTTGAAGCTGAGAATCAGCTACAGAATTTGCTTTTGGTATCTGAGTTTCTGTGGCCTGCATTACTTCTTCCGGTAGCCGGAAATAAGGTTATATACTCTACTTTTTCTGACCTCAAAGCATTAATCGTTTGCATATTGAGGAATAGATTTTGTTCAACCGTGCTTGAAACATATTTAAGTGCTCAAGATAATGAACATAACCACTTTCCACTTGATAATGCCTGTTGTTTGCTTTATGTCTATCTGTGATTTTCTTAGGATCCTTTCTTTGAGCAAGACAGAATTTCTAGAATAATGGTATAAAAACAGATTCAAATGAATAAAGATTGCAAACAAATGAAGGATTTATTATTGGTGTAGGGAGATTGAAAGAGTCGATACAAAAGGTTTACAATGAAGATGATAACCTTGCACACAAGGCTACCCCAAAGGAGCACTCTCCTTTCACACTAGTTAATTCTCTACCAGTTGAGGTCTATTTAAAGACTATATAAGAATAACCAAAATAACAACCACCTAACAAACTTCTCAACTTACTAATTAACTTCTACCAACTAAATCTTAACTACTCGAATTATCCACTATTCTATATCCTAATAGATTATCTCCCATGTCCATTTGGGTTTGTCCTTGTTTTGTTATGAGGTTAAAAAATCTTCACTGTGAATGTATTCTTGAGTACTTGAGTTTGTTTCCTGTTTCATGTCTCATGTCACTTGCATTGATGTAGTTATTTTTACGCAGATCTACAGTGAGGAGGACAGAAAAAAAATGCCGCTTGAACTTGGGACTGCACTATCGATCGAACGTGAACCTGTTAATGATCCAGAAATTCGTACTCAAGTATTGGAAGCCATATACTTGATCTTATTGCAGGTAAATTTGAAAAAGTTTACTCTTTTTTCCCTTAAATTGTTCTATCTTCTTTGCTACATACTAGATTTGAAGACAAAATGGTTTCCTCTAATATGTGCTTATGGCCATTATATACCGAAACAATAGTCTCTCTCAGAATCTTAATCGAAAAATTGTTTTTTTTTGTCCTTTGGATATTAGCTAGAACATCTTATGTACTTAAAATTTGATAACCGTTACTTCATAAGTTTAGTATGAGAACTCTCTCAAGTTAACTCAGAATTGTACAAGTTTATGACTCCAAATATCGTAATGTAGTTAACTTGCTCAAAAATCATAAAAGGAATAAACTCATTCAAGTAGATTCATGTAGACTCACCTAGAATCAGAGCTCAAGGACAATTAAATGAGTCGTGGTATAATTACACATTTGGTCCCTGTAGTTTGAGCCATGTGCGACTTTGGTCCCTCTATTATTTCTGAGCGTTTTTAGTCCCGCTAAAATTAATGAAATATGGTCCTACCATCAATTGTTTTTAAAATATTTGGGGCTCAATGATGGATTTGAAATATAAAATAAAAGTTAAAAGTAAGAAATCGGATGAAATTTGAAGAACTTTGTAGAATTTATTATTAGGATTTTTTCTTTTATTTTACCATTGGCCTAGTGGCCAACACATACTCAAATGAACACACAGGGAGGGGGAAATGTGGTGACCCGGGTTCGAACCCGGGATTCCACATAAAATGTCATCACAGCCAAACCACTAGGCTGTAATAGTGGGGGTGTGATATTAGGGTTTTAAGAACTTTGGCATTTTTAGTTTTAGTTCAATTTGACATTTTCATTTGTAAATTTTAATTAACAAGTGAAAAGTTCAGAAACTTAATTAAACAAATGAAAGGACTTGATTGAAACAATTAAAATGTGAGCGACTAAAATTGCTCGAAAAAATCTAGAGACCAAAGTTACAGCAAACTTGAGGGACCAAAATTATAATTAAGCCACGAGTCTTCAGCGGAATGGTTATTTTTCCTCAGATGTCTCGAATGACAGTGGTTCAGTTCTTATTACAAAAACCCAAAATGTAACGGATGAATGACTAGGTACCAAAGTGCACGAAACATAAGCCTCAGCTGCGAGGTCGAGCGTCACAAGTTGTGACACCCACTCCACCCATATTCTCCAAGCATAAACAAAGTCGCAAACCAGAAAACATGAACAAAGATACCATTTCAAGTTTGCAATTAACCCAACAAACTGATGAACTGGAAATTAGTTCTACTAGGCTGAATCCAGCTCCAACGAGGTGAACAATCCCAACTCTATAAACTGAAAGCTCTCCCTACGAGCTGAATCCAGTCCCACCATCCTTCACCTTTTAGCAATTTTGAGCTTCATGATTTGTCATTTTGTATATTGATGTTGAAATGGTTTGTTATTTTTGTGTGCCGAGTTGTGTTATTTTGCTTTGTTTTTCGACATAACTTTATTACTAAGTTAGAATGTATATTTACTATGCATGTAGTAAATTGTGTTTTGATATGGATGCTATTACTATCTCGTATCACGGAAACTGTTACAACTTTACAAGTTTATGTATACTTCACATGTGTACACAGACTCTATAGTTCGATAACCTTGGGTGTTGGAAGTGGTTACTTTCTTCCTTTGGCAATGGAAATTTAAACCTCAGTCTGGCTTGATTAAATGGTTGCTCCCACCCTTAGTTTGAATAATTATTTTAAGATGTTCCAGAAATATGCTATATTTGGTACGAATTTTAATACGCATTGCTTTATCGACTCGAGATTGGATTAGGAGAGCGAAATTTGGGAAATATTACACTGCTTTCTGTAAATTGCGTGCTGGTATATTCCTTCTCGATGCATCAAATTTATGTTGTGAACTGCCATTGTTTTGCAGGAGGCAGGTCGAAGAGCCTTTTGGTCTGTAAATGGGCCTAGAATAGTCCAAGTCGGTTACGAAGATGAGGAAGATCCAAAAGTGATGGGAGCGTATGAACAACTAGGATCCTTGGTAAATACCAGATATTTTATTTTATCAACAGAAAAATTATTGAACCTCCTGCACAATCCCCATCTTTCTGTTGCTTTTATAATGAATCATCTGCATGTTACTGACTCTAGTTTTTTTATCCAGTTGGTTAACGGCAGCGGTATGGAGGAACCATCCACTGAGACGACAGAGTAGTTACTTTATTTTTTTTTTTTATGTAACTCAACACATATCTCCATAAGAACTCTAGTGTTGTAAGGGTCATTCCAAGCCAAATTTTCCATTTTGAATTTGGAATTACCATATCTTTTAGGATATGTAAATTATGTGACTTAGAATAGCTTGTCAAAATTGTTATACTCACTGCAGAGTGAGCGGTAAATACTCTTTTTGAACAAGCGAGCGGTAAATGCTCTTGATGTTGCTAAAGTTTAGTTTGAGCTTTCAGTTGTATTTCGATTCTCCATTGTTGCTAAACTTAGGAGGGAGTCCTCACCCATCGTCTTTCCGATGATTTCTCCATTGCCTGTGCCAAAGACTTCCCATGTCAGTATCTCATAGGTGGTTACCACCACGCTTACGGTGGAATGTGAGTGTTTGATGGTTGCAGTGGAGAAGTAACGAATACCACTCTAGGGTATTTGGAGTTGTTTTGTCGGGGTCCTGATTTTGAAAGTTCAGATAAAAATTGAACAGGCAAATAGGATAAGATTAATAATGTGATTTGTTTATCATACCAGTACATTAAATAGTAAATTTGAGGAGGATATGACAACCTTATATCATGTATGCTTACCCTAGCCATTAGTTTTTGTTGTCATTCTCCGCTTGTTTGGCACTAGCATGGTTAGCTAAAATACACGTCTCTATTGGCCACATATTAGTGTCTCGTATAAACTCACCATCTTATTTTCAACTGCCTCAACACCATAAAATAGGGTTAGTGGTAGGTGTAGTGTGAGGTTGAGGAAGTGGAGAGAAGACATGACAACAAAACCCGTTCCTGCCGAACTCGGCCGCCCCGCCTCAAATTTAACGGGGAAAAGCCGATTTAATTGGGTGCGGGTGTGGGGTAAATTTGGATTTTTAGTACGGGGGCGGGGCCGGGAGTGGGAGATGCTTACACCCGCCCCGCACCCACCCCTGCACCTCACCCGCTCTTTGAAATATACTTTATTAAATTTTTTAATCTTATTTCTATAAGCACTAACCTATTTTAATATATTATTACTTCTATAATTATTTTGCTCTTTTGAAAAAAGTTTATGAAATATTTAATTATTAATATAATTATTGTTTTTTGTTGCTATGAAAAAAATGAAAAAATATGCATTTTTTAAATATTTTATAAAAAATAGAGTTTTTGCGGGTGGGGTGGGGGCGGGGCCGGGAGACCCGTCCCCATTGGGGGTGGGATTGGGTGTTCAATTTTTACCTCCGATATAGTTTGGGGATGGGGGCGGGGACGGGAATGCTTAAACCGCCCCTGATCCGCCTCGTTGCCATGTCTCTACTCAAAGAACAAAAGAAATGTTTTTAGATATCAGTTAGATCTTCCATTTTTTTTTTAGAGTTATTAATCTTGCATTATAATAACAATTTGTAACTCTATTAACCACATTAGTGACAGATAATAAGAATATGCATCAAGAACTAAGATCGTTCTAAAAATCCCAAAAATCAATAACAGAAAATTTTACAAGGGTTCAAAATTAAAGATCCTCCTACATTGTTTGTAAAAACATATTTAAACCTTAATTACCTTGGAAGCTAAATACAAATCGTTGAGCATATCATACGTCAAGTCCTCTTATAATTTCTTGTAACATTTTTTGGAGTTGTAAATTGGCTTAATTGCACTTTTGGCCCCTATGTTTCAAGAAGTTGCGATTTTGGCCCCCTAACTAATTAAAATACAAAACAACCCCCTATGTATTGGATCTTTGTTAGTTTTGACCCCCTAGACCAATTTTGACTCGGTCAACGCTGACGTGCCACTTCAAATCCGCCACGTGTGCATTGCTTTGAAGTGCCACGTCAGCGTTGACCGAGTCAAAATTGGTCTAGGGGGCCAAAACTGCCAAAGATCCAATACATAGGGGGCTGTTTTGTATTTTAATTAGTTAGGGGACCAAAATCGCAACTTCTTGAAACATAGGGAGCCAAAAGTGCAATTAAGCCTTGTAAATTATTTGACATTATTGATAATTCCACAAGATTAAACATTATACCATCCATGATCCATCTAAACCTTTAACCCACATTCCCTTTAAATTTATGACTTCATCTACACTATAACATTATGCCATTCATCTAAACTAAAATTCCCTTATAATGTATATCAAGAATATGTGGTTAAAATTTCAAGTCGGGAATAAGTCGTATTCGTTCTCTATCTAGGAACATAAATACCTTGATCATTTTTTTGGCTATTAATGAAGATATTGTACACTAGAATGTGACCCTAGACAAACATTTATTGCCGACAATTGAACTTTTGACAATTTAGAGGCTAACTTGTCTCCACGACTTGCCAAATCTAAAAGCCTCAATGCTATCTGGCAATAAATTCATTTATCCACTTCATTTATTTAACTTAAATCTTTATTTTTTAAAAGATAAATTTCTTTTTATGTTTATTTTTTTTTAAGAGTCTAAAATGAATTATATTACCACATCAAGATGTCCTCACTAACATAAGATATGCCAGGGAAAAAACAACAAAGTCTAAACAATAATTACAAGGGTCGTTGAAAAAAAACAGCGACTAAAACCAGCAAAAAACCATTAACCTATGCCCAAAATAATTAAGTTGCTTTCTTCAACCACATGAAAGAAAATTACTTAATTTATAACCCACCTGCATAACAGAGCACTTTTTTTCATTGAAAAGCCTATTATTTCGTTCTTTCCAAATTTCCCACGTAGTTGCAAACCAAATAATCGGTAAAATTGATTGTCGTGCCCTCGCGACACCACCAGCAATGGTAAACTGATTAAAATGATCCCCCACAACAAAGGGAATTACCATCGACATATCGAGTCACCTGTATATATAGTGCCATATCTAACCAAAGAGATTACAATGTAAAAATAAATGCACAGAAGTCTCCTCTGAACCACATCCAACAACACAGAACTGTGCACCAATAGGAATCACCTCATGGCGGAGAAGATTATTCTTCGTCGGCAACCTATCCCGAAACAGACGCCAAGCAAACAAAACAACCTTGAGAGGGACGTCTTTATTCCAAAGAGATGACACAGACACCACTGTAACAGTCAGAGGTTGAAAAGTAAGCATCTTGTAAGCGCTACGGACGGAATAGACATGAGATGTTTCCAAATTCCATAGCCACCTGTCTTCTTTTTCAACCTGCAAAGTGACATTGTGAAGTAATAATTTAAGTTCCCCCACCAACTCCTCTTCCCAGGCAAACAACCCCCTCCTCCAATTCCACGCCTGACCAACATCCCCCACCATAAACGACACATTTCAGCCACAGACTCCTCCTTATACATTGACAGGTCAAATAATCTAGGAAATCTGACACGAAACGACACATCATCAACCCACACATCCGACATGTCTTATTTTTATGTTTATTCTCCTATCAATTATCATATCATATGGTTTCTTTTAAGCCAAACATGTTGCCTTTCAATAATTATTATTATTTTTAATTAATTTTAAAGGTAATACTTAACCCCTAAAAAAAATGTAATATACTTAACCAAATAGTTAGATACAAGTAGAGATGTCATTATGGCAGGGTGCGGGGGGGGGAGTACTTCTCTACTTCCCATCCCACAACTCAAAATGCCCCCATCCCCATTTCCCTCCACATCAAATTTTTTCTCTCGTTCACACACACACACAATAAAAATCCTCTCGTCTTAATCCTTCCATGGTCCTTGCGGATTGTCGTCAGTATGACAAATTGACAATTAACTAAATTTTGATTATTTTTAATCAATTAGTTGGTAAAAAGTCGAGCATAATAGGACCTTTATAGGATATAAAACACTCCTTCAAGATATTTAACACTGCTGTATTTTCTGGCATGAATTCAAACCCATAACCTTTGATTAAACTAGAAGAGATAACCTACTATCTCATCAAAGTGCTTTTGGGTTCGATTCATTTCAATTTGACTGCGAGGACTTGAGTTTAATTTTAAATTTCATTTTCTAACTTGGACAATCCTATATGAAATGTGAATTATTATGTTTATTAATTACTCACTTTCTATATGTTAGAAAAAGAGAGTTGAGTAGTTTGGCAATCTTTCTTATAAGTATTCCATGATGCTTAAGGACTAGTTGAGTAGTTGGGATCAGGCTTTGATGTAGTTTTTATTCCAACCATTCATGTATTTGTAATACAAGTGATTGTTTGGTTAAGATCAAACCCTAAACCCTATTTCACCAATGTGTCTATGCATGCACCAAAAAGAACTGGGACATGAAGTCAAGTAATAATAGTCCCGACGACAATTATCATTGCCTTCGCCACCAAATACTCGTACTCCCATATCGATAACACCAGTCAAGAAGATTCTTTCAGGCTTAAGATCTTTGGTCCAAAGGTGTGTTGGTGGGTTAAAGACTATGAGCGTTGATTTGCAACTCCACATTTTGGATGGTCTTGATCGTCATAATATAGTGCACCTAGTCCGGTGCCATGGGTTAGGCTTTAAGGATCAGGGTTTTACGGTCCCAAAACCATGATTGGATAATTTTCTTAGAGGCCCTAGTTGGGTGTGCCTCTAGGGCAAGCCTATGTTGTGGTCCTTAAGAGCAAGTAACTTAGGATAACTCAGTCCATTAGTGGATTAAGTATTGACCCTTCCAAAACACTCAATATTTTGAATTGTATAATTTAAATTGAAATACACATCTTTTAACCGTCTAATCTTGATTGAACGATCATCAAAGTTTCAAATACGTGGATATAGAATTCCGATAACTTATAGGAAATGCAAATTCGAGCAGTTGGGACTAGATAAATTTGAAGGCAGTCTAGGCATCAAGTCTTGTGACTACCATTCTTTTTCAGCCGATAAAAGGGTTACCGATCAATGACAAAAGGAATGTATTATTAGCTAAAAGGACCACCATATTTAAGAGGTGGTTTGAAATTTAATGCATCCGGAAAAAATTCCTTGGTGGTAATGTTCTGGTGTCACTATAGTTAGTTGTGAGTCACTGTAAAGACATTCTATCCTTTTGAGGCTTGAAGGTTCCCTATTGGACAGCTGTGTGACCTATAATCTCATCATTAGTATTCTTCATATTACCGGTGGAAGAATGATTGTAACACTTGATTATATTGGATTTTAGTTCTCACTCTCAGTTTTGTGATTAGGATTCAAATTCGGTACATCTTAGAGTTTATAATACATACTCATACACATAACTGTGCCTATCAACATTAATCAGACGAATTTCCCTAAAAAAAATTAATCAGACCAGTTAATTCCTAGTATGAGTTTTCCATCAGAAAACATTGCTTTATTTGTTATTTTATTTATTTTATAAAAGAAGAAAACGTTGCGGTATTTGCTTATGGATAGCTAGAAATAATGTAGTATTTGAAGGGAAATGAGTCACTATGAAACAATCACAAAAATTAAAGTTTATTTGGAGAAAAGGAGGGAAAACGCACCTTGGATCCTCTCCTTTTCATTTACCAAGTTGTGTCTATCTCTCTCTTGATCTTATATTTTTTTTTTCTCACTCTCTTGATCTTTTCTCTAAAATTTAGAAAGAAAGAAACTACTTGGTAAAGTAAGGAGAATGAAAGGAAGAAGATGATCCAAATCCATAACAACGAGTTGTACTTTTCGGATCAGGGGTATGATCCGGTGGCTTGTAAGAGTTACAATTGATTTTTTCCCCTCTGTTCCTTTTATATTTGTTGATGGGGTTGGAGTACCCCTTGTACTCCCTTTGATACAAATATTGCTTTAAAAAAAAAAAAAGTTACCAGTTACACCTTTTTTTTTTGTGAGATTTAAGGTTTTTTTTTGTTGACAAATATGGGATTTAAGTTGTTCGTGTTCTTGTTTTACATATTTGTTTTTTAAAGAAACTAATTTTTACATCTTGGTTTTTTATATTTTTCAAATATATTAAAGTTATAGAAATTCAAATTTTTTTTTTCTTCAACTAGCAGAATATCCCTGCATGAGCACGGGGTCGCGCGTTACACTCCATTTTTAGGGATATGACGTAATTATGTAAATTGTTGAAAATCACAAGATTTCATAGGCTTATATGCCTTATAATTACCAATAAAACTAAGTTCTCTTATTAATATGAGTAAAAAATAGACATGTATGCGAATTACACAAAAGACCCACATATCAATATATGCGTAAAAACATAAAAACGTGTATAAATTAAAAGAACAGGCTCATATTATAACATCTAAGTACAAATATAGATATATGTATAAAATACAAAAAATGTCCCTTGTATTGTTATATGGCTCAGAATATAAGCATATGTATAAATTAAAAAAAAATATAAAATAGGTCCTCATTATTATATATGAGTAAAAATAGAACCACATGTATAAATTAAAAAAAAAAGCCCTGTTTATTATATGAGCAACAGTATAGACACTCGCGTAAAATACAAAAAATAAGCTCGTTATAATATATGAGTAAAAACATAGGCGCATGTATGGATCATAAAAAAAATAGGGCCATGTTATAAAATAGGTCAAATACCTTTTTTTTTTTGAAGAAGGTAAAATGAGATATATTACTGAAAGGCTGAAGATTTCAGCACAAGGAGTGCCGAAAACACAGCTGAAAGAGTATCAAATACAATACAACCATAAAACGGGGAAACGAAACAGGAAAACTAAAAAAGAGAGCTACACTGTTACAAAATCATTCCCAAACAAGGTAAATGGTTTAACCACCAAGAATGGCAGGAGAAAACAAAACTAGGACGATTTGCTTTCAGCCACCAGTAAGATTGAAGCTTAACTTTATCTAGCAATTGTTGAATTGAAGCTTCTGTTTGGTGAAAAACACGAGCATTCCTTTCAAGCCAAATCACCCACACACAAGATAAACCATATAAGCTGAAAAGCAGAGCGATTGTTTTTTGAAAAGCCTCTTAAGATGCCAAATTGATAAAGATGGTCTGGCACATGTTCCGGAAACACTATGTGGTAACTAAGCCAATGAGAAATACCATACCAAAGTTTACCAAAAAAATCACAAGAGAGGAATAAGTGTTTTGCATCCTCCATCATACCGCATCCACCCACGCATAACTGAGCAT
>Ga0228710_1002570_pt1 | contig 28657 bp, 34 predicted proteins | sample MedpolnodulmetaG_FD_177995 | JGI IMG/M metagenome (GOLD analysis project Ga0228710, IMG submission 177995) | Root nodule microbial communities from Medicago polymorpha collected in Santa Monica, California, United States - pink nodules | ecosystem: Host-associated > Plants > Roots > Nodule... | reverse complement strand
TTATTTTCTTTTAATTAAAAATCCAAACTTTATAACTCAAAACTCTTTTCTAATCATTGTTGAAAGTTAATTGAATTCATAACTCCCTGTCGGAACGATACTCTTTTTACTACTTCGGTAGAACCGTACACTTGCGGTTTTACTCATCAGTGCCACATCAGCGTAGACCAAGTCACACTACTAAAAAAACAAAAATTAGTGAGGGATATTTAGTGAGGGAAAACGTGAAATCCCTCTCTAATTCCGTCACTAAATTTTGCGACCAAGGAATTTGTGAGGAATTTAATTTTTTCCGTCACTACTTTCCGTCGCTAATTTTGCTTTTTCTAGTAGTGTCAAAATTGGCCTTGGGGGCCAAAACTGCCACATGTGCAAAACTTAGGGGACGGTTTTATAGTTTTTTTTCTTAGGGGGCAAAAATCGCAACTTTTGGAAAGTTAGGGGGCTAAAACTGCTACTAAGCCAATTTAATATCAAGGTTCATCTAATATCTTGTCGAAAACAAAATAAATATGAGAAATTATATTCGTACAACCACTTTATGACAACTTTTTGACAACCTTATTTCTCATACTCTCATTATATTCTTACTCTCTCTTCTTTTTTCTTTCTCTATTGTTGGACCAATGAGAAGAGAGAAAATGAAAGTTGTCATTATAGTTGTCACAAACGGTTGTACATATATCACTACTCAAGAAAAATGAGCTCAATTGATCATTGCGCTTTACCAAATGATGAATTATTCGAAAGAATATGAGTCCAAGAAGAACAGAGATCTCTGAAATTCAAGTGACCTAATCTATACGGCCATATCTTTGCATCTCTATTAATTGCAACTGATAGACATTTATGTTCCGTAAACTCAACTTCAATTTTGAAGATCTTGTTCTTAGTTAATGGAGCCATAATTATCATCTTTTGATTGCTATCCTTTATCTTAAGCATCTCATCTTCTATTATCGTTCTATATAATTTTTCAAGTCATTGACCAAGAATAAGCAAATTACTTTTCATACCTGATACATATAACACATTTGTGATGAGAGAATGCTTACCATCTTTTCATTTGATCATTGCCTTTCGAATGCCTCGTGAAGAAAGTTTACTATCATCAGCAAACTTCACAATACTTTTCTTTTGTTCATATAAATTGATGATTCAATCTTTCTTGCATGTCATGTGTATGGAACATCCTATATCAAGATACCATTGATTCTCCCTTGAATCATCTTAATTATGTGTGACCATTAACATCATAACATCTTCATCCTTTTTTTTCCGCTATTTGATTTGATGAAGATTTCTCAAAGTGAAACTTTTCACCATCTTTAAACTGATGTTTCTTGGTATAATCTTCTTTCCATTGTCCTTTTCCTATCTTGTTCTTGTTTTCCTTCATTTCTTCATTGAGATAAGAGTGCCACTTCACTTGTTTTCTTAGATTTTGCAGTTCTCTCATTCAACCTTTGTTCATGTGCTTCTAGTATACCTTGTATCTCATCAACCTTTATGTTTGATATATCCATCTCTTCTATAGTGATGACTGTTTCATCAAATCTTAGAGTGAGGCTTCTCAAAATCTTTTCCACTATGATTTAATCTGCTAATGTTTCTCCACAATTTTTCATACTGTTTGTCAGAGTAACCACCTTTGATGAAGAATTCTGCAATGCTTTCCTTCTCCATGTGTAGATTCTCATATATCCTGCCCAGTGTCTGCAACCTCACCTTATTGAGTTTATGCACTACTGAGATTGTTTCGTGCTGCTTTTGATATTACTGCATCTGAGACTTGTTCAAAGATTGAAGGATCCACGCATTGGTGAATGAAGAACAACACATTGTAATCTTTTTTCTTCAATTCTTTATGTTCTGCTCTTTATGATTCAGTTGCATTTTCTACAAGTGCTTCATAACCAGAATCAACAATCTCAAGTATGTCTTGAAAACCAAATAGCAATTTCATCTGTTATCATAATTCTTACCATCAAGAACATGTAAAGCTCCATGAAGATTGATGAACACATTCACCATGATTGCAAGGTTCAAGGATCAAAATCAGTGTTGCGATAACAATTGTAAGAGCAAAATCTTTGTGTCGTGGATTTGAGAGAAAATAGAGAAGATATGAGAGAAGAGATTAAAGAGAGTTGTAGGAGAAATTCTAACTTGTATATAATTTTAGAATGTCTCTAATACATGATGATAAAAGAGCGAGCAGGGATAGAAGGTCAAAAAGAAAACGAAGTTACAACCAATGCATCCGTAAAGGGAGATAACCATTAGGCAACAAAGATTGATATAGTACATCGATAGAACACTAATTCAAAGTCGCTAATAATGAAAAGGATGAATTTGTTAACAAATTCACAACATCTAAATTAATAGCGTAGAACGTAAAAATACATATGTCTACAACTATGACGATATTCAATTGCCTGAAATACTCATGTCTTCGAACTTTAAAGTCATTGATTGAATTTGTATTGAATTTAATTAATCTATCAACCTGGATTGATTTATTAGTTGCACCAAAACGGGAAATAAAAAATGTTGAACTAAGATGAGAAATTATAACAAACATCACACTAAGACGACAAAATTACACAAAAATGTGAAACAAAAATTAAATTGATGTGAAAACTGTTGGGTGTTTGGTAGCTTGAACCAATATAGTTTTAACATTGATTAGTGTAATAATAGTTGGTTTTGCACGGTGACTTGTAATGCAAGCCAACCTACTTACTTGGATACTCTTATTATAAATAGGTATCCATCACTTGTATTTTGACACATTGAATAATAACAGAAACTATCTTCCCTCACAAAAACTACTTATTTAACTATAAGAAAATTACAAAATGATCTGGAGGGGTTATTCTAAGTCAAATTGACTTCGAACCACACAAAGAAAAAAACTTATTTGTTAAAGAGAAAGCGGTGGCTAAAAAATAAAGTTTGTGGAGCGGCCAGACAATTTTTTTTAAATGATATATATATACTTCTACTTACACTAGAAAAACGCGACTATTGTCCCCGTGAGCTTAGCTCAATTGGTATGGGATAATGCATTTTGTATGCAGGGTTGGGCCGGACACCGCATTTATTCACCTTTTTAGATGAATTTCTCTAGCCGCTAGACTACTTAACCAAAAAACAACGCGACTATTACGGCGACTAAAATTTGCATGTTACGGCAGTTGTAGTTGCCACTATAAACCATTCAGGCGTTTTCAAAACTGTCGTAATTTTGCCTGCCGCAAAGTTTAAAATGGTGGTTTGTAGGTAACCGCCATGACAACTGCTGTTTTATACATAATTGTTATTATTTTTTGATCAAACTGGGTTTGTTATTAATCACTCCGATTAAGTATAAGAAATAATTCAAATGTAGACCACATACATTTGACTTTGACTCATATTTAGACGAGATGAAGTATTACTTTCTTTTTGAAGAAGCCAAAATGGAATATAATAAATCACCAAGAGTGAGTCATCTCGTACAAGGTGTGCAAAGATAATCACTCCACAAAAAATACAAAGTCAGGTATCTGTTGTGAAAAAACACAACGAATACAGCACAAAAAAAGCTACACCATAACACCCATACAAATTAAAGGGTGCCGCCTCCAGTCATTATAACTGAAAGCAGAAGTGAGCAATTTAGACATTAACCAAAAATAAGACAAGAACTTTATATTATCTAATAATGAAACCAAATCACGAGTTGTTTGTTTGAAAATTCTGCTATTTCTTTCCTTTCAAATTGTCCAGACACAAGCATGCCATATCACTCTGAGAAAAGGATGTGTAGATCTAAGTAACCCCGCCATATGACCAATGTGATGAAGATGATCACAGACTGAGTCTGGAGAGATGAAAGAAATGCCAAGCCACTGAAATATATCGTGCCATACACTACCAAAGATGTCGCATCAAAAAAGAAGGTGCCTCATTGTCTCCTAACAACCGCACCCTCCTATACAGTAAGGGTCGTCATGATAAAGAATTCTCCTTCGAATAAGATTGTCTTTGGTAGGAAGTCTGTTGCGGAGAAGCCGCAAAAAAAAACCAAAACCTTTAGCAGGACTTGCTTCAACCACACCGCATCAAAAAGGCCGCGCTCCATATGTGTGTCAGACAGCGTCAGATACTAATACGTCCCCTTAACTGAGTAACCATTAATAGGATCCAAAATCCACTGCCACCTGTTAATAACATCATCCTGCAAAACAATATGACATAACAAGGTTAAGCACTCCGTGACTAACTCCTCTTCCCACACCAAAAGGCACCTCCTCCACACCCAAGCACCACCTCCATCCTCCCACCCTCTCAAATCCATCTCCCTCATTGTCACCCCTTTGTTTTCAGCCAAATCAAATAAGTGAGGGAATCACACTTGTAAAGGAGATCCCCCTACCCAGTTGTTTGACCAAAAGTACGTGTTATTCCCTCCACCAACCACTCTACGCACATTCTCCTCAAACCAACTCCCCTCCCCAAAACCGAAACCACCATGGATGCCCGATAACATCCTCCACCACACCGAATTATCCCCACCCCCTTCCTTCAGCCGCCCTCCCTCCTCCCTGTACCTAGCCTTTAAGACTCGATACGATAACCCCTCCTTATCAACCAACATGCGCCAACACCATATCCCTAACAAAACAAGATTAAATTCCCTCAACCTCCTGACACCTAACCCTCCCTCCTCCTTCGATAAACAGACAGAATTCCAGTCAACCCATGTGATTTTCCTAGTATCCTCACCACCCCCCCAAAAAAAAAAATTAAATAAAGATTCGATAGAAGAAATTATACCTGTGGGAGCCTTGAAGAAGGAAAGAAAGTAAACCGGAATAGATGACAGGACAGATTTTAGAAGAATCAGACGACCACCAAACGAGAGAAATTTGCTTTTCCAATTCAACAATCTAGAACTGATACTGGTCAAAATCGGACTCCAAAAGTCTAGCTTTCGCGGATCCCCTGCTATAGGCAACCCCAGATACACAAATGGGAAGGCTCTAACTCGACAGTGTAAGACCCGTGCAACCTCTGACAACCAAGAATCTGAGACGTTAACTCCCGTAAGCAGGCTTTTGTGAAAATTAACCTCCAGCCCAGACAATTGTTCTAAAATCAACAAAACAACCCGCATAGAACACACGTTCAACCAACTCTTTTGTCCAATTATGAGGGTGTTATCAGCGAATTGAAGGTGTGACATGCACAATACATTATCGTGCCCTACACCATAACCATGGAACATCCCCGCTTCCAATAGAGCCTGCATAAGAACATTAAATCCTTCCTTAGCCAATAAGAAAAGGAACAGAGAAAGACGACCACCCTTACGCAAGCTTCTTTCAATATTAAATTCTTCCGTAGGGCTCCCCTTGACCAACACTGAACTGTAGCAGTTCAGTCACATTCAGACATCCATTTCTTCCATAAAGTGGGGAAATTCATTCTTTGCATAACCATATCCAAGTATTTTAGATCCACCGAGTCATACACCTTTTTGAAATCCACTTTAAAAAGTAACATTTCTTTCTTAAGGCGACGTGCCTCATCTACCGCCTCATTCGCCACCAAAATACCGTCCAAAATCTGCTTGCCTTTAACAAAAGCAGATTGAGAATCTGATACAACACTTCCTATAACTGCTCGAAGTCTATTAGCGAGAATGTTGGCAGCACCTTGTACATACACCCCACCAATGAAATAGGACGAAAATCGTTTGACCTTTGCGGACTATCCACCTTTGGTACCCTTCCATTGCGATGAAATTCCATAACAAAACGCAAGAAATCATCCTTCATAACATTCCAAAATTGCTTTAGAAAACTAAAACTGATACCATCCGACCCTAGGCTTTTATAACTATTGCAATCCCAAATCGCCTGTTTCACCTCATCCAACGTAAAAGGCCGAATAATATTACCGGACTCTAACATAGTAAGCTGACGGAAACTAAGATTGTCCACCCCGGGACGCTCCACTTCAATATGTCTAAAGTGAGAAGAAAAATGGTTAAATACAGCTGCCCGAATATTTTGAACCCCTTCCACTTCAACCCCATTAACCTGAAGCATCTGAATAGAATTGTGACGACGTCATGCAGACATCATACCATTAAAAAACTTAGTATTCACACCTTCTTCTTGTAACCATTTCAATCGCGCTTGCTGCTAACATATACATGACTGAATCCTAGATAAAGAATGAAAGTTTACAAAAAGATTGTGCAATTCAGCCACCTCATTGTCCATAAGCGCTGATAACTCCCCCTTAATGTCTAAGGACGACATACGTTCCTTTACCGTGCGACACCTACCCTCCAGAATTTGAGAATGACGTTGATGCCACTCTTTTAAATTCCCTTTTATCAACTTGAGCTTCTCTTTTAGGACATAAGCGCCCCAATCTTCAATGTTGTAGGAGCTCCATTTTTCACGCACAAACTGCTCATATCTAGGTAAATCCGCCCAACATTTTAGCATCTAAAAAGGTCGAGGACCCCAATTATCGTCTGTATCATACAAGACCAAAGGGACATGATCAAAGAGGCCCCTTTGGTTTGCCACCTGAATACCATTCGGCCACCCATTACACCAGTTTATATACAACAGAAACCTATCCAGTTGACTCATCAAGTACCCATCACCGCAATACCAAGTAAAGAGTCTACCACAAATCGGCATATCAACCAAAGAACCTTCTTCTATAAACTTGTTAAACATATCAGTGTCATGTTGGCGGAAAATAGCACCACGCCCCCTTCTTTCTTCAATTCAGCGAACATAATTAAAATCACCGCATAAACACAAATTTGCATCACTATTAATAACCACAAAATTCAGCAGTTGATCCCATAATATCTGATTCGCCGACGTGTCACATGGTGCATACACATTAACAATCACAAACTCCTGCCCCGATTGAATAACTCTACCACGACGGATAACCAAAACATGAGAAAAACTAGTAGTCGACCACACATCTACATAATTACAATCCCACATTGACAATAACCCACCTGAAGCACCAATTGACGGTTGAAAAGAGTATCCCACTGAAGTATTCCCCCACATGGCCTTAATCACCGCTTCATCCACCACACTCAATTTCGACTCTTGTAAACATAAAACAAATGGTTTTTTATCTTCCACCAACCTCCTAACCTTTCTCCTCTTCTCAAAACCACCCAAACCCTTGACATTGTAAGAAATTATCTTCATTGTATCAAAAAATTCACCCCAACACACACAGACACAAACCGTCACCAATTAACAAGTTGGCCCACTCCCTCCTGACTCCCCTTTTGCCAATATCCTCCCCACCTCCTTTCTCAAAGACCGCCTACCCTCCTTCTACAACACATTAAATCTATTTGAAGCATCCCCTTTGTACTTCACTTATATTAAACCCCCGATCCCAGACACATCAGCAGCTACCACCTTAGTAGCTCCCCACAACGTGAACCAATGTTCCCAATCCTTGATGACGAATGAAATAGTGGTATTTGAAGAAGCTTTAGAAGGTTGTGACAGAGCAGCCTCCTTTGACCTTGTGGAACGAGTTAAAATTCTTGGTCTTCGCGCACGTGCTTGTTTTTTCAAAATTTTGAGAAGCTCCATTCTATCCTTCTCGGGCATCCTTGCTATTCTCTTCAAGTTCCGTGAAGAATGCCTAAATCCACCACCTACTTTTTTTTTTAACATCACCATGTGAAGGAACTTTATGATTACCTTCGGCTTTAAAAGAAGAAACAATAGCCTGCTGATCAACTACCTGTAGTAGAGTAGTCATTGTTGCCAAAGAATCATGTGGTTTTTGAACGTCCATTCCATGTTGAGATGGCTCGGCATTGATTGAATTACTGTTTGCCTCGTTACTGTTTGCACCGTTGTTGTCAATGTCCTGGTCAGCCACTTCTTTGAAGCCATCCGAACTCTCTGCCTTCTTTTTTAATTCATTATCATAATGTTCCCTCCACTCTCGGTGTATATCATCAATCAAAACATCCACCTCACCGTCTACCTCATCTAGGGCGTGGCCTACAATGTTTTATGTATCTCCATCAATACTTGCCACTCTATGATCAACAACTTCCTCCGTCAGAAAAGTGTCTTCACCTAGATTACACCCCCATTCCTCTACCAACTTAATAGTATATTTCCACCCATCAACCATCAGTACCGTTGTGTTATTCATCACCTCCAAAGAAGTCGTGGAAATGAGAATTCGAGCAAAATCAATTATTCCTCTATCCATAGTACACTCATCAGCCTGCACAAACCTTCCATATTCAGATACATATAGTTTGAAGAAATTCGAATTCCACGCATGTACCGACATACCATAAATTCGGATCCAAGCACCACGTTCATACTGAACATGCATCGACGTCCATTTATGCACATCAGTAAAAAACTTACTAAAAAAATCAACAGCTTCATTGAAGATTTTCATAATATCACCATTATTCCGATAATGAAGAAAAGCTTTATCTCCTCCCAAAGGAATCACTTTGACATTATCAAACCCAACATCCTCCACACGTTGATGTATTGATAACAACATTTCCCCCGTGCCAACCATTGCCACTAAACCTGAACAAGCCCAATCCATGTCCTCTTGTGAAGACCTGTACTCAATCATCTTATCCTCATTCGACTGACCCGCCATAACGGGCATATAATTCCCCACATGTTGGTCCTCGTCCTCGTCAACTTCGACCGTCCTAGTAATCTTCCCCTTGTCATCTACATCAATGACTACAACCTCTTTCCTGTTAGCCACCTTCGGCATTCCTCCTCCCTCCTTCAACACCATCGACTGCCCACCTTCCACCCCCATCTGAACCTCCTTTCTAACCCCACAATCAGCCTTAACCTACACCTCTAGTTGCACTTTTTTCTCCCTCCCCTTTTCTTCCCTAACAATCGACGCCACACCCTCTCCCTTCCTCACAATATTTTCTCCCTCACCAGTAACCCTCTTCCCATACTTCCTCCCCAACACGCCATCATCCTTACTCCTCACCAGTTTAGAAACAATGAGTGGCTTCTTATCATTTACATCAAATCTACAAACCTAGCTTCTCTAGCCGAAACCCTTAAATGACTGAACCAAACATTGTTTAAAGCCTGAGATAACTTATCTGCATGCTTGACGTTCGAGAAACGAGTAAAACCGTAGACTTGTCCTCTTGCGTTCCGTTGTCTTGCAATGAACACATCTGTTAAAATACCGCATACTTTGAACTATTGTCTTAGAAGATAAATAGGAAGGCATTCCGATATGTGGGTGAAGTAAAAAGAAACCTTACCGTCGAGAATTGTAGCCTTACCATTCCTGTTGTAACGCACAATAGGTGAAAAAGCGCTCTTGCCAGAATTACCTGTGGAAATTAAGAATCGCATCTGCTATTACAGTTGAAGCCTGATTGTAGACCCTCGTACCATCCCTACCATATCAAACCTCCAGCCCATAACCCTTGTCGTCGAGTCGTTCTGAATCTTCTGACCTGTTCCGTCTTCCCCCTTCCGGTTGTGTCGCTTTCCTCTTCTTTGACCTAACCACATACCAATTTCCCCACATCCCCCCAATATCTGCCACCCTGGCTGGACCCCTATCCCCCTATGTTCCTCTCCGCCGGCGATTTGCTCCGACGCAGTTGCCCTAGGTGTTCCCTAGGAGGACCGCGACTCTCTTCTCCTCTCTGTTCTCTCATTGCTGTTTTTTTTTTCTTTCTTCTCCCGAATTTAATCGTTCAATTCTTATTCAAACATGCAAGCTGGTTTTAATTTTTTCCACATGTCGGTAATGTATTGCCTGGCTAGTGAGATGAAGTATTACTCTTACACATAAATTAAGTTTATTCAAAAATGTATACTTCCTGTCTTTAATTATAAGATTTCATTTTCTTCAAAATTATAAGATTTCATTGTAAATTTTACGGATAGTAAGAAATAGGTAGAGATTAACTTATATTATTGACAATGTAAATTTTTTTACACGTGCATATAATTAAGTCCTTACGGGTAATGTTTTTGTATATGAATATCACTAAATTGTCTTTTATCATTAGATATATTCAATATTGATTTTTTATTTTCCAAGATAAATTTGTAATATTATTTAAGATTGCCAATGGAAACAAGATAACAAATGTATTAAAAAAGACTTATAAGTTTTAAGTTTCACATGGAGAAAAATATAACAAACAAAATCGAGTTAAAAATTATCCTAAAACCATAGCCGCGTGATGAAACTACGTGTAAGTTTGCATGGAAACGTTAATAGTAAAAGTTCAACAAAAACAAAGGAACAAGACTTTTTAGTCATTTCCACACACAATATCATTAACTAAGGGCTGCACAAAGGAGCCATACCTGGTTTTTACATTTCACATAAACGTGGTTTTTCTAATCAAACAAAAGTAAGTTTCTCTTCCTCTATAGTGGTTCAATTTTATATATATACCCTCTGATCATTATTATAAGTAGAAATTTACATTTTAAATTTATTCAATTAATGATTTATATGATCTTTATTATAGAACACATACATCATTTAATGAATAAATTTAAAATATTAATTTTTATTTATAACACTGATGGGATGATGTATATATATAAAAAAAAAAAAGAAAAACTTGTAGAGGAGGATATCCTGGGAGAACCGCTTTATCTACAATATTTTAATATTTTGTAATAGTCAAAAAGATGAGAGAGAAAACGAAAGGGGAGAGAGAAATATATATAGATATAAAAGAAAAGAAAAAAAGTTTTGTTGTTTAGTTTCATAGCATTGAATTCCATTTTCTCTCTTTAATATCACTCTCTTCTATACCCTATTTCAAATAAGTTTATAACCGACTCTTCCTCATATAAAGCTTCTTTTCTCTATCTCTTTGTGTAGACAAATGAAATGATTTTAAGGGCAAAAGACAGAAAGAAGTTTAATTATTAATGGGGTTTTCTTTGGCTTTTGAAGAAGCAAAAGAACAAGACCAAGTAGATGCAAGTTTTTTAGGTACCAATAACAATTCTATGCTCATGGCTTCCAAAAACTCACATGAATCTCTTCAACAACAACAAAACCATCAAAATCTTCTTCATCATCAGCAACAACAACAGAATCAACATCATCCTCATCATATGCATGACCATCAAATTTCTTTTGGAATGATGCCATCTTCATCTTCATCCTCTATGCCTAGCAACTACTTGTGAGTTTTTTTAATTTTTATTTTTAATTTTTTGTAGAATAATAATATTTGTCACAATCACACTTGTTTACTTTCTGCAAAGCTGTTGAATAACTGATCCCAACATGCCAGTTTCTTATGAAAACAAATAACCAAATTTATTTTATCATTTATTTAATATCATTAATTTTTTTTTATTCTTTGCTAATGCTATTTTTCATGTATTTTTTTTTTCTTCTGTTTGATCAGAAGCAAAGATTCAAGTGCTTACGATTTAGGTGAATTGGATCAAGCATTTTTTTTGTATCTAGATGGACAAGCACAAGCTGATCCCTCTAGTGTTCAAGATCAAAGACGTGAGCACTCTCTCTCTGTGTGAAAGAGAAATTCACAAATAAAAATAAAATATCTTTCTGTTTTCAGTATTAATTTTTGATCAAATTCAGTAAGATGAGCATGCACTTTCTTGCATAATTTTTCATATCAATTTTAAAGATTCTTTGTCTGAGGGTTTGTTTTGGTCACAGCAGATTCATATCTTATCTTCCGTATACTAGTACTTTTATTTTGACTAGATCTTTTCAAAGAAGAAAAATAAAGCAAAAGATTTGAAGGAAAAAAAAAACTGCAGAAGAAATAAATATTTTCTCTCTAACTATATCTCTCTCCAATTTTCATTTTATTAATTTTTTCTTGTTTTTTTTGCTTGGTGGTGCGTGAGATCATGACATATAACAAACCTTGGTGTCATGATCTCCTTAGAAAAAGGTGGTATGCATTGAAACATGATGCTTTATTTTCCTTTACTTCCTCTCTTGACTTTCTTTAAAACCCTTTGTCTTCTTCAACTAAATATATGTGATTTGTCCAAATTTTACATTTCCCATAATTAAGATAAGACTTGCTAAGATATTATTGATGATGGTGATGAAATGAAATGAATTGTATTAATGTATGTATTTGTTTCAACAGAGAATTCATCATCATCAGGAATGAGGCCACCACCAACTCTTAACATTTTCCCATCTCAACCAATGCATGTAGCACCACCACCATCTAATTCAAAGGTATAATTTATATAATTAACTTAACTAAATTGTCAACTAACAATTATACTATATATATATGATATACAATGCAAGCTTGAGTTGACAATCTCATATTTTAGTTAGCTACTAATAATATAATTTATAGTTGAATATTAACATTATATTAAAATATTATTTGATAATTTGTATTTGGTATAGGCTAGCATGGGATTAACCTCTCCAATAACAAGTGGCTCCAAAAAACCATCTCAACCGTCCATGGAGTTGGCAAACCAACGAAATGAAAACCCTTCTGCACCTGCACCACCAAAACCTGTCAAGGTAGGTACATTATAATATACAATATACATCATATAATATTTTATTTATTTATCTATTTATTTTTTCCTATTTTTTTTCTTCTAAATTAATCAACTATGCAATATGAATGATGTATGGCAGAAAGAGAACAATCGCAAGGCTACAACTTCAAGTTCTGAACATGAAGGACCAAAAACACCAGATCCTAAGGTTAATGATATTAATTAATACATCTTAATTTAATTTACTTGATTTTTTCTTCCTTGATATAATAATAAAAAAAATGAATTTTTTTTTGCACAGACTCTTAGAAGACTTGCTCAGAATAGAGAGGCAGCAAGAAAAAGCAGGCTTAGGAAAAAGGTGCAGTGAATTCCCCTACAGTATGATTGTTTTTTTATTCCCAAAAACTGTAGTATTTGCTTTTATACATTTTAGGCAAAAAAAGTACTTGTCAAAGCTCTTTTTTATATACCAATTTATTTATTTGAACCTCTCTTTTTCTCAGGCTTATGTTCAGCAGCTAGAAACAAGTAGGATTAAGCTTAATCAGCTTGAACAAGAGTTACAGCGTGCTAGAGCTCAAGTAAGGAACTAACCTCAAATTTTTTTGTATAAAATAATTGTTAAAAATCGGTATCAAGACTGGTACCGATTCTCTGTGGTGACTGCACGGTGCAATCTGCTGCAGAGTCGTTGGATTGTAAACAAGAAAATGATCTCAGTATTTTTCTCCGAATATCCTTCTAAAATGAAATATAAGCAAAAATATTTAAATATACTTACATTTTAAATTTTGAACTTTTTTTGATCCAACAATAGTAGAGCAAAGGACCTAAAAACAATGTTTGTTTCATTTTTAGGGCGTGTTAATGGGTGGAGGTGCACTTATGGGAGGAGACCAAGGAATTCCAATTTCTATGAATAGCATTAGCTCAGGTATATTTCCATTCTAATAAAATCAAACCATAAAATATAGTGTATGATTTTTGTGTACTTGTAACAATTTTTTTGGAACAAATTTTCAGAGGCTGCAATGTTTGATGTGGAGTATGGGAGGTGGTTAGAGGAGCATCACAGGCTAGTGTGTGAGCTAAGAGCAGCAGTAGATGAACAATTGCATGAAAATGAGCTTAGGTTATATGTGGAAAATTGTTTGGCTCACTATGATCAAGTAATTAACCTCAAAAATATTCTAGCTAGAACAGATGTGTTCCATCTTGTTTTTGGAATGTGGAAAACCCCAGCTGAACGTTGCTTCATGTGGATTGGTGGATTCAGACCATCTGAACTCATTAAGGTAAACAAATGTAGCATCAATGATTAACCTAACCTTATAGAATATTGGTTTTAAATTGCCGTTACGGCCGGCCCAATAGGTGTGCAAGGTGAGCCACCACCCAGGGCCTCAAATCTTTGGGGTCCAAATTTCTTGAAACATTTCCAAAAACTACATATCATACTTTGGAATATGTGATCAAAATTGCGGTTATGATGCCGTTACAGATATCTAAATAGAATTTATACTGCGCAATCTAAAATGACGATCGAAATATTTATTATTTGCATATCCCACACTAAAAATTTTGTGACAACTAGATGATAAATCACGAAAACAAAAGGGTGATCTATATATCTTTTATTTGAAATTTAACAATGTCTAAACTTTTGCATTAAGAAAAATATCCATCCTTTTTAATTTATTTAAGCAAATTGTTTTCTTAATATTGAATTTGACTAAAACTATAGTTGGAGTTCCCAAAGTAAATTTAAGGGCAATGTATTTGATGTCATGAGTGAATGTGGAATTAAAGGTACATTGAAGGTTTTCAGTATAGAGTTAGGCTTGATTCCCATAAAGCCATACCTTTCACTACAATTTGTTATTGGAATCAGCTAAATGGACTAAGATAGAAATAGAAGAAAAGTGGCACGAGTCTCTATCTCTCGTTATCTATGGAAATGAGTTTCCAATACCCAATTTTCCCCCTAATTGACCATAAACTCGTGGAAAACAAGTTGATCACTCATTCTTACACCCTTTCTGGTCATTATTATAATTAAAAATCAATATTTTAGATTCATTTATTAGATGATGTATTTGGTATATAATAAAACCATATATATCATTAATTGAATAAATCTTAAATATAAAATTTTGTTTATAATAATGATCAAATGATGTATTTAGTATTAGTATTTTCAACGAGCCAGTTGCAGGAGTGTGTTTTACTTTGTAATAATATTTAGGCGTGTAAAAAAAATGGTCCTCTCAAAAATGGACCCTTATCATTTTATTTTGGGTGAATTAATATTGTTTTATTTGATGGATATGTGTTATAGATAATTGTAAGTCAAATTGAGCCTCTAACAGAGCACCAAATACTTGGTATATGTGGGTTGCAACAATCAACACAAGAGGCAGAAGAGGCACTTTCCCAAGGGCTTGATGCACTCAACCAATCTCTTTCAGAGACTATAACATCAGACTCTTTAAGCAATCCTCCTAATATGGCTAATTACATGGGACAAATGGCTCTTGCCATGAACAAGCTCTCCACTCTAGAAAGTTTTGTGAGACAGGTATGTTTCTTATGCTTTGACTAATATAATTCATATTCTCCCAACAACTTATAATGTTTTGCATTTTCTTGGAAAAACCCAACTTTATTTTTATTAATTTTTTTTTCTGTTTAAGATTGAATTTTATGAGAAATTGATTATATAAATGTTTTAAAAGTCTTCACTATAATTTTAATCGAATTGCTATTTTGATGGTATCTGCGATACTTTTTTATATTTTGTTAAGTTGATGCTCATATCATATATTGCATCTGGATGCCCTTACTTAATTACTAAGTTAGGCGACATTTTTTTTTATTTTTTACAAGATTACAAAATATCAAGGATTGCGACATAACCAAAATTGTAATTTATACCATGGAACATATATATTATACCAACAAATAAAATGAAAAAAAAAAATCAAAAAACTAATGTTCATCATTTCATATTGAATTTGTGGTGCAAGCAATGTTGTGAATAGTGTGTGATCTTGGTTTTGTGGTCCCTCTTGAAAATTTTTACCTAGTTACTATAAGTCCATAACTGATCTCGTGGGGATCAGGTAGGAACAAGAATCTGTTCCTTCAATCATATGGGTAGGGACACCAACTCCAACCCTCACATTATAAACTACTACTTGCATGCATTCCTCACTCTCATGAGGTTGTTACATAGAATCTACGAACCTGGATTTTATAATGTGACTCAAACTTATTTATATTTTTGAGAGGAAATTAAAATTGACTCTCATTTTGATATTAGAAAGGTATGTCAATGCTTAATTATTATTTTTTCAAGATACACGACTAGAGAGGGGAAAAACACCCATTTATATTTTAAGAGTATTTTGCAATATAAGAAATTATAGTTTGTTATTAAACTCCTTACATAAAATAATACAAACTGAAAAAAGACATAGAAATGGAGAAATACCAACTTATTTAAGGATAATTAAATCCAACCAAATGTAAGTCATTTTTAGTTATATCACAAAAATATTTGTTTTACTTTATTAGGATCAAACACTAATTGAGAAATACACTTTTATCACAAAAAATGTTTAATCGAGTTTAGTATTGTACTAGAAAAAGATTAGCAAAGGTACCAATATAATGACAAGTTGCACGGCCTTTAAGATATATTTCATGGTTGTTTGTGATTCATGTAAATCAATGAAGATATTAATTAATCATTGAATTTATAACATTGAGTATCAAGGTTACTAAATGAACAATGTGACATTGAACATAAACACGTGAGACTATGGCAGATTAGCGTGGTCCCTCATTGATATAATCTTCATCCAAAGATACATTTTGAAACCCATATCTGTGTGATGTCATGGTCGTAACCGTAACTTGAAGACATAACATAGAGTCCTCACCATAACTTGTTGCTTTTTAGCTATTCTAGAACACAAACACGTTTTGGGTTGGCTTATTTATTTTCGTGAGACAAACACAAACACGTTTTAGAACACAAACACTTTTCTATATATGGAACTGATGAACATAATTATAAAATTCCACGCATTATAAACAAAGACAAGTGAAAGCATATATTGTGTCTAAAAAATGAAAGGTTATATAACGGAATTAAACATTAATTAGTCCAATTCATGCACTCACTTCATATTGAGCATGTGAAGAAATTCCAATATTATTTGGTCAATGACTTAACAACCCCCAAGACCGACCTAACACATATTTGCCTAAGACAAAGATGATACTTTTTTTTATCACCCATAATAGCATTTTAGTTAACCTACAAAGATGGTACTTTTTTTTTAACAATCGAGGAGGGAATTTTGAGGTTTTGAGGGGCATGAGAACATTCCGAGTACGTAAGGATTTTTTTTATTTCTCAAAATAAATAAAGCATGACATTTAAAAAAAGATAGACGCAAAAAATAGATAATAGATATTATCATTAAATAGGCTCTATCATCCTTATAATTATTTTATATACTTTCTCAAACTTGAGTTTAGCTTTTCAAATGAAAGAAACGAATATGATTAAGAGATCGCAACTCCAAGACACTAAAAGCCTAAAGAGCAATTTTCTAAAAAAAAAAAACTTGAAGTCCAAACAAAACAAAAAACTAAACGAACAATAGACATTTGGGCTCTCTTGTTAAAAGACCAACCCACAAAAAATTCATAATTTGATTAAGTGAATATTTTCTAATTTTGTTTAATAGCATAGCTGAATTAGTAGTTGAAATATTCAATTGAAGAAAATTTTCAGTTATTGATAATGACTTTAAAATGTGGCCATACCGAGCTACACTTGTCTGTAAGTGTAAAAATCTTCGTCCAATTCAAATAAAAAAAAAAAGTAAAAACTCGAAACTTTTCCACCGTAGCAAAATCGACCAAGTTGTTTAGATATCCTAAATTTCTTTGTGAACTTTGCTAAATAATCAATTATAAATAACTACAAGTCTACAACTGATAATTTATTTGAATGATGTATTCAAAGTAATCAATCACAACAAGAATAAGAAACTTAGGAATCATTAGGTAGACAACATTATCATAATGATTATATTTGATTTTAATCTCTCAAGCAACCTTTCTTGTTTAATTAATTTTTAAGCTTGTCCCTTTTCAATTTGACCAGTTTTTAGTTTTGGTATACCTATGATTCAAAACTCCTTGTGTGTGATAGTTCAAAGTTTTCCTGTTTATTTTTAATGAAGCCTGTCCAACTTTTTCAATATGCTAGTACATCTTTTCTTCATATAATTTTCATGGCTTGAAATATGTTCACCAATTTATAATTTTCAAAACTATATGTATATTAATTAATACAAACTAGAGAAGTCTTTTATCAATAAACTAAAGAAGTCAGTTGATTTAAATTACTGGTGAGAGAATTGAATAGTCTTTTATACATTAGAACAGAAATTCAAATCCTAATACAATTATTGAAAGAAAAAACTGGTAAAAATTAGCATATAATATGTAATTTCAAGTTTTTTTTTATTTTATAAGAACTTGACTGAGAAAAGAAGGTAAATTATATTTGTCTGTTCATTTGCTCGAAAAGTCAGTTTTATTAATTTCTATATATATATGATGTCTAAGTGTGTGACCATATAAGTGTTTGTTATTCTAACGTATATATAATATAATATAACTAAACTATAATAATCTATTAAAATCAACCTTTCTGGGTTGAGTTTGAATTTGACTTAGAATATATTAAACTTATAGATGTAAAATGATGAAATTGTTAATTTGAAAACTCACTGCAGGCAGATAATCTGAGGCACCAAACAGTTCATCGTCTGCATCAGTTGTTAACAGTTCGTCAAGCTGCAAGATGTTTGGTTGCAATGTCTGAATACTTTCATCGTCTTCGAGCATTGAGTTCTCTCTGGTTGACCCGTCCTCGCCAAGAATAGTGTGAGTGATGAGTGAGTGTGGTAGAATTAGTAATACTAATAGTGTCACATTTCATATAGCTATGTGCTATGGCTAGCTAGATTTATATATATATATATGGCCTTGTAGTTTTTTTTAAAAAAATATTTTCTCTAAAATTCTAAGTTAAATATATTCTATTTTACTTTGTTAAATTGTTCATTTGGTCCTTTACCTATTTATCTGGTATCACTTTGGTTCCATGACTGTTTGAGTCCGTTAATTTCATATTCGTTGCATATTTTAGTCTCTATTGTTAAAGGGCTAACCCCAAATGTCTAAGGTGGATCAATATTATAGGTGGTCCACCATAGACCTCATTAATTTTTTAATTTTAACCGTTTGATATATTTGTCAAAAAATTAACTATTCAATCTTGAATCTCTATGGTAAGTGATAGTGCACTATCACCACGTAATACTGATGTGTTAAATCCGCAAGTGCACGCGGTTCTATCGAAGTAGTAAAAATATTGTTCCACAAGGAGTTGTTGTAATTACTGATTTACTTTCTAATAAAAGAATAAAGTTTAAAAGTTTGACAGATTAACCGTATAAAATTCAGAATTAAAAACGGCTCGGGATTATTGGTTCGTCGTATGACAGATCACTTTCGATCCAAACTTATATCTTCCTCTTATGTTAGATTTATTTTCTAAAGACAGGTTTCTCTAAGGTATTTCATATCTCCTTTCGGTCTCCATGAATGTGGGTCAATAACAACCACGCATATTCTCATGGTTAATTGTTATTGAAACACTTTAAGAACAAAACCTATGGCCTCAAGACTTCACAAAACCATTCATCTGGAGTGTTCTCATCGAGTTTTATGTTGTCTTGTCTAATCACATTTGTTCCAATATCAAACTTCATCTTTCGATCATTCGTTTGATATTTGAGATGATGAAATAATAGTTATTGAATTTCTCCTTTCGGTTCTTCATTCAATACTTTTTATTGAGTTTAAAAACGATGTGATTAGATTTGAAAATAGATCGACATAAGATTATGGTTCTAGGCTTGGTTTGATAGGATTTAAGCCATTAGGCTCATCCAACAATCCCAAGACCTAGAGGTCTACTCACTCATGTTCATCGTAGACAAAGAGATTAAAGAGAAGGAGTAGAAAGACATGAAAGTAAACAGCTGAAAGTAAAAGTGCAGAATAGTGAAGAACAAGAAAATAAAGAACAAGAAAATAAAGAGCTTTGATTCAATGAAAACAAAACTGTCACAATTATTCTCAAGGATTCAAAGATGAATTATACAAGTCTGATGGCTCCTCTATTTATAGCAAAAGGAACAACATAAAATTGCCCTAAATCGGAGCATAAATTTGTACTAAATCGGCGCATAAATGTGCACCAAATCAGAACATATAACTGTATCAAATCAGCACATAAATATGGCAGAATTTTTCTTCTCAAACAAGCTTTAATCATGCATCTTAATCCATTCTTTTGCTTAAAGACTCGATCTTTCATCATATTTGATCCTAAAATAAAAACAAACAAATTTGAAGTACCAAAGTTCAAAAAAGAAACTAAAAACACATAAAATTCTACTAAAATAAACACTTAAAACCATATAAAATACGACTTATCAAATACTTTTTTCCATTTCTTCATCTTCTTCTTTCCTCTTCACCATTTTCAACATCACCTTCATGGCAAAACCAGGCAAAACAACAAACTAAATGAGAAAAAAAATTCATAAATTTTTCACCATATCTTTTCATCACTAAACCACTATATATCATAAAAAAAACACCCATAAATCCAATTCACCTTTGCTACTTCTCCTATAAGTTCAACATGCATATATATTTTTTCTCAAAACATCGCAGTGGAATAATAATATCATCGCATCAACAGCTAAATAAAACATCTCTAAGTATCCATGTCACATAATCAAAATACATCTCCAGAATAAACTGTCAGCTCAACACACTAGTGAATAAAACCTCCACAAGTCATAAATGTAAATAAAATAGACAGAAACCCCTAAATCAAAGCCCGACTCAAAGACTTCAAAAGTAAAACGAGGTAGCTCCAAAGCTAACATCCAGCGACTCACGAAGCTAAAACAACTACTTCTGCATGCCGTCTACCCATCCATACGAATAAAGTAGGCGGTCAACCAAACGACCATTAGGGGTAGTTCACAATCAAAATCAAGTATAATCAAATGAAAATAAAAACTTCATTAATAATCATCTAGAAATACGAGTACAATGAAACACAAGTACATTTTCACATTTCACATATTCACTAAATTTCACCAATCCAAATATTCACCGAGCATATATGCAAACATTGCACATTCAACCAATCATCAAATTTATGTTATGCGCCTAGACACGACTCTATATGCATGTGGAACCGGTCAACACCGAGGTGGTCACCTCAGATACAATTGTATCATAATCGTCGTCATTTTGAATACAAAGTATTCGGGTCATCTTCCTTGAATATAAATATCCTAATCGTCTTCATTGGATTACCGGTGTTTTCGTCAAACTTTGGGCTAGTTCTGATTATTACAAGCGAGACCGAACTAGAAATCTAAAGAACATGTTGTGCAAAGGTTTTGATCGAAAAAGGTTTGAAAAAAGGCCACGAGATGCACTCAGGTTACTTAGAGAGCAGGACAGGTTTTGAATTAAAGAATGCACTGTCTCTCGACAGGTTTGAGATTGCAAATAAAAGCAAGATAAAATTAAAGGAAATGTAAAATGCATTGCATTAAAAATAAAGTGGTATACAAATCAGTTTACATACATTCTGTGTAACTCGTTTCCCTAAACGCCGGTAGTATGAGTGTTGTAGAATTTTATAAATGATTTGCGACCCATTTTCCGACTTGGAAACACTTATTTATACTAGAATAACTAATTGGTGAACTACTAATTCCATGATCAGCACTTCCTCCATCTTGGACTACTGCTTGTCCCACGTTCCCACTAGGGAAATTGCCTTTGAGCTTGAAATCATGTCTTTCCCGCCTTGATTTCTCTACTTCGACGCGATCATGCTTTCAGCCTTGCTTTGTCAAACTTCTGACTACGCATGCCAGGCTTGCCATCTTGTCAATATCCTCAAATACAAATGAGAAAGTCTTTGATTCCTACGAAGTTAAAGTTCAACCAAAGTGTTCACCATATTAAATGAGCCTGTCGAAATTACAGGGTAACAAGATTCCCCCCAAAAATGCCATTTTCGACGACAAAAAATCTTCAAAAGAGGAGAAGATTGGCATTTTTGAATAATGTCTCAAGTTAACTTGAAAAAAAATGATATCATCCCACTCATTAGCGTCTAAACCTGATCTTTTCAGTTTCTTTCCTTGTGATCATTTTAGGGCTTGATTGGGCCATGTATTCCATATGTGCGTAAATGCTTTGATAAATCGTTATCAAAACTCTCTTAGTGGCATTAGCGATGTGCCGTTTTCCAAGAAAACAACGGTTAGCAACACCTTTAAAAGAAACTTCCCTTTGTTTAGAGAGACTTCTTTGTAGTTAGTTTCCCTATAAAAAGCTCTTGGGTCCTGCCTTCTTAAAGTGCTCCTCTCTTAGTGTATCACGATATACTATCTCGCTCATTCCTAAAACATGGAATGCTTACGACCGATCTCCTTATGGTTATTACCAAAAAGGTTGCTGCTTTTGGAACTCAAGAAATTTTGAATTTTGGTGCCACATCTAAACTCCACCATCAACTCACTAACAAAAAGGCGGCGCTCAGGGCGTTGAATCGGGATTGACTATGATACATTGTTGTTCCCACTTCATTCTCGGCTAAACGCCGATTTGTGGGCAGGCTGTCTAGTAGTGGACATCCCTCTTATAGTGTAGCAATCGCTGCTTTCATGCTTCATCAAATTCGTCATGATTTGGAAAGAATCAAACAAGTCATGGTGAAGGCGATGAAGCATGGCTATGACGGGGCTATCTACTTCAACCTCATGCTAAATGTTTTGGCCGCAGATAATCTTCCTGACGATCAAATCCTTCCTGTGTTTCAAGATCTTTTCGACCGTCATCAACTTGCGAACTGCCGTAACGCTATCCTGCATACGGCGGGTCCAAGCTTTGCTTGGGATTCCCTCTGGTTCCGTCCGATGCTCCCGGGTTTAAGATATCAATTTTCTTGCCCTCCTTACAAGCTTTGCAGCGGAATTAGATGGATTCGCAGTGTCGCTTAACCCTTTCCTGGTTCAGACGAGGATTACCCTATGACGAACTTCTGTCTGTCATGCCGCCTCGACCTCGAGCTTTCTTGGTGTATACGGCATTTCCGTTTTTTGGACCTTGGTTTCTTATGCTAGCGGGTATCCGAGGTTTTTAGGCATATATAAATTGGCATCAGCTTCGTCTTAGACTATAATGCAAAATTTTGCTTCCTTTTGTTTTGGTACTGTTATGTGTTTGTGTTGTAACATAACAATACCCAATTTTGTAACTCTTCGGCATTGTTTTGCACTATTTTTTTAATTCAAAGCCGAATGTTTGTTCCTTGTCGAATTTTAATGTTTGTGTTATTTTTATTTTCACACAATAGGCTTATACTTCTACTATGTGCCTTTATTTCGACATATTTATCAAAGAATTTTATTCCTTCGACCAATTGTAAATGGTAAAGACTTTCAATTTTCTAGATAATAATTTATTTGAAAGAAAAGACACTTGCAAATAAATAAAAGTTTGTAATGAAAACTTCAATAAACATATCTCTTTGCCCTCGCGTTTTGCTCATGACAAGTCTGTAAAAAGGATACTCGACAAGAATTACATCTATTGTGGTTTTAACCACTTCTTTTGGTCTCTTCCCAAAAACTTTGAATATCAAAGGCAACTAATGCAAATTTTCAGCACTTGATTTTCAACTTAGGAATCATACAAATTCCTTATCTTAGATACAATCAATTTTATGGCCAATTGACCAAATCTCCTTAAGCTTTAACTTAAGTCTTTCGATAGTATCTTTCCTAATGGTCCCTTAACCATCTTTTGCTAAATACCAGCCACCAAGGCCTTCTTAACCTCATGCTCCAGCTAAACAAAACCGTGATTCTGGTCTAAGCATCTTGCTTAGATGTGATGACCATTAGGTTCTGTGTCGAGAGTTTCCCTTTCCCACATTAAACCATGCGTTGGATGGAGTCTTACAGAACTTGCATCTGCTTGATTAGTGCCAACAGATTTTGTAGATGAACATGGAGCAATATTTGCTAGACTTTAGTCAAAAGTCTTTCTTGTAATCTAATTCACTTCAGCAAGAAAATAACTTTGGTCAGCCTCAATATTTTCGATTGTACCATCACCTCTCCAAATTGAAATTCTTTGATGCATGGATGAGGGAACAACACTTTTCCCATGAATCCACTCTCTTCCCAACAACAAGTTGAAGTTAGCTTTCGATGGAACCACCATGAAAAAAGTTGGTCTGACTACAGTCCCCACCATTATGCTTACTTGGAGAGCACCAAGGGAATGACAAGCCTTTCCTTAATAATTTGACAGAATTACATTATGAGGCTTCAAGTCTTTGTCGGTCTTACCAATCCTTTTAGGTAAGGATTGAGGCTTCAAATTGACAGTATCACCACCGTCGACTAACACTTTGTTGACACCAATCTCATCCACTTTGGCTTGGATTAACAAAGGCTTAAGGTGATTCTTCATCGAATCATCAAGTTGTTCAAATATGGCTTTCCGATTGCCTTCAGAGCCATCATTTGTTACAAAATAGTACATGGGTTTGTATTCCTCCATGCCATTGGGATTGAATTCTTCTTCTAAGTCATTAACTTCAGACAAGATATCAAACTCAGCTGGTAAAATGGAAACTACATTGCATATGACATCGAAGTCCGGTTCCGAATCCATGAATTCTGAACCCAATTCATCATCTTCATTAGGGTCCTCTTCAACTAAGGGAAGAGATAACCTTTATTTTGCTGGTCTTCTTCTTGGTTCGACCATTCTTTGACCGTCATTTGGGTCATTAGTTTTGTCTTCAAGGCTTGCAGCAACACCTTTTTTAGACCTCTGATACCTTCTCCATTGAGTCCTTGTCATGGGATTCATTCCCTTGTAGTTGTTGTTGTAAGCATACTTCTTCGACTCAAAGGCAGTACCATTTTTATTGTTATCAACAGTGATGGTGCTTCTTTTTACCACATTGTTCTTGCCATGTTGCACATTCTTATGGGTCGACTGAACTTATTCTGGTTGGGTGCAGAAGGAACAAAAGTTTTTCCTTGACCATCTTTGTTGACATAGTTGGTGTTCGAAGAGTTATTGATGAAAGGAATATAACTCTTTGTAAAGTAAAACTTAGGTCTATGATCACCAGATCATTTACCCCTTTTCTTAGGTGTTGGCATAGAACCCTCGAGGCCTTTAGTTGCCTCTTTGTCAAACACAACACTACGTCTAGGGCAGAGCATTACCTTAGAATTCTTTAGCTTGCATCGATTGAGGAAGTCAATAAATTCTTCTTCAGCTGTATGATAAGCCGTTTTTAACTTCGCGTCAAACTGAGGCTCTGGAGTAGTCTCTTCGACGTATTCTGCATCTTTAGTGATGTCCACCATTTGACATTCTGCGACATCAGCTTCTGCTTTCACTTCTGCTTCGACAGACATATTTTTGACAGCATCAATGATTGCTTCGACCATATTCCAACCTGCAATGTCAGTGTACATCATACTCGCATCTTTCAAAGGGTCATAGTCTACTTGCATTTGAGGCTTTGGCTTGTCTCCAAACTTCAATATGCCTTTATTGAGACCTTTATGAACCAAATCCCTGAAAAGGGAACATTGTGAGGTTTTAATGTCGCAAATAATTATGATATTTACAAAATCCTTTGTTCTGACGTTGCTCTAGTGGTGGGATTTTTAAATCCTTAGGTGCTACCACTTGACCATCAGCAACTAAAAGATCATAAATCTCGTCGCATTTGGTTACGTCGAACGTATATGTTTTGGGAACATATCTCTCATTGCTAGGTTCGACAAGATTATTCCCATATGAGGGCCTTAACGATTTACATGTATAAGGGGGTCGTGGTCTTAGTTCAGCAATGTCAACCTCCCTTGTTTCGACATCGCCAAAAGCTTTGTCGAATTCTTGATTGCTTTCATCTGATCCGATATAAGCAACCTTTTCTTTTTTGTGATATTTCTGAGTTCTGGATTTTTCAGCCTTTAGTCTTTCGACATGTCAAACTCTATTTGCAAGTTTGGCCATATCTCTCAAGTGTTGAGTGTCTAATTTCTTCCTGATGGAATAATCTAGGCCACTAGCGGCCATTTCGACTAACTCATGTTCAGGAACTTGAGTGAAACACTTTGCGTTTAACAATCTGAATTTATTGAGGAAATCATCAATGGATTCAGTGGAATTCCTCTTGGCACTCACCAATTCCTTTAGACTTATGTTAGATTGGCCCATGTAGAATTGTTCATGGAATAACCTCTATATTTGAGTCCAATTTTGGATTGAATGTGGTGTAAGAGTAGTAAACCACGTGAAGGCATTCTTTGTTAGACAATTTGGAAAGTATTTTAACCTCAAATTTTCATCATTTGCTAGATCTCCTGCCACTGTCAAATATCGTGCAATATGTTCGACAGTGGACTCACTGGTATCACCTGCAAATTTAGTGAACTTAGGAATTTTGTAACCCTTAGGAAGTTCCGACTGTAATACCAATTTCGACAAAGGAAAAACAAAGGTTGGCCTATGTAGGCCAATACTTTATCCATTTTGAGCCATTATATTTTCGACCAAATTGGCTATATTGTTATGTGCTCCTATGTTACGTTGTTGGACATTCCTAACAACTTCATCGACATTATTATTTCTATCCACCAAGATCACTTCAAGTTGACCTTTAATCACTGGTTCGACCGGTTGGGGTTGAGACATAGGTTGTTTTCTCTGAACCATTGGTTCCATAAACCTCATTTCAACCAAAAATGCTAGAAATTGAGGGACTATGTATGTTGTGCATTATGAACGGATTTGCTTGATCTTCAAATGCGGACGCACTATTATGTACATTTGGCATCATTGATGTTGGTATACCATACAATTATTCCCTAGAAAGGTTCTACATATTTGTGTTTCTATCATTAAGCCTAGGCCTGACTAAAGAAGAACTTGGAATACTGGTGGTTTAAGGAACACCAACAGTGAATGAGGGTATTACGGTTCCCATTTCGGGTTGTGTCATTGAAGAGGACATTGAAACGGTTGAGGGAGCGGTTACTCCCGTTTCCGTCGAAACTGGCATTGCCATGGTTTCCCCCAAAGGGGTTGACACATTTAAATCTCCCAAAGGAGAAGTCGTTTGTAAAGATGATTGTGAAGAGGATGAACTAGCACGAGCCATAGATTTACCACTTCTCAAATGCATACACAAACAATTTGGTGTTTTTAGCAATAAAGTTACCCAAAAATAGTAACGCAATTCTAAAAACGAATCTCACAAGGAGATGAATATTTAGAAACGTTTTAAAAAACGTTTTTTATTAAAAAGTTTATTTGAAAATCAATTGCACAAACAGGGTCCCACCGGGCGTGCCAATTTCTTTGCCGGTGATTTCGGCAAACTACGGGCTAGTTCTGATTATTACAAGCGAGGTCGAACTAGAAATCTCAAGAGCATGTTGTGCAAATGTTTTGATCGAAAAAGGTTTGAAAAGAGGCCACAAGATGCACTCAGGTTACTTAGAGAACATGACGGGTTTTGAATTAAAGAAGGCATTGTCTCTCGACAAGTTTGAGATTGCAAGTAAAAGCAAGATAAAATAAAAGGAAAGGGTAAAAGTTTAAACACATAAACTTAATGGAAATGTAAAATGCATTGAATTAAAAATAAAGTGGTCTACAAATCAGTTTACATACATTCTGTATAACTCGTTTCCCTAGACCTCGTAGTTTGAGTGTTGTAGAATTTTATAAATGATTTGTGACCAATTTTCCGACTTGGAAACACTTATTTATACTAGAATAACTAACTGGTGAACAACTAATCCCACGATGAGCACTTCCTCCATCTTGGACAACCGCTTGTCTCACGTTCCCACTAGGGAATCTGCCTTTGAGCTTGAAATCATGTCTTTCCCGCCTTGATTTCTCTACTTCGACGCTATCATGCTTTCAGCCTTGCTTTGTCGAACTTCTGACTACGGGCGCCAGGCTTTCCATCTTGTTGAAATCCTTAAATATAAATGAGAAAGTCTTTGATTCCTGCAAATTTAATGGTCAACCAAAGTGTTGACCATATTAAATGAGCCTGTCGAAATTACAGGCTAACACCAAGGTTCCATACTTGTAACGTCTCACATCAGCAGCATTCAGCTTATAGCCTCCACCAACGTCATTCTTCTTTCCCTTGTCCTTGTTATACGACTTTCCAAATCCATGACCCTTGCCTTTCTTATCGTTCACCGCCTTATAGTGGTTCACCTTAGCCTTCCCGGCATCGTCAAACATGTGACACTTGTGCACCAAAGTATCAAAATCATGGATCTCATGAAAATAGATGTACTGATAAATCTCAGGCCTCAATCCACTCTCAAACTTCACACATTTCGACACCATAACATCCTCAACATTAATGTATGGGTAAAACCTCGATAGCTCCTCAAACTTGGCGGCATAATCCGCAACATACATGTTCTCCTACTTCAACTGTAAGAACTACATCACTTTCTTATTCATTAAGTCTTCTGGAAAGTACCTCGTCATAAATTCACTCTTGAATTTTCCCCAAGAAACCACTTCTCCACTAGCCTCGAGCCTCCTCTTAGCACCTTCCCACCAATACCCAACTTCTTCTGCAAGCATATGATTATCCAATCTAGCACTAGTGCAAATCAGGGATACAAAACCTGTTTTTTTGAGATTTAAGACCTGTTTTTTGCCGGGGTTATATCATCGGGTGTTGTAAGTTTGAGATACGACACCTGTTTTTTATTGGGTATAAAAACAACATATTGTACCTATTTTTTCTAATAAACTGGTGTGATATATGTATTTGTAACCCCACTTTTACACTAAAATAGGTGTAAAAC
>Ga0228710_1002568_pt1 | contig 28663 bp, 11 predicted proteins | sample MedpolnodulmetaG_FD_177995 | JGI IMG/M metagenome (GOLD analysis project Ga0228710, IMG submission 177995) | Root nodule microbial communities from Medicago polymorpha collected in Santa Monica, California, United States - pink nodules | ecosystem: Host-associated > Plants > Roots > Nodule... | reverse complement strand
GTTTTCACAAAATAAATATATTAGAATACTTTTCAATGTATTCCAAATGCAAAGGCAAGTAAACAAATAAGGAATCTAATTTTATTTTCATTTACACGGTTCCTTCATATGCAAGTTTCTTACAAATAAATTCCATGTGTAACATGATATACATTATTCATTGATTTCATTTGAGTTGACATAAACATCATGATTATTTATGAATCTCAAGTAGCTTCCGATGAAATTTGAACAATTATGCATGAGGAAACCGTGAGACCGTAATTGTCCAACTTTTTTAAATAAAATATATCTTTTTTGTCATTGAAGTTGAATTAATCAACTTGGAAATGTAGGAGTGACAACATTATATTATAAAATAATCAAATAAACTATGTTATGTGATTCTTTCACAACTCAGAGAAGTTTATTAACAAATTTATCAAGCAAACAATTTGAATTCTTCAAGCCATTGCCTTCTTTAATTAATGATTTATGATTAGGTCATGAAAAATTATAAATTTATATAGAAATCACAGACATGGTAATGTCCGCGTTCTGCTCTGTCTCTAGTTTGAGCAGTATTCAATGATATCTAGCTCTGAAATGTCAAAGTCTTTGTTTTAATGCATTCAACTTCAATAATTTATGCATTTTAACTTTAGTTCAAAATATTAAGTATTTTAGAAACTCAAAATGTAACTAAATTTTTCCAACTATACTCCAATATATTTGGAGGATTATTGGAAATTTTAGTTTGTTAGCCGATTGCTTTCTATTCACGTCGGTGTCATCTATTGACACAACTTCAATTGAAGGATTATTGGAAACAAAGAAAATATTGGAAATGAAAGGAATTCAGAAATCATTTGGAGTGGATTAGATGCGGGTATTGATATCATACAAATTCAAAGCCGCTAAAAACAAAAAAGATGGATTTGTCAACAATTTCACAGCATCCATGTTAATAGTATATAACAACAAAATACATAAGCCTACAAATATGACTATATTCAAGTCTTTCTTGTCTCTGAATTTGCAATGTTGACGACAAAAAAAATCGTTGATTGGGTCTGCATTTGATCAAAGCTAAACTGTTAACCTAAATCAGATGAACACCGCACAAAGACGGAAAATCAAAACAAACAACAACGTGCTTGACAAAATCACAAAAACATACAAAAGAAAACGAAAAATATGTGGAAATCACTTGTTTAATAGAGAGAGAGAGAGAGAGCGCAATTTGGATGTGTAATTTTGAGGAAAATCGATCTTAAATCATCACTCTTTGATGAATCAATAAGAAGAAGAAAAAATGGCGACGGCTAGATTTAATGGGAGAGTTGTAGTGAGACAAATATAATAATTAATGAAATAAAATAAGGATATTTTACCATAATACATATATAAATAACTAAGTAATGTGGTTGAGCTTAGACAACTAAACAAGTTTGAAAAGAAAGTTCAATGTTGGACGCTCTTTTTCTAACGCTCATTATTTTATTGAATGTAAATCATGTGGGTGTGATCATTTTATATGGAGTTCATTTCTAAAGTGTGAGATTCACGTAGATTTTATCCAATAAAAAAATGAATGTTAAAAATAGAGTGTTCATAACAAAACTTCATTCTTAAGACATGTGCAAATGATGGGAAGGGATTTCATCCAATAAAACAAAAAAGAAGGGTAGGGAAGGGAGTGCTCCCTTCTTAACAAAATATAAACCAAGTTGATTTAAAATGTCAAATATATTTAATTTGGTTTAAAATTTAGAAGAAAAAAAAAACATATAACTTTTTGAATCACTTTGCTTATATATTTTAGGGTTAAATATGTTTTTGGTCTCCATAAATATGTCAACTTTTTGTTTTAGTCCCTCTAAAAAAATTCTTCAACTTTTAGTCCCACTAAAGTTTCCTATCTTCGCTTTTGGTCCCTCCTTTAAAGTAAACTCATATGTAGAATTCATATTTTTCAATAAAATTTTGCAGAAAAATTCATAATATTATAGGAATCTCTCCCAAAAAGAATTAGAATTTTTTACCAAAAGATGAATTTAATATGAATTTTTATATTTTTTTACGGTTAAAAATTTATATTTAATTTGTGTTTGTTTCAAAATTCTAATTTTTTTCGGAAATTCTTTTACAATATTTTACATATTTCTGCACAATTTCATTAAAAAATACAAAAATTAACTTCAAAATAGGGACCAAAAGTTGGGGCTAAAAGTTGAAAATTTTATAGGAACTAAAAGTTGAAAGAAAATTTCAGAGGGACTAAAACAAAAAGTTGGTATATTTATAGGGACCAAAAACATATTTAACCCTATATTTTATTACGGAAATTATATACATGTGAATTGAAGCAAAGAATCCACTTTAACTTTGCATTCATGGAAGTGAATTGTATTCATGCTCAGTTGTAGAATCAAGGAAGTGACTTGTATACAAGAAGATAACTTATGGTTTTGTCACTTTCAGGTATATTTTTCAAAAGATTTGCAAGGAGCAAGTCGTTTACTCTCGCATAGTTAGATTCTTGTTGCTGTACAAAAAAATTGCTTGTTGTGCTTTTTCTTATGTATTTGTTCTTGATATACATACTCTGAATCCAATCAGCTCAAGTATCAAAACTACTGCTTTCATTTCAATCTTCTTTCTCTCGAGCACATTGCAATATTTGATGTGACAATTATTTCTATTCCAAATTCCAAGTCCTGTGTACATGTACTGTTTTAGTGCAAATTCCAAAATGCATTTTGTTTCTGTAAAATGTAGCAAGTTACAGTTTAAAAAAGATTGATAAAATGATAAAAAAGTCTCCTTTCACATTTCTCAATTTTTCATCCTTATATCACTTGACTTACAAGCCCTGAAGCTTACTTTTTTCCCACAAAAATTGCTAAATGACTTAAAATTATGGTTTATTGCATTCCACTCATTCAATTTTGGAGGGTCTTCTAAAATTTTCAAAAACTATGAGTACATTTGGCTGCTTGTGAAGAGTTTGTAGGGTGGAAGCAAGGAAAATTTGGCACAACACCATTTTTCTTCCTAATCCAAGCTGAAGTTCCCTCACAAAATATAACAAACGAAAGCATCAGTTGTCGTATGCACCAATGGTTTTCAAAATTCACCCTTTGTCAACTTCAATTGAATATCAACATTCAACAACAGCAAACAAATTTACATAAACAACTGTTAGAACACACATTATCAGAACTCCATTGAACCCCAAAATACCTTCAAGTTGGTTATAGCCCTCATGTTTAGTCTAAACCATGTTAGAGATTTAAAGCTTGAGAAATTTGGTAAGATTGTAAGAATGGAAATCTTATCTTAGTTTTGTCTAAATCATCACTTAGGCTTCCTAATCTGCTTTACCAAATTTGAGCCTACATGTCTCTAAATTGATAGGAAACTTGTTCAACTATATTTTTCTGCATAATCATGCAGCAACTAAGCACCTGAAATGCCATATGTAAGCCTTAATAACAAACTACATTTGGTTCCTTAATTCAACTCCCAAGCACTTGAATGTCTAGTCCAGCCATCATGCTTCTTCTCCATCTCCAGCCCATCGCATGTACTCCTGATTCCTATTATCAATGTTCAAACATAATTTGTAGAAAACCTACCCATACCCGAGACACAAAAGGTACAATTCTTTGAATTTCAACTTGCCTTACAAAACTCATTGATTTTAGACCTTTACCACACTATTATTTCAGTATGGCTTATGCTCGGCATTACCAATTTATAAACTAACTCATTAGGGATACTAGCACTTATATCTCTTTATTGAACCCAACAATCAAATTTAAATATACCAACAAACAATTATGTTTTTCTAACTCATCTCATAATCAAACTTAAGTTCCATCTAGCCCCCCAAAATAACAAAACAAGGTTGGTGATCATAGAACAATATCAAATCTTTATTTTATACAAAATTAAAGAACCACACACATCATTCCATAAGAAGAATACAAACTGATCGCATATACCACTTCTCACCTACATCACACTAAAAAATCAAATAGAAGCAATGATTGTTTCTAATCACAACTTGATTAGTTCCTAATTCTTGTGAGGACACAAGACTTCAAACATAATAATTCACCCTCTTTCCTCATGGCATCCAGTCTAAGACAAGGTGGAAAATAGAAGATAATGCACAAACAAAGAAATTTGGAAGATATTAAAGGGATTATAGCATTAGGAACCGTATAATATAATAATCATAAACAAGCTGGAATGGTAGTTGGTTAGAGCGTGTGGCTATTAACCACAAAGTTAGAGATTCAACCCCTCTTTCTAGCTATTTTAATCATGCCTATGTTTAGCTTTGCTATTCATTGCCGGTCCCAAGCCCAGGTAAAAGGAGAGGGTTGTGTTAAGCTTCGGCAACAAACATAAAACTTTGTCCAATCTCTTTGATATGAATCAAACACACAATAGTGTTAAGGCTAGGTCGTTGCCTAGAAGCAACGCGCTGTATAGCTCGAGTGCAGTGTCAAATGAGCAAAGGTCGCTGCATTGTTTTTGATAGAACACAATGGCGCCATTTGCTTCATGTCACCAACCCGGCTTAGTGGGATAAGGCTTGGTTGTTGTTGTGTATAGTATAATCATCAGAAATTGTGAGTCAAATAACATGGGTGTTGTTATGATTCAAATAACACATGAGAAAATACACTTGGCAAAATGTAATTGGTTGAGGTAAATGGACATGTGGCTAGTGATTGTGCATAAATAGGGAAAGGATGTTCATTAAGGATTATGAAGAAAAATGATAAAAGTCTCTCTTCTCTCCCTTTGATACTCTCTAGTAGAGTAATCTCTTCTATCTTTCCTTTTCTTCTTTTATGTACTAAGAACACCAACTCAAATTGGGTTCTCATATATCAATTTTACATTTGAATTAATAATCAATTGCAATCATCCATTTTATTTCACTCTCAATTTTGAGAACCATTACAGGTGTGTCACTTAAATTTAAGTTTAAAACATGTATGTCTTACCCCAATTTCTTGAAAATTTACATGATGATCTTATCTTCCTATTGTAAAGAGTCATGCAAACAAGGAAAATACTGATGGGCGTTGATAATATAACCCTATTTCATTTTATAAGTTTTCAGCCGAAAAGGGCTAAAGGTTAATGGAAATGTTATGGTTTCAGAAGATAATAATCAAATTGCCTAATGCTTGTTGTTGTTTTGATCTTGATTGACATGCATAAACTCATGAGACTAATTTACCATATAAAACAATTTCAAGCAGTTACCACATCATGCATCAGAACTCAATCCAATCACACAAACAAAGTTGTCAATATTTCAAATAAGCACAACACAAACAGTTAAGCAATACAAATTTCACGACTTGTTGGATCACCTCATTTGACATAATGCCTCGTCTTACAAATGCAGTCAAACACATACTACTCTACAACACCCAAGAGTTCATAGCACAATATAACTATAAATATCAAGAAAATGGTGAAGGATAACATTTCAAAACCTCATTCTTCTTCTTGTTTGTGTCATCTCCTTAAGCTTGCTCATTGTCACCGGGGAGTGAAAGCAGAGACTCTGTATAAAGAGCCACTTCGGTTCTATGTGTACTGTCAGAATAGGAGTGACACTCTATCAACTGTCCTTTGTCATTATACTTCACCAATCTCCATCCATCTTCTGTTCCAATGATATCACCACGTTTTGTAGAACATATTGGGGAAAATTGCTTAGTGGAAATGTCGTCAATAGACAAAACAAGAGTTTTCGTCCAAGACGAATGCACATTGTATTCTTTCATCACCCATATTTCAATTGTATCATTAGCATAATCCATAGCGCATACACTGAGACATTCTCCAAGTAATCATCTGTTGACTCCTCATACCCAAAACCATAGAGATAATGTGGATATGAAAATTGATCGGAATCATAACGAGACAAAGGTAATTGTTTGTGAAATCCAGTGGATGGGTTCCATAGGTAGATGTGGAAAGAACAGTACAAAAGAAAAAAGCCTCTACAAGAACCTTTAAATTGAAGATCAAAATGATCTTAGGGGTGCATAAAATAAATGTTGGAGGAAGCGTAAGCAGAATGATCCTTAAAAGATGCTTCAAAATCAATAGATAGACATTGACGATGTGGAATTGGTATAATGAACATGATTCTACGAGTGAGTGTTGCAGTTGCAGAGGTGAGTTGAAAATGTGAAAGTGCAAAATGGGTGTCTTTTGAGATGAGAGATAACCAAGACTTACAAACACATTTGAAACGAATAAGAGACTTAACTGGTAACCGAAGTAAGATTTGGATGATCAATTCAAGAGGGAGAATATACATTGCAGCATGATCCATGCTTGCCTCTTTCACTGATTTAGGGTTACACTCCCAACTCACTCTCTTTTGTTGCTTGCTAGGTTGATGATAAATAAAGACCCATTTGCCATTTATGTTTTTTTATTTATTTTAGGGTCATCCTAACTTGTGCCCATATGGCACATGTTAAGCAATTTAAAAAGAGCAACTTTGCATTGAAAAAATAATATATCAACTTTTAAGAAATTGAATGCACGACTTTTGATACGTATATTTAGTTTCTTAACATGTGTCATAAGTTAGCATTTTTCTTAATTTAATTTTGGGAAATGTTAACTTGTGTCTTTAAGGGCACAAGTTTAGAAGTCAAATGTAGAAATAATGTATTGGAACGCGTGCATTAAATTTAATTTTTAATGTATTGGAATATTTCTTTTTTTGGATTTCTTAACATGTGCCCTTAGGGCACAAGTTAACATTACCCTTTAATTTTATACTTATTCTTATTCTTTTTGCAAGGGATTTGCCATTACTAAATTTGGGTGTCAATGGTTATAGTACCACTTTAAAATACTCTTGCAAAACTCTCTTGTAAAAGGAAGATTATCTCCTACTTAGAGTTTTATTTCATCCAAATTAAAACTTTTCAGCCATCATTTTTGTATACCTAAAAGAGAGAGAAGTGATAAAAAAAATATATGTACAATATTAAGGGTTAAATATATCAAATTTTTATTTTAGTCCTTTTAAAAAATTTGTTCGAATTTTTTAGCCCTCTAAATATTTTGTTTTCAATTTTAGTCTCTATTTTTTTACAAAAGTTCACACTTCGTGTTCCAAACTACTTTTTTTATGACATATAATTGATAAGACTTTAAAATATCATTAGTTTAATGATTTAATCTTTATTCTTTATTAATTTATCTACACAAGTTATCTTAACCATTTACTAGAAAAAATTGTAAACATTTATAAATAAATAAAAAATGTTTTATGTACAAAAGTTATCCTTTTTTATTCTTTAAATGATGCACTAATGACAATTGTTAACATTTTGTGAAGGAAAAAAAACATTTTGAGACAAGTTTGGTGCATTGTAAAAATAGAAGTTCTTTAGAAATACCTTTTGGATGGCCATACTTCAAAATCACATATATGAAAGTCGCTTACTTTGCTAATGATACTTATCTTTTCTTGTCTCCCATGAAAAGAATCTAGGAAAGGGGAAGACAATAGAAGAATAAAGTAAAATGTAGCACAAATTAAAGCAACTTTCACCCTAAGATCACATATTATTTGCTTTCATTTTATAACATGAATATGATATACAGCAAACGTGGTACAAACTTTATTCTTATTCCTTCATTACAATTTACTAGTGCTTCTGAATTCACTATTTAAATAGTCAAAAACCATTAACATGAATACATGATATACCTCTTTATGTCACAAGCCAGTTACTAAAACAAGGAATCATCATGGCCAAAAACTATGGCTTCCTTATTTGCATACTTGTCATGGTGATGGATATTGTTGCAGGCATACTAGGAATTCAAGCCGAGATAGCTCAAAACAAGGTACGTACTCCCTTCGATCTTGAATATAAGCAACAAAATAAAAAAAATTGATGGTTTTGAATATAGGCAAATGTCAACTATTTCTATCATATTTAATGTTACTATTCTTAAATTACCCTTCAATTAATGTGATTTTATTTTTTTCTTTTCATGGAACAAGTTCCCATGAAGGGTAATTTAGAAATTACAATTCTATTCTTTATAACTTTGAGTGAAATAAATGACACCAACTGTTTTTTTTAAAGGGTGTGATTTTTTTTGTTGCTTATATTCAAGACATGAGGAAGTAGTCTCTAATTAGACTTAGACATACACTTTGGTTTCATGTATGTTTGAATTTATGGTAAACTAGTTAGAATTACGGTAAATCATCGTGATTTCACAAAAGTTCTCTATTACTAGCTTAGATCTACTGTGACATCAAACATGCACTTCATTGTTGAGATGACCTTATTAATTAGCTTTGTTTTTAATCTCTTTCGTAATATGAAATCAGGAGAAGCCTGTGAAGATGTGGATATTTGATTGTAGGTATCCTAGCCATCAAGCTTTCCAATTAGGACTTGCAGCTCTTATTCTCTTGTCTCTTGCTCATATAATTGCTAATTTGCTTGGAGGCTGCGTTTGTGTTTGGTCTAAAGACCAATATAGATCAGCTACAGCCAATAGACAATTATCTGTGGCTTTTCTCATTTTCTCTTGGTAAGTTGTTTCATAACGTTTGTATATATGAGTGCTTGTATTATTATAAGCATTTTTGTTCAACAACGTTTTTTTTTATTTGCATATTGGTCCAGTGGTCACACATATTGAAATAAATGTATACATAATGAGAAAATGTGGTGACCTCAGAATTAAATCCAAAATTTCACATAAAATATATTCACAATGCAAATCACTAGATTGTAACAACGAGAACATTGTTCAATAAACGTTGAATTAAACTATTTTATTCAAACACGTTTGTCTAATCCACTTTTATTAAACATAAATCATGATGGCCTCTTATTCTTAATTTTGTGTATGGATACATATTGGAAGTCGAAACATTTTGTTAGTTAATTACCTACCTCAACTTTAGTCCTATTCTTAAACGTTATTTATACGAAAAAAGACATTGAAAATTTGGTGTACATGTGCAATATGCTGAATATCTATGTGTGTAATTTACAGGCTCGTGATGGCAGTTGCATTCTCCATGCTAATTATAGGAACATTAGCAAACTCAAGATCAAGAAAATCATGTGGAATATTTAACCATAGGTTTCTATTCATAGGTGGCATTTTGTGTTTCATCCATGGATTGTTCACTGTTCCTTATTATGTTTCTGCCACAGCCACGAGAAGAGAAGAAAAGAGGCAATTAGAAAGCCTGGGGCCCGCCGTAAGACGGACTTAATTAATTAGAATTTCACCAAAACGTTGCTAATTGCTTCCTACATATGAAATGTACATTTTTTTTTCACTTAAATTGATTGAATGAAAGTCAGATTTTTCTATTATTGATAAAAACTTTTCCTACTTAAATTAATTGAGTTAAGCTAAAAGAAATAAATCACCCATTTCACTCCTAAAAATTATTGACCCTATTCTCACTTTATATTTTTGTATAGTTTCTATCACTATTCTTCCCTGTAAATTCTGTCTATCTTTGTAAACTCGAGTTTTTCTCAAACTAAAATAAAATTGTGTTGATGCGGCTCCTCTAAGAAGGCTTATCATTCTCACTTATTCTATCTAATCTAGTAATAATGTACCTAAGTTTGACCTTTCTTTTTCTATTTTTTTTTTATTTTAGGGAACTTTCTTTTTCTATTTGTGTGTTGTAATTGTGTGATTTCTTATCAGGGCCGGTCTAAGTTGTAGGCTAACTAGGCCCTTGCCTTGCCTAAGGCCTCAATTTTTTTTATTTTTTACCTATTATATTCAAGGGTTTTGCTAGAAGTCATCCATAAAGGTGTCTTTTAGCAACTCACACCTCATGGTGTGATTTTCACTTTTTAGTTATAACTTTGCTAAAAGACACCTTCATAAAAATTAGTTGATGTCTTTTAACAAATGCTCATAAAATAACTTGCTAAAAGACACCTTCATAAAAGGTGTCTTCTAGCAAAACCCTATATTCAATACCTCATATTTATTTATGAGCTAGAAATTTTAAGGGAAATAATACAAGTGGAAAATGATACACCAATTGATATACTTAATGGTTAATTATATTAAAAAACTTAATTCTTTTTTCAAATGCATATATTGTTTATAAAATAATGTCAACAATTCATATAATTGTTGCCTCTGTCGAAAATGAAATTCAAAATTAAAGTTAATAATATCTTATTTAAGATCAACAATGTGTCCATAAGGATTAAATGGATTTGTTTTGTTGTCGATTGAAAAGGAGTTGTTAAACGAAATCAATTATAATAATTTAATGAATGATGATTTTCATCAAAAAAATGTTAGAAAAGTGAAATTTTGAATAAAAATATTACTTTCGTAAAACAAATAATATTATAATAATTTGTTTTTTTTTGGGAAGAACTAATGATGTTGGATTTAAATTAAATTCTTGAAAGTTTGCAGAAAATGTTGGAATTGAAATGTCGTATACTTCGGGTAGCGATTTACAACTTTCATTGAAAAGTCAAAAGAATGAAGAGAACACAACACATGTATTCTACAAAATCAATTGTATATGTTATCACATCGAATTCCCTCATATAAGATGAGTCATCACATAAAGGAATGTATTCCAAGAGGTTTCTTTGAGTTTAATCTTACAGCCCTGCCAACTGACAAAAGTTTCAATTGACAGAGGAACACGATCAAACTCAAAGGAATCTCTTAAAGGTGCATTCCGTGACACTCATCTTATACGAAGGAATTCGATATCATAGCTTATATAGCTGATTCTGCAGAATACATGTTGTGTTCTCTTAATCTTTTGACTTTTTAAAGGGGCTTTCAAATCACTACATTCAATATAAGACACCTCAATACCAACATCTTCAGCAAATTAACAAGAATTTAATTTAAATTCCAACAAAATAAAAACACTACCTAATTTTTGAAAGGAACAATAGAGCTTTCGGGTGAATGCTTTAAAGTTGTTGTTTAACAGGTTTGACCTTATCCAATTTCAGAGCTAAGACAATTGTTGTAGTTCGAAGGTGCATTCTCTACCTAATCACGGTCTTCTGATGGAATCAAACTGTTGAGAATATCTTTAGTTGATATCAGCAACGTGACAAACATATCGATCCACGGGAACATGTTGTGCTGCCGAAAAATCAAGAACATGTTCCTCACGTTGTCGTCGTTCTTTAATTTTAGCCGACTGAACGTTAGTCTCCCGTCGTCCAACGTTGGACGTTCATACCAAATGCATTTCATCCTCCTCGTATCTTCGGGGTTGAGTCCTTGGTTGATTTCATCCAGTTGATCTTTGAGACCTTTTAACGTGACATTAATGTACCGAACCTTGAACATCTAAGGATTTCCACCGTTGAAGCGTATGCACACTGAACAAATCGGTCATTGTTTCAAACCTACACCATAAAAAATTAAACAATCAATGAAAAACTCATTCAAACACTTGGAGTGCAAATTATACAATATAAATTTATATATAAATTAAAAAATCCTAAATTAATTAATGAAAAACTCATTCAAACATTTCATCAAACTTTATACATAAACCCTAAAAAACCCAAATAAACCATAAAAAAAATTTAAAAACTCGAAAAAAATATATAAGTTTAAGCAATATAACTCCATTATAACAAGTATTTATAATATTTGTTAATAGCATTTCAGATCTACAACATAACTCTATTAAAAAAATAAATCAAAATTTAAAAATAAAACTACAACTAAAATTATAAACATATATACCAACTAAAATGTATGATAATAGCCTAAGTGATTACTTGTGATTTAGTGGCAAAAAAATTGGATGATTTGGTAGAGTTTTTTTAGAGCGAGTGAAAGTTAAAAATTTTAGAGAGAGAATAATGAAAGAGTGGCTGGAAGCTTGGTTCTGACTTTTTTTTTTTTTTGAAATAGCAAATATTATTCTCGTCGGTTATAATGCAAAAAGCAACAACCACGGAAAGGAACACAAACAATACAACAAAACGGCCCCGCATATAGACGGGAACCACTCCCACACACACACCAACACCTACCGCCAAATAATGAGGCAAAACTATACATACTATAGGGACCAGCACGCAAGCTTGGTTCTGACTTGAATATGTATCATGTGCAGCAATAGTTAACTACCGCTATAGTTAACTACGGCTGACCTTAGTAAATTTGGAGCTTTCATATGTAATAGGAAGTATTTGATGTCAGAAAAGTAATTTTAGTTGCCACAAGTATGGGCCCACACCACCTAGCCCACGAAGTAACTTCCCCATTGAGTTGTGTTGGGTAAGTAAGGGTTACAGCTTAGTACTATCTGTTTCCTTATATCAATCAACGCGTCTCTTAAATCCTCTCTCTGAACTCAACTAAACCAACACACTACCTACCTGGTACGTTCCTCGGTAACCTACTACGTTACTCTTCACTCTTGCTTCTTTTTGTTTCTGTTTCTGTTTCTGTTTCTCTATTCCTGTTACATTGAACTCATTCGACGCCCATTGCTGCTCATGTAACAGCAATTTTGTCTTGTAGCTTTTCTCTGTTTTCCCTTTGGATTCGAACCCTAGACCTTTGTTCCTTACCCCTTTTAATCCCCTAGCTTAGCCAAGTGAGCTACCCATCCCATGCATGCACCCCCCTGATTTGGGTCTCTTGACTTATTTGACCTTGAGAAAACATTCGTAAAGGATTTGGATTTAGTGTCCTCTGCATGCAGTCAACACACCTGAACCGTTCGATCGGACAATATTTTAAACTTGGATTTTAGTTTTTACTAAATCCAAAATCCAAGCTTTAAATTTGTAACATATGACTTTGATCGGACGGTCTAGATGTGACTGACTGCATTGCTACAGGGGCATGTGCATTATTCACATAACATACTTTCACCATATTTTTCTACTAATAAGATGTTGATAAATAAATATTTTCAAAATTGTACATTGACATGTGTGAATTAATGGATTAGTCAACTATGTCGGGATGGTGGAACCTTTGACAACAATCACACTTAACTTATGCACAGCAATGAAATTTCAATAACTGCACATGACATGACAACAATCAGACATAAACCGATTAAAGAAATTTCTATTCAATTGTTGCTCTTTTGTTCCTAAAAGTATAGCTGTAATGATTCAGACATGTTTACAAATATCTTGTAAGATTGTGTATGAATACTGTCAATGAGTGCTTTAAATTTGTAGATAAATATTTTCCTTAAGATATCAATTGTGACCTTAAAATTAACTGTTTCAGTTTTTTTGTTAATGTTTACAGTGAGTTTTTCTTTCCCGTTTTAAAGGAGTATATTATTCGCATTTAAGGAAAATGGGGCGTGCAATCAAGGTTAACCCAGTTGATTCTCATATGAGTGAGAATTTGGAAAATCCTTATTCTGACAATAAAAGAATAAGGTTAGAAAGGCGATGGAGGAGACGGGAGGCAATGAATAATAGTTTGAAGCACAGTTGTTTCACTACTGTTACAAAGACAGCTACGAAGACTTGTGGAAATACTGCTGTTTTAATTGATAAAAATGATCATTCGATAGATGATGATGCAGATGAAGATTGGCTAATATCTTTGAATGCATACACAGGTGACAATGGTGGTGAAATGGATGAAGATTCCAGATCCTTTTTGCCTACACATGATCCTGATATTCAAACTGACTGTGCTAGTAACCATGGTGACGGTTCAAATGGTAACAACAATGGCATTGATAAAATGGATGCAGATTACGCATCCTTTTTGGCTACTTACAATCATGACATTGAAACTGAATTTGCTAGTAACCATAGTGGTGATTCAAAGATCAACAAGGACAGTGATGAAGTGGATTCAGATTACGCATCCTATTTGGCTACTTATAATCATGATATTGAAACTGATTGTGCTAGTAATCATAGTGGTGATTCAAATATCAACAAGGGCAGTGATGAAGTGGATGCAGAGTACGCATCCTATCTGGCTGCTTATAATCATGATATTGAAACTGACTGTGCTAGTAATCATAGTGGTGATTCAAATATCAACAAGGAGGACAATGATGAAATGGATGCAGATTATGCGTCCTATTTGGCTACTTGTAATCATGATATTGAAACTGATTGTGCTAGTCATCATAGTGGTGATTCAACTATCAACAAGGACAGTGATGAAGTGGATGCAGATGATGCGTCCTTTTTGTGTACACATGATCCTGATATTGAAACTGGTTGTGCTAGTGATCACAGTGGCAGTTCAAATGGCAACAACAATGACAGTGATGAAATGGACACAGATTATGCATCCTATCTGGCTGCTTGTAATCTTGATAGTGAAACTGATTGTGCTAGTGATCACAGTGGTGGTTCAAATCTGCTTATTGTGGAATTTAATCATAGTGGTGGTTCACTAGTTTCTGATGTGGAATTTAATGACGATTATGAACAGTTCCTTAATTCTGTGACTATTGTTGATGACGATAACGAGTATTTTCGTGATAAGAATGCCACTAACACATCCAATGTGGAGGCTGATAGTAATTCCTCTGATTCAGATCTAATTATTTTGGAATCTTATCCAATTTGTGGAAACACCCCTTTCGTTTCTTCAAAGACATATGATTCATCAGTAAGTTTCTTCAACTTTGCACAGTATATCTCTGTATTGGTCATATTTTGCAAATGATCCACAAACATGCATGCTATTCAGTTTTTTTAAAAGAAAAAATTCCAAACAGTTAATTTTAACTTCTTCCATAACACGTCTTTATGCTATCTGTTTTTAGTGTTTTGGAGAAGAAACAAACCCCGAAGACAACAAGCAAATAGCTTCTTATGATCATTCTCAATTTCGGAGAACGCTTATGGAATGTCTTGAAAGGCCTTATGACCAAGAAGAGTATGATGACCTTCTGCTCAAAGTATCTAAGCAAACGAAAAAAGAACGCCATCTAGAAACACGGCAGGGGGTGGTTAAATCATATCACTGTGAAGGTCTCAGCAAATCATATCTTGATACGCACCCTGGTAGGTCCATGTTTTCTCAAGTATTCTTCAGACTTGGATTTTCTTCTTTCATTTATAAAAATGGTAGCTTAAAGTTTGATCCTAAATATGCAATCAAGATTCATTTCTCTTGATTCAATCCTAACATCTAGTATTACAAAACTCTCATTTGATGCGCTGGGACCAACCAAAACTTCATTAAATTATATATATGATTTAAGAGAAGAGAAGGTTATACACTTCATCTTTCTTGTCATAAAACCCTAAAACTATTCCTGTTGGCATATATTTTCTCCCTGTTGTGATGGTTGTTTGTGTAAAATTTTAATGTGAGGTGGTTGAGTTGTGAATGTTATTTCCAAAACAATGTGTCAAGTGTAATTTAGAGCCTCAAATAAATGTAATTTGCTCGTGAACTTGTGAGTTAATTTATTATTGAACTAATATATAACAGTAGAGGATTCTTCGATTTCTCTGTAGTCGAGGTATATCATGATGCCTTTTAATCATGGGCTCATTCTGTGACTGACTAGTACCGATTTCTAATCATCAGTATGTTTGGTTTAGATTTTGCTGAAAGAACGTCATTTCAGTCTATATTCTAATTTGTGATTGTTCAAGTTTTTTGGTACTTTATACTTCTTTTGGATTTTCAACTTCTATTCTCATTAAGGGTCAACTCTTTCTATGCTCAATCTAATTTCTGGCCTCTATCAAATATTTGTTTCCTAATTATGCAGATCTAGTAAAAGCTATTGCCGAGTTCAAGGAACGGCATAGGGTTTTGTTTCTCTTGCGTGGATTTTTTTTCTGGTTGCAAGTAAGTTAAATTTATGTTCACATAATTTTCTGCATTAGACCCTTGATGCAATTCACTAGATTATTGTGGAGTTTTATTTAGTGTAGTGTTCATAATTCAATTTTTGATGTCTTTGATTCCAACATGGGTGAATATGTGAGTTTCGCGTATGCATCTACTAACTGCTGTGAATTGCTTGCGATTGAAGCTATCCTGATGTACTTTTTTCTGTCCATTTTTTGCAGAAAGTGAGCCTCGTAGGAAGATTTCAGCCTTGGCGTGACGAAACATGTTTGGAGATATTGCGGAAAATGTAAAAATGGAGTCTTGCATATCTAGGATTTGGAAGCAATGGTTTTTGAATTATACAGGCGGCAATGTGTATGTACAGTTAAACTTATCACTGAACTATGACAATGTATGCAGTAGCTGAAAGTTTAAGTTACATTTCTTTAAGAACAATCTCTGTCATGAGAGTTGAGATGAACTTCTACTTTCAGAAGTACAATTATTAAATACTATGCATTACGGATCAAAAAATAAAAATGATTCAAAGTAGAATAAAAGGCATATTTGTTGTAGCTTTATTTAAAAATTATTTTGCAAATGTTTCATTTTTTGTTTTTTGTTATGGTTAGAACCTATCTTAATCTAGCCACCAAACATTCAATTTAGTCCCTAAACTTTCATTATCTCACCAATTTGGTCCTTAAATTTTTAAAATCAACTAAAAGGTCCCTAAACTTTGAGAAATACATCAATTTGGTTCCTCAGTTGACTGATTAAGGACTAGATTGATGGATGAGAGTATAGTTTAGGGACCACATTTCTCATAGTTTAAGGACCTTTTAGTTGATTTTAATAGTTTAGGTACAAAATTGGTGATGATATAGGGACTAAATTGGCTGATTATTTTCCATAAGAAATATACACCGATATAGGGATGACTAATTTTTTAGATGTAAAATATGAATAATATATATATATATATATATATATATATATATATATATATTTAATTAAAATTAAATATATTTTTTTAAAAAAAATTCAGGACTAATTTTATAAAAGCTTGATGTTATTTTGGTATTTATTTTGTATACTTTTAAAAATGTCATGTTTACTATTTTTAGAATTAGATACAGACACAGTATAAATAAATTGCGTTGCCAATTGTTAGTGTTGCTAGTTGCTACCTACCAGTTGAATTATCTGACAGACCAGATATCGTGGCACATATATCAAGGGTACTGAGATCATCATATTTGGATGTTTGTACTTCTGATACTATGAGCCACACATAATTTAGGTTGAGTTTCATTCCACTTTGTGACAAAGTAATGTATTAATATATTTATTACGTTTATAAAGTTTTTTTCCCATATTCATTTCATTGTCACTCTTACTCTTGGTATAAATCCCCCTCCTCACATCTTCATAAAAGCAAACATAGGCTAAAGGGCCAATCCCATTAATTTAATTCCTCAACTATTCTTCAGCTGCCTTCATCTCTCCTCTTCCTTTTGGTAAGCATAAGCTGCTTCTATTTTTTACCTTAATTTGCATAATAATTTAAGCTAGCTTGGTTGTTTCAACCTGAATTTCAATCTTATGCTTTCATTATGTAGTTAATACTAAGAGCAACTAACTTCTTCATGTAATCAGGATTCTCTCCTGTGGAATTTTCACTAGAGAGAGTCCAATTGAAATCCTTGCCATAGGATGTATCTAAATGACTTTAACCGTATACAGTAAAAATAAATGAATGGTAGAGATTTCACTGGACAAAATTTTCACGGCAGAAGACTCTAAATTAAGCCTAGTTGATTCGTTGTAACTATATGTAAAGGTTCATTTACCTTTACAATAACATGTCTTAGAAAATTTAACTGCATAAAGTAGAAATTAATGAGTGGTTTGAGATTTCACCGCAGAAAATTTTCACTGACACGGGGATTTACTATAACTATAAGTAAAGGTTATTTTGCATGTGGTTGCAGTAGTGTAATATGGATTCTCTACCAACAGCAGAGATATGTGACACAAACGCAACACACTTAACAAATGGTGATTTGAGGATACTTCATCCGGTGTTCCAGAAATTCGGTCAGTCCCGGGCATTCTCAGGGCCCGCTGTTACCGTAAAAGTGTTTGAAGACAATGTGTTGGTAAGGGAACTTCTTGAAACAAAAGGAGAAGGAAGAGTTTTGGTTATTGATGGAGGAGGAAGCATGAGGTGTGCTCTTGTTGGAGGGAATTTGGTGCAGTTGGCACAAAACATGGGGTGGTCTGGGATTGTCATGAATGGTTGCATTAGAGATGTGGATGAGATTAATTTGTGTCAGGTTGGTGTTAGAGCTTTGGCTTCTCATCCACTTAAATCCAATAAAAACGGTACTGGTGAAAAACATGTTGCTGTTTATGTTGGAGGAACTTTTATTCGTGATGGAGAATGGCTCTATGCAGATAATGATGGTATCATTGTATCTAAGTTTGAGTTGTCCATTTGAAATAGTACTAGACTGTACTGTAGAGGTGTAATGTTTTTTCAATTGGATTTCAGCTTTGAGCAATTGTTGTAATGTCATGCTATTTTCAGTATCATGTGTATGAAATGAAATAATAACAATAAATGCTGATTGTATCAGAAAGTAAGTATTTCAGAATTTTGTTGCCTAACACAACATATGTTTAAAGTAAACAAGTGCCATTGACATTACACCTATAAAGTTTTACTCTTTGTAACACACAAAATGGCATTACACCATATTATGAACCATAAACATCATTAATTGAATGACCCTAAAAAGTCAAATTTGCTAATAATTGGCAATGGAGGGAGTATTTCCCTAACCAAACAAAACTTGCTCACAGATTTCCAGTGGTAATTTCCAAAGTTCTCTGTGGATTACAGTCTGTTGCTTTTTCAAATTTAATCTAAAACTGCCTTTGTTTGACTGTTTGGTTGGGAATTGGGATCAAATTACCATCCACCAAAATCTAAAGGGGAATTGGTAAAATAGCAAACCAATGTAAAATAGATCGATAAGAATGGTCAATAATAAAATCCAAGTAAAATGGCAAGCACTCAACAATTGTCTTCAAAACACAAGATATAAGCACAATGGATTCAGGCAATTTGAAAAGAAAATAGATAGTTGGAATCCTTTAATTGCTGAAAGTGTGTAGGTGAATATCAAAAAATGGATTCAGGCAATTTGAAAAGAGGAAAAAAATTAATTCACCCGTTGGGAGTCTAAGACTTGGGAGAATGAAACAAAGAAAACACATCTGCTCCCAATTCTTATAGCACATTCTCATAACTTGATTGAAATCATAAAGTGAACCCTTCAAACTAGCAGTGGATTCATTAGTGCATAATGATCATTATAATAGTTCAAAAAACACAACCAACAAGAGTTTAGAACCGGACAAGTGCATGCTTTAAAATCCATTTCAGAGATCTCCCAATCTGTTTGAGTCAGTGCTTAAGCTCTCTCTAACCACATGCAAACATACTAATAGAATATTATAATCATCATAACAACAGACGTGCACAAGTGTGCGTTCAGCAAGAGAATATCCATAATAATTCCATATAGTCAGTAATCAAAGAGCACAGATTATTAGTAAAGGAGTTCATGAAGGAATTTAGATGTCCATATTCCTTACTGTTTGATTGAAGTATTTGCTTGGATAAACCTGGCCTAGTGTTTCAAAATAGTGTGTTGGTATTAAAGGGATTCGTGAATGAATAGAATTGACCTGTTGCCACAATAATGGAGAGCCAGTGTACACGACCAACTACAATCCATAAATGAACTTGAATGTATAAAATAGCAAAGTTTAGCTGCCATTACATAATGCATTCACTCACTGATCAAAGCACTGTACACGACTAACTACAATCTATAAATGAACTGAACATATAAAATAGCAAAGTTTAGCTGCCATTACATTATGCATTCACTCACCAATCAAAGCAAAGATTGGGAGTCGATGGCAAGAGCCTAAGACTAAGGTGGCACAAACATACTGCGCTATCAGTTCTCATGTCACATTCTAATATATAGATTGAATGATCCATAATACTCATCATTCCTTCAAAGAGCACAATCAACAAAAGCTCAACAACCAAGTGCTTGTTTTGAAATCCATTTCAAAGATCTTACAGTCTAATTTCTAAACTATCATAATTTCATAAGTCAATAATTAAACAGAAAAGTTGCTAAAAAAACAAACATAGGAATAGGACAACCTCAAAATTAAGATATTAAGATATCCTTAATCCTTCATGTTTCAAAACAGTATACTTGGGAAAGGGGTTCATGAGGGAAAAGAAAGGACCTATTTCCACAATAATATAGACCATTGTGCAGGACCAACTATAATCTACTATGAACTGAATTTTCTGAACTGAATATATTAACTAGCAAAATTCACCCGTTGATCAAACTAATCTCCCAATTACGGTATTTTCCTCAGCCACCAGAAACTTCAATGAACATTCAAAAACTAACTTGATTGGGAATGATGGATAAGATGACAAACAAACATATATGCCTAACTTGATTGGAATACAATGTACATTCAAAAAATAAAGGTAAGACTCTGTCCACCATAACTTACATCTTTAGAGAACAGTAAAGTATGTGACACTGTCTCCATTCTTCATTGTATTCAGTATCACATTCTCACAACTTCATTGGAATACAATGAAATCCTTCAAACTAGTAGATTCATCAATAAATAACAATCATCATAATAGTTCAAAAACCAGGAGCAACAAAAATTCAACAACCAAGTGCTTGTTTTGAAATCGATTTCAGAGATCTCAATCTGTTTGGGCCCGTGCTTAAGCTGTCTATAACCGCGTACACAAACATATTGGCAGAACATTACTACAATCATCAAAACAACACAATGTGTATATGTTCAGCAAGAGAATATATGGAATTTCTAAACCACAATAATTTCATAGTCACCAGTAATCAAACAACACAATGTTATAAATCCAACAATCATAAGACAGCCTCAATCACTACAAAAATAAACAGATAACATATCCAAAACATGTTCACATTAGCCACAAAACTATACCTAATAAAGAGAGCCCTATTTGCTTGATTTCTTCTTGAGTTCCTGCAATGCCAATCTAGTCTGCTCCCTAACCACCTCAGCGCGATTTAAAAACACATCCATCTCGGCAGCCTGCAACTTCTTCCACCTCTCCTCCAACTCAACCCTATCTGACTCCTCCATCAATTCCAAACCGCTTTCTGCAGCATCCTTATCCAGCACAGCTATACCCGCAGCCTCATCAAACTTAACCAATTCACTCAAAATGAAACTCTTACCAGCACCACCTTCCACTTTTCCACTTTCATTCTTAGTAGCTATAGCTAATTCCTTCTTAGCAGAACCACCATTCTTAACAGGAGCTTCCTTCTTAGCACTCTTTGTGATTTTCTCGTTAGATTTTCCGTTTTCTTCAGCTTCCTTAGAAGCATTTTTGCTCCAAACCTTGAACAGATCAAAAGCTCTCTTATCATGAGCTTTAGTAAAACTGTCACTGCTTTCAAACTTCTTCTTCAAACCACGAACCTTTCTCTTCAATTGCTCAGCGTTGGCCTCAGCTTTCATCGATTTCTTCACAAAACCGTGAAATGCAGCTGCTTCCTTCAGTGGATCCTTTCCAGTCTTCGCAGTAAAATCCCCAAGCCCTTTGAGAATCACAAGCTCGTCTTCTTCGCTAAACACTCTCTGAGAATTCTTCTTCGAGTCTTCACCCGTCAATTTCACATCCTCCTCCGCCTCATTCTCATCATCAGAACCACCACCGGCGGTGGTTTTCTTCTTGGAACGTTTTGAATCGTTTCCGGTACTACTTACGGCAGCACGCTTAGTTCCAGACTTGGTCGGCACCGGAGTTGATTGGGCTTGAACTTGGGCTTGGGTTTGGGTTTTCATGGGCTTTGAAGCAAGTGGTTTAACTTTAGGGTTAGGAGGTGGAGTGGGTTCCGATTTCTGCTCCGGTTCAGAATCAGATTCGGTTCCAGATTCAGAACCGGATTCTGAGCCGGATTCAGATTCAGCGGGTTTAGGGTTAGAGATAGGAGTAGAAGGAAGAGGATTTTTGGAAGCGGGTTTTGAATCTTTTGAAGGAGTTTGTTGAGTTTGATTATCTTCTTCTTCAGATGAAGAACCTTCTTCTTCTTCATCATCACCTTCTTCTTCTGAGGATGAATCTTCATGTTCTTCGTTGACTACTTTGTCTGCTGGTTTTTGGGTTGAAGGTGGTTGTTCCTCGTCGGAGGAAGAGGCGGTGGGTGGGTCGTCGACGAGAGCGAGGCGTTTCTTTGGCTTTGGCGCCATCGAGAATTTGGGATGTGATTAGGGTTTCAGGGTTTTTGGAAGGGATAGTGTGACTGTGACTGTGACTGTGACTAGTGAATGAAGCCAAGAATCAGATTTCACCTCATATAAACAAAGCGTATAGAAAATAAAAAACCCTTTCAAGTACTTGTTAAAAAAAAGTTTGCATTTTTTTAACGATAACATTACAAGCAAATACCTCCTGAAATTTAACTTTTACGTACAAACGTCTCTTGAAATTTATAATAATCAAGTAAATTGGTGTTTGTGACAACCAATTTTTTCCACCTTTTTTTAGTGTTTTGACAAAATGGAGGTGGTAGTTAATTCAAAGCGGTGATTCACTTTGGAAGAAATTTGTTGAGAGAAAGTACATAAATCATATATCCAAAGTGGTTGGTGGAGGGAGTGTGGTGTATTATGGCCTTACCATGCGTTGAGGCGGTAGAAGGATATAACTACTTTACTTAGAGATCGGATCTCAACTAGAAGCAACCTTGCCTTATGTAAGATAAGTAATCCAAATGTTTTCTCGTGGTTGTGGTTTTTGTGGGGGAGTGGTGGAGACTTTGAATCACCTTTTCTTGCATTGTCGTGTGACGGTTAAAGTTTGGGAAAAAATTACGCGATGGCTTGGAATCAGTTTTCTCACTCCTCAAAACATGTTTGTACATATAGTGTTGGAGTGTGAAAACAAAAGGGAAGAAAGTACATAAGGGTTTTTTGACTAATTTGGCACGTTATTATTTGGGTGATACGGAATGTGAGGAACGATGTGATTTTCAATAATATATAAAAGGAGGAGGATGAAATGGTTGAGGATATCAAAGTTCTACAGTGGAAATGGAGTTTAAATCGTGAAAAAAAATTCCTATTGTTTGTTTAGCGAGTGGTTTTGGGATTCAATGGATTCCCTAAAACGATGATAGATTACTTCGGCCATCTTAGGTTACGTGGGGATGATTTTTTTGTTATTGTATTTGTGTTTCATTGTGTTGTTTTGCTTCTGCATGTTTTGTGATGTCCTAGTTTTCCTATTGTGCAGTGTTCGGATTTTGGTCATTGTGTTGTTTTGCTTCTGCATGTTTTGTGATGTCCTAGTTTTCCTATTATGCAACGTTCAGATTTTGGTGGTAGTAGTTGACGTGTATGTGGGTTTAGGTGCCAATGTTGGAGCATGAGGTTTGTTGTGGGTGTTGTCTTAGCTTGACATTGTTTTGACACCAGGAGTCTTTGTCTTGGGTTTACAGGACCATTGTTTTGGATTTCGCTCACGTATGTTTGAAGTGAGTATTACTTTGTGTTTTCTTTGAGTGTCGTGTATTCCTTATTACAAGGTAATGTTAATAATAAAATTGATTGTTTTTTAAAAAGTAAAATAAAAATCGTTTGTCATAGGGACCAATTTGCTTGATTATTATCAATTTCAAGAAGCATTTTGCATATAAGTGTTAAATTTCAAAGGTGGTATTTGCTCATGATGTTATCGCTAAAAAAATCTAGATTTTTTTATAAAAAAAAAAAAAAAAATATAACATATTACGTGTCACGTAGACAATCAACAATCACTTCATATTAACTAACAAATGAAACTGATGAATGAAGCTAATTGACTAACATTTTACAATTTCACGAGGTTTTTTGTCTTTTCTCTAATTTAAGGGTGTATTTACGAGAATTTAAAACTCAGAGGTTTTTTTTACCTACTTACTTGAATTGAGACTAACATCTTACGCTTTTTTTTAGATAAAACAAATAGTTCAAAGATTTTTTTCGTTTACTTAAAAAATCAAGTTATTTGCTTGTATAGGAAGTGTAAAACTGTGTAAAAATTAAAAAAGTGAAGGGTAAAATGAGGAAAAAAATGTTACATCAAAACTTAGTACCATTTTATATATGATAATAAATATTTGATAATTTTAATTATTTAGTTAAATAAAAAAGGATTATATTATAAATAAAATAGTTTATATAAAGGGTAAACTTGAAAGGACAAAATTGCAACAAAAGTTTGTATTCTTTGGATTTAGGGGTGTACAATACCCGACTTAGTTAGATTTAAGTCGCGTACAATATAACCTGACTTAACATGTCATTTATACACCCTTGATTAAATTAAGTAACATTATTTACATATGTAACATCCTTTAAAAAAAATATTTATATAAGTACTCTAGTTTTGGTTTCGATTTGGTATGTGATTGCATTAAGGTTTGAAGCGGTATACTTGCAATAAAATGATATGATTTTATTGTAAGGCTAATTGGAGGTTGTTCAATAATTGTGGTAATGGTTTGGTTTTTCATAAAATAAATAATTGTGCTAATAGTTTTGGTTGTTTAAAAATTATTATTTTTGATATATTTATTTAAGAATCAATGTATTTTTTCATTTCGGGGTGGTGATAGATTTGTTAGGAAAAAATAAATATTGTAAATTTTTTTCCGTCTAAATATTGTCATTTTTTTAGATGGACAAAAAACAATATCCATTAAAAACTCACGCACGTAAATGAAGAAGTCGGGGTTCGAATCCCTATCACGACGCTTAGTCTAACAATTTGAGCATTTTTATCAATTGAACTAAGTGTCCGTTTGGTTTGGCTTTTTTCTACCAAGAAGTAATTCTACAACACCTCAAAATTAAAAATTGAGTTTTCAATCATGTTTGGTTTGACTTCTCAAAATTGCTTCTATCCTCCAAAAGCAATTCTGGTTGAAGCTACAATTCCTAACTTTTGAGTTAACTAGAATCAATTCTCCAATAAATTTTATATTTTGATTATTACAACCTATTATTTTCCTTTATTGCCCTCTATCAATTCTCCTTTTTGCTTTGTAATTAATTTGATGAACCAAATTTAATCAGAAAACTTAACGAACCAAATTAGCCCCCGAAAAATATTTATGGTAATGAGTTATCAAGTTTTGGATTTTCTTTACAGTGTTTACATTTAGATTTACTGTATTTTTTATTTTACCTTTCCTTTACGCTATATTTTATCATTTTTGACGACAAACTCTAGTATTATTTAACTTAAATATATTTTATCAAAAAATATAAAATATATTAACAAATATTTTTGTAAAAAAATTGGTTTAATGATCATATTTATTATTTTTTAAATTAATATATAGAAAATTTATCTATTTAAATTAAATAATATATCTACATTTAACATTGATCTACATACGCATTCAACTAATCTGTTTACTTGTATTTAGTTGTGTCTGTTTTAGTAATTATACATTCAAAAGCAATTTTGATCAAAACTATCCAAACAACATTGAGTTTGTTTAATCAATTCTGCTTTATTGTATCCAAACATAAATCAATTCTCTCAAAATCAATTTTGTCAGAATCAATTTTATCCAAAGTTAAACCAAACACACGCTAAGTCTTATAGACAAATATTGTCATCTTGTTCATGCACATATTCTATCAAATTGTTAAATTGACTTCCATCTTTTGATCGACATCAACAAGTTTAGTATCCTATTTTATTTTTATATTTTCACTAGAATTGTCGCAATAAATAAAGATGTCTCATTATGTGACATACAAATCAATGTAAAAAGTATCACAATAAACAACACAAGATAACATCACCAACTATTTTTCTTAAAATCAATCAAGTCTCAGTCCCAATAAACAACTGGATTTATATATTTTTTATAACATAATGGCTTAAAAAGTAAACAACTTAAATTATTCTAAGAAACTAGTCACGACAACATTTAATATTGTTGGAAATTGATTCATGACTTGATTGAATTAACCAACAAAGATAGTCATTTCATAAACATATCTAACTTTGATAAATTCATGTTTTATTAGTTAACAAAAAGATAAAAACATAACTAATATATCATTAATTTTAAATTTGAAAAAATGGAGTTGAATACTAAATAAAGAGCAAATTGCATCTACCTCCCTTAAAATTTTAGTAAAAACACTCACACCCCTCTAGTTTGGAAAAAAAATAAAATCCACCTCCCTTGATTGTTTGCAAGAGCTGATATATTCCCATGTAATTAATGTTTGTTACTTAACGGAACAAATACTCTTGAACAATTTCATAGTTTTTCGTTTCCAACAACAATTTCATCGCAGGTCCCAACTCCCCACTCCTATGTTTTCATTTCTTTAGATTCGAATTCTTTATTCGTTTTCTTGGATTTTCAATTGTCTTCATCGTGACTCCTCTTCTCTATGGAGTGTAGGTGTTGGAATGCTAGTTTGTTTTGGAGCATCATATTTCATTTAGAGAAAGAGAGTGTGTATATGGGACCCACCAAATGTATATGGAATCCACTCTCTTTGATATTCATATGGGACCCACCAAATGTATATGGGATCCACATGATTTGGTAGGTCTCATGTGAATTTTAACCAATCAAAGAGAATCAAAGAGAGTGTGTTGAAAAGTGTGTGTTGCTAACATTCTTCATTTAGAGAAATGCTAGCAACACACATTCTAACATACACTTATTAACACACTCTCTTTGATTGGTTAATATTCACATGAGACCCACCAAATGTATATGGGACCCACATGATTTGGTAGGTTTCATGTGAATTTTAACCAATCAAAGAGAGTATGTTGAAAAGTGTGTGTTAAAATGTGTGTTATTAACATTCTTCTTTCATTTATTTTATTTTCTACCGTTTATTGTTCTAATTGATTGACATTCTCTACAATCTAGATACTGCATATAAAGTTAAAGCATAAAATCCCTATTGTTAACTTTATGTGGAAGAATGAAGTACCAGGAAAATAATAGTTTAAATTTGATAAGAAAATTGTTGAAAGTGAATGGTGCGGTATTGATGTAGTAAATCCACAAGTGTACGGTTTACCGGTGTAGTAATAAGAGTATCGTTCCAACAAAGAGTTGTTTAATTCAATTAATCTTTATGAATGATTAGAAGAGAGTTCAGTTGAAAAGTTGAGATTTTTAACGGTTTAAAAACAATAATAATAAAAGTGTCTTGGGATTATTGGTTCACCATGGTGACAAACCCCTCACAAACCAAACCCTAAACCTAGAACTTTATGTTGGACCTATTTTCTAAAGACAAGTTTCTCTTTAGCCTATCACATCTCCTTTCAGTGTCTTAGTGAGTGTGTTTCTCTAGCAACCACGCCTATTTTCATGGTTGATTGCTATTGAAATTCTTGAAGCTCGAAACTTTATTGTCTCAAGGTTTGCTAGACTATTTTCATGTTTTGCAATCATTGTCTAAATTCACTTGTTCCAATATTAAAACTTCATCTTTCGATCCATCGCTTAATATTTGTGATGAATCAATAACAACTATTAAACTTCATCTTTCGATCCATTGATTAATATTAACAATCCCAAGACAAGAAGAGTCTACTCACTCATGTTCATTGTAGACATAGAAGGGAAGAAGAAGAAAAACATAAATAAAATAAAGAAGAACTTTTATTAAGAGAAGACAATTGTCACTATTGAATTCCAAGAACAAAAGATGATTATATAAGCTAGATGACTGCTCTATTTATAGTCTAACATTGACCTGAGCCCTAAGAAATAAACCACTAAAGTGTTGCACAAGAAACCATGGGCTCTAGGTCAGAAATACTAAAATAGGCAGCTTGTCGAAGAAGCAAAAGCAGCAAAAGGACAATAAGGGGCATGCCTATGCTCATATTTTGGTGAAGGATCTTCAAACTTTGTGCACAAGATATTTTTGTATAAGATCTTCATATTTTTGACACAAATCAGCTCCAAATCTCATTTCTTTTGCTCTAATACTCAATCTTTTAAATATTTGTTCATGAAATAAAATAACTTGCAATTGAAGTAAAATAGCTCTAAAAAGGAAATAAAAACATATTAAATATAAATAAAATAAACTCAAATATTATATAAAAAAGGCTAATTATTGACTCATCAAGTACATGTTTTTAAAGGAAACGTGTGAGCACCTCTGAAGCACCGGTACTCCAATTTGCAAAATGTACCCGTACCGGGTACTTCACAGGTACTGGTACTCGTACGGTACACATATAGTACGCATCTACAACGCACCAATTTTATTTTTTTGTTTTTTTTAATGTTTGTATGGTTACGGTACGGCGGTGGTACTCTCAGGGTACTGATAAATAATTAGCAAGTGTACTAATTTAAATCGAGTAATAAAATAATTCGTTTCCTCAGAGACTGTTTTGATTTCTACGTAGCAAAGACGTCAATAGTAAGATATAATTAAATTGGGGGTTGCCTTAGGCAAATTGGTTTTTAGTGCAATTGTAACGAAAACGACGAACTAAAATTGGTTTTTGAAATGATTTAGATAAACGACTAGGTCATTCGATTCATCTGCACATCACTCAATAGCAACCTGAGTCTTTAAGTCTACAAATGTCACAAAGTTACGACGAATTAACAAATTAACTTAGGTCAATCCCTTGATCCTAAGT
>Ga0228710_1002567_pt1 | contig 28663 bp, 18 predicted proteins | sample MedpolnodulmetaG_FD_177995 | JGI IMG/M metagenome (GOLD analysis project Ga0228710, IMG submission 177995) | Root nodule microbial communities from Medicago polymorpha collected in Santa Monica, California, United States - pink nodules | ecosystem: Host-associated > Plants > Roots > Nodule... | reverse complement strand
AACCATCAACAAAGTCCACCAATGTACATATACACCAATCCACATAGATCACAACATTCAACAAATTTCACCAATGCACAAATTCATCAAGTCACATATTCAATTATGACACAATTCATCAACCAATCAATTCCAAATGTCACAAGTATGTATTCATCAAACACACTTATCATCAAACAATCATCATTCACATGTAAACAATTAAGACTCATGCTAATTATGCTATGCGCCTATTCCCGATACATATATGCATGTGGTACCAAATCACCTCAAGGTCGTCACCTTATGATGCAACAAAAACATCATATGTAAGATTTCACGCCCGTCTTACATTTTCGCCGAAGTAAAAGAGCACACCCCTTTTACAACATCAACAACTCAACATGACTATGATGCATGGACATACAAGCAAAGACTTGATAATACAAAATCACCTCATATATATTCAACAACAATATAAAGGATAACCTCCATTTATATTGATCAACTTCAACAACAATTGCATTATTAAGTATTTACGTCCACACAATCAATCAAGTCATAATTCAATAAAGAGTCATCACCACATCATCATCATTCATTTAGAATATATGCAATCACCAACAAAATCACCATCACTTAACACATATGCATTCACCAACAATATCACAATCAATTAAAATATATGTATTCACCAACAATATCATAATCAATCAACATAAATGTATTCACCAACCATATCACAATCAATCAACATATATGTATTCACCAACAATATCACAATCAATCAACATATATGTATTCATCAACACCGACTTTATCATATAATTCAACAATATCATACTACTTCTCACAATTCAAGTGAGAAGAAAATACACCACACTATGATAAACATCATATTCAACACCTAGAAATCATTCACATATCTTCATATAATCATATAAAACTATCAACAAAAGATTTTCCAAGTATTTGGTCTTAAAGATTATTTTCGACAAAGTTCGTCTCTCGCTTTACAACTTTAAAATAATTGAGACAAATGAACCAAAACCAAGTAAATAAACTCTAGGGTCTCGACTATGTATACACTTAGATCACATATGTGTGTAGTTGAATATACATGTGCGTTTCACCGGCCGACTGCGACAAAATCATCAAAATCACAAAGTTACGACAAGTTCGTATCATTTCTTCTATATTGCAAAACCAATTCATTTTGAAAACAAAACCAAGTTAGATTTAACAAGACATAGGTTAAATACTCTTAAAATTCTTAATTATACTCCTAATACTTCTAGTTTTGAAGTTTGGAAACAAACCATAAGTTTTGGGTTGACTTAGAAATAGTTATGCGGAATTTTCATAAAATTTCACCAAGATCTCCTTGGAGTGTTTTCATCATAACTAAAAATCTAAAAATTATTTTCAAGTCAAATCAAAGCCACTGGAAAGCTAACACAACTATCTGAAACTTTCATGTTTACACCAAAGGCCAATTCAAAACAGAAACTTGTGAAAAAGACTCAAGAACGCGAAACAAGGAATGCAGTCAGAGAGCAGATCGCTTAAGCGAAGGACTTCTCGCTTAAGCGACCAACTTACAGTGACGGGTCGCTTACAGCTCACTTAAGCGACCGTGCATCAGATTTGCACAATTTTTCACCCAAAAACCCAAATTTTGATCCCCCAACATCCAAATTCGTTCTCAAGGGTTGTTTACAGGTTCATGTACTAAAAAAGGCTTTCAAAAACACATCAAACATGAAATCAAATATCATTTCAATACAATTCATCAATTCAACCCATTTTTTACAAAAACCCTTAACAACAACTCAATTCATGCCACAAATCCGTAATTATGAACACCCAAGGTATGAATCATCAACAACAACATCAATCAAACATGAATTCATCAACAATCCATCAACAACAATTCATTCTTCATCAATTTTGGGTAAAACACAAGTATGCATCTATATACATCATAAGCATGTAAATTTCAACATTAGCAACTTAATTATCATCAAATTCATATACCCAAACATTGTAGCAACATAAGAACACGAATTTCACCAATTAAATTCACAATTAATCACTTTTCACAAATAAACACTTTTGAATATGAGTAGAAAAGAGATTATACAAAGATTATGAGAGAATACTAACCCCCTTACCTTAAATCTTCACAATTCTAAGCTAGTGCTTCACTTTACCTCCAATCCCTTGAGTTTCTATCCTCTTCTTGCTCTCCAAGATCTTATCTCTTCAAAATCTTCTCTCTAACTCTTTTTCTCTCCACCTCTCTCAAAATGTTTTATGAGAATGAACAAATGATATTAGGTGACCTAATTTTCTCAAAGACTAAGGTTTAAATAGGCTCACCACTATTGGGCTTAACCCTTTATGTCTTAATGAGCTCAAAACGCTCATTAACCAATTTATAATGTTTCTACCCACTTACGGTTAAAAGTTATCGAATAGTTACCGGCTCTTAACTAATTACTACAACCGACTAGTAACTTGGTGAAAATATAATTCCCACTTAACACACTAAAAATAATTCTCACAGTAAAATTACTAATTTACCCTTGCTCACACAATAACCAAAATATCCCTAAGCACTAAAACCCACTAAAATACACACATAGGCAAATAATCACATACGAGCATAAACAAACACACATTAAATCAATTAAAAATAAATCTAACGAAAATCGGGCTGTTACAGGCCCTACGCGTTGTCATCTCAAAGTTGAACTTCCTATCTTTAGGCTTTGACCGAATGTTGTTGGGCTTTAGTCCAATAGATAGCTAGCCCAAACTTTCTAGCATTCGAAAATTACTCTCCTCACATTTCAAATTTCTTTTTCTTTTAACCTGTCGTTGGTCTAGTTGCAGTTAACTATCGTTTGACTCTATAATGACAGTTAAATGTTGTTGCATACTTTTAAATTAGTTTAAGTGATTGGGTCACTCTAAAAGTTGTTTAATGATACTGGTTCTGAAGAGTCGAACGACAACTAACTGCCGCTGATCTATGTTTAGAAAAAACCAAAATTTAAAAAGTGAGAAAAATAATTTTGGTACCATTTTTCTTGATGTCATATAGCAGTGGGATAGACTGAGGATTCCTCTCTCCATTCGACCAAAAAGTATGGTTTCCTCCCTCTAGCTTGATGCGTTGGTAATCTCACGCATCCTGTAAAATTTCTAAGAATGCCCATTTACAGTTCGGATTTCATGATCCGGACGAGTTCAGATTTCATAATGCGGACTATGCTTATGTATAATCAGCAATCATAATCTCTCCCATTTCTGCAATTTTGAATTTTGCTTTTAAAAACAACCAAATAAAGGGTCTATTCATGTCAAATAAAATCATAAAAACACAAGGATGAGAGGTCGGAAGATTAATATTGTCCTTAAAATGACTATCCATGTTACAAACATGTTTAGAATTGGTGCTAGTGTTGTCCAGATTACGTAATCCGAACTGCATTAGCACCATGAAAAAAGGGTCTAAACGATTGTATTTTGGATTTTGAGGGCGAAGTCCCGTAAGAAGTCACTTCTAAGAGAGTCTTGATAATAAAAACACAAGGATGAAAGATAAGAAGATTAATATTGTCCTTAAAATGACTATCCATGTTAGAAACATGTTCAAAATTGGTGTTGGTGTTGTTCGGATTACGTAATCCGAACTGCATTAGCACCATGAAAAAGAGGGTGTTCGGATTCTATAATCTGAAAAAAAAAATCAAATAGCGTGCTCTATTTTTTGAGATTTTCGGATTTTTTCGGATTACAAAATTCGAATTGGTGAAAAACTCACTTTTTGCACCCTATAACAAAGGAAAACACCAGTTCAAATTTTAAAATCCGAAAATCTCAAGAACATTTTTGAAAAAATAAAACGCGCGATAAATAGATGGGGTGGAAAAAGTAATATTCTTTCACTTAATGGGGCATGCTCTCGCCATTACGGACACAAACGTCATTGTGTAGTAATATATCCAGATGATTGTTTGTCTCAAACCCAACTACATGGTACTTTCATTATGGTACCGTTTTTTTCATTAAAAAATTATCGTAACGTTTCCTATAATTCAAATGTTATATATGTATCCAGTAATTAATAAGATTGTATTAAATTTTATATATTTTATAAAAAGAAATGTGACAAAATTAACCGCAGCATCCATTTGCCTCCCATTATTGCTTAACACAAAAAGTCAAAAAAGAATTCTATTCTATTTTCTATTCACTACTTAGCGTAGACTCCAATACGATCAGTATAAAAAAAAGGAAACCATGATTCCTTCTCTGTTTTATGAGTATGAGTGTAACATTGGCTAACAAAAATGTTTCAATATACCTTTAAAAAAAATGTTTCAATATAATATTGTCTTCGTCCTAAATATATGAACCTTTTAAAAAAATACGATAATTAAAAAAGTTGATTGTTAAATTAATTTTGTTAATAATTGTTTTCGTTTTACATGTTTAACCTTTAGGAGATATGATTAATTCATGTTTTCATGAAGTATTTATTATATATCGCAGAAAAACATGTAAAATAAATAGGGGTACAATGTAAAAAAGTAATTAATGCACATTAAAATTTGAAAGGTTTTTTTTTTTTTTTTTTTTTTTTTTATTTTTATAAAAAAAGATAAAGAAAAAACTCAAAAGAGTCTTAAAATTAAATATGAAGGTAGTATATTTTATATTTTGTTCTAATTATAATTTTAAAATAAAATTATATTTTAGTATGCATTTTTTTTGTGTAGTGGGGTTTGAATCCCAGACCTTACATATATTATGCATTGTCCATACTAACTGAGCTAAGCTCACGAGAACTATATTTTAGTATGCATTATTGATAATGTTTTTTTTAACGAAATTAATGATAATGGGTAAATAAAAAAAAGCCTGTAAAGCTAATACTGATAATTTTGCAAGGTTATTACATTCTTTTAAATGTTTACAAACTTTTTTCTATTTTTTCTTAAATAATCTAAAGTAATCCTTTAATATTAAATGTATGGAGTAATTGATTAACGCGAAGAATTTTTTATTAACGGTGTTACCCGTTACTGAAAATTGCTACCCGATAATCAACTACTCTATAAGGCAAGATATTATTTGAAAGTTGGAAGCAGGTGGAGAATAGGTGATGATGAAGATATCTCGATTCAGTATATATAACAGGTGGATTGCAAATGATGTTACTCTTATTCTACATGGTGAGGATAATTTGTAATTGTATAACTATCTTCAACTAATATTATGTAAACTCTAGTGTTGAGTTTGTGAAGAGACAAACAAATGAGGCGGTTCATAGATTAGTTAAGGCGACCACATCCTTAATTAGTTTTCAGGTCTTGGTAAATATACCAAATTATATTGAATACATTTTAAGTAATGAAGCTATTTTCCTTCAAATATATTTAGGAATATGGGTAGCATATATATATACATACGAAATATTACCAAAGAAATTAAAACAATACACACATAAAAAGGTATAAAAGAGAGATTTAAAAGGCTGTTACCAGCCATGCATCCACCTAGAAGTGAAGCTTATAAACCGACAAAATTCATGTCAAAGAAAGAGACCACGTTCCCCACACGTACTAAGCTCCTTGCCCAAATCCTTAGGAGGCACCATCATTCACGTATATGCAATACAATAGAAGAATATACTTTTTTACACCTAGTTTTAATTGTATTTCATCTTAATATTTTCTTTCCAACACTCCTTCTACCATCAAGCAAAATCAACATGAATCCTACCATTTTATATATGATCCACTCAATTGATAGATATGGTTTATAATAATATATTAGATGCATTAGTTATTCAACGAACTTAAAAAATAATATTTCTTTATAATAGTAAGATGACGAGTAGTTATTTCTAAAGTAATAAATGGAAGTATAGTTAAACATTTGAAAGCATGGAATATAGGGATATTTACTAGTTAAAAAAATAAAAAATAGATAACATTTGAATTAGAGTTGATTTAAAAAATGACAAGTAAGCCCATCATCAACTACCACATGTTACAATAACTACGTGTTTTCTTCACTTATAAAAGCACCTCTCATTTTGGGAAATCCTAAGAGTTATATCATTACTATTAAGAAAAGGAAAGAGTTTGATTAAAGATACAAACCAAAACCAAGGCCACATTTTCTTCCTTTCAAAACAATTAATCACACAAAAAGCTTTGGCCTTAATTCAAATTCTATACTCTTTCTTTCCATTCATCTTCATTCATGGAATCCTCAAATTGGGTTCTCAAACATGTATTCATTTTACTCTTTTTCTTCCTTTTTAGCCCTTCAATGTCTACTACTTTCCCTTCCTCAACTTTGGACCTTACGGTTACACACACTAAAGCCTTACACCAAAATTTTACTGCATTATCAGATTTTAGGTTGATAAATAGAAGAATTTTGAATGATTGTTCTCATATAAGTCCTTATCTTAAACTGAATATCACCTCAAATTCTAAATTGTTGGATGAGGAGTTTGTCACGGTTACCGTCACCGGCGTTTCGAAACCAAGAGATGGAGATTGGGTGGCTATGATCTCACCTTCAAATTCCAAGTAAGAATATTACATTGGTGATGAAAATGAATGTTAATTAAAACCATTGCTATAATGTTAATTAATTCCAAATTATATGAACCATAAAATTGGATTTAATTTATTATTTTAATTGAATATATGTAGTGTTAAAGCATGTCTTCTCAATGAGTTCTATTATCTACAAACTGGTGATACTGCAAAACTTCCTCTACTTTGCCATTACCCTGTCAAGGTATGTCATGCACACAATACATACTTTGAAATTTTTATATTTTTTATTTATTCTTTCTTTTTCCCTTTGAGGTTAATGATATGGGTTCTTTATTTCTTCCAAGTATATTAATTTATTAAGTAAGACATGTTTGCATAATATCCACAGCCTATAATGTCTTTCAAATTATTATTTTTTTCGTGAAAATTTTCTTTCAAATTCTTGAACAAAATAAGTAAATAAACGGGGGAAAATTAATAAAAAGGGAACAACGAGGATTCATGATATTGATGGTTTCTAGCAATAGCATGGCTCATAAATGTCGTATAAGTGTATTACTACTAACTTGTTTGGCAAATTATTAATTGGTTTGCAATCCATATTCAACCACCTTATCTTCGAGGTTAATTCCCACCACAACCTTTGGATGTTTATTGATATTTTTATATTATAATAACTCCAAGAAAATAAATGGAAAGTCATTTCCATCATTTTGTATTGTCAAGTGTTTATACTAGTTTATATTTTTACAACGTAGAAAACTATAGTTGAAATCCATATTGGAAAAAGTACTTTTTTTTTTTGGCTTAGCAAAAAAAAAAAATCTTTTTTTGGTAGTGTCGAATAGAATTATCTACGATAGGGGGATGGAGCCGATGAAAAACCTCAAAATATTAATTAAATTTGCTTAATTAGAAACTCTTTTACTATTAAGAAAAAAAACTTTATTGATTTATATTTTATTTTGTTGGTGATTAGCGTGATATGACACATCAAATTATCAACCAAGTTGTCACCTTCAATATACATAAATATTATGAAAACAATAGTTGTGTTTGCATTAATGAATTCTAATGTTTAGCCCAAAAATTTAAGCTAGGAGGGGAGGCTTCATTTAGAGGTTGATCATGTTATCAACATTTATTAAGAATTGCTCTTGTCAATATTAAACACCTAGTATTTAATTAAATGCTGAAATTATATATGCAAAAGTCAACTGCACATAATTCATTCATACTACTAAATTAGCATTTAATTGGTCATTGGTGCCACATAGCCATCCCCCAACTATATATATATATGTTCATACACGCTTGCTTTTTTTCATGTGCACCTTGTGATGGAGAGTATTGCTTATGATCAAAGGATTTAAATGTGAACGGTCTAAGTTTAATCGTATTGAGACGAAGTTTTCATTGTTGTATAATTGTAAATAATCATCGTAGAAAACCAAACATGTGGGGCACATATGGTGCACTATTAGTTCTCCCAATTTGATTGTTTTTATACACACGAGACTGAAATTAAACTTCTGACCATATATTTAAAGGGTTCTAGTTCTTTACCCACTTGAGTTAATCCATTGTTCGTTATGTTTAACTTTTTTTAAATGTCTATATTATTAGATTTGAAGCACCCTATCATTAGCTACATAACTTGCACGCACGCCTTTTGAAGCTTAAACTCTATCAACCGATTAAGATTCACGCAATATATGCATGGATTATTTATTAATTTAGTTCGTTCAATTTTAGATCACGATCAATATATTAATTTAAAAATAATTTTTTGAAAATGTAATATCAGTTGGCCAATCTCAAATCCATAGAGCAGATTAAATCAATGAATATGTGAACTGCATGTCTTTATCAATGGAGGGACTCTGTATCCCTCAATATCCACACATCTGGTTGAAATAATTGCCTCTTATTGCATAAGGAAAAGATAGTTACAAATGGTTTAGAATCAACATTATTAACATATGTATTCATCCCAACACGTCAAAATCATACATAAATGCATATTTACGTGTTCTCTTTTAATTCCTCATGTGACGAATTACGATCTCAATAGCACAACCATTTAAGCCTTAATTTTTTTTATCATATTTTTCGTATATAGATCTACTAAATATTTAATAATTAATACTATTTTTCTGCAAAACAAAAGATTATATTTTTTTTAGTATCTATATTTATATCTTTGATAATAATTAAACATTTATTTTAAATCATATATTTATTTTCATGTGTATACACAAAGAATGAGATATAGTACCTGACTACCTGTCATAATTAGGACATGGACATTAAAGCCAAAAAATATGCTCTCTTGACGTAATTGTCAAAGTTTACGTTCACGCAATATTTTATCCATATTGAGATCAAAACAATGTTTCGTGGCATTCCTATAAGATGTTTTGGTTAAGGTGGAATAAAGGTATATTCCTTTTTTTTTTTTAAAACTAAAATGAAATATAACTTAACCAAAGTGGCTCAATTCGCACAAGATGCGCCAAAAAGAATCAGCTAAAAGGAATACAATGTCAAGAGTATGTTACCAAAAGGCACATTGAAGAAAAACAAGCAAAAGAAAAAACTACTCCCTAACACCCATACATAAAAAAGGGTGCCGCCACCCGTCATTGTAACTGAAAGCAGAAGTAAGCATATTTGGTTTTAGCCATAAAAAAGACAACAACTTAACATAATCTAATAACTTTGTCATATTGTGTGCTTTGTTCTGAAAAAACATGTTATTACGTTCCTTCCAAATGACCCGGACAGAAGTATGCCAAATCAGTTGGAGATATGAATGAGCAGAACGCGGTAATCCCGCCGACTGACCAAAATGATGAAAATGATCAGCAATCGATGTAGGGGTAATAAAAGAAATATCAACCCACTGATAGATGAGATGCCACAAGCTGCCAAATAAGTTACAAAGCAAAAACAAATGAACCGCAGACTCCATGCAGCTACAACCTCCAACACACGTGGCATCAACATGCTGAAGGACCACGGAAACACATTCGGACATCCACTTTCGTCAAAGAGTTGGAAAATTCATTTTCTTCATCACATCATCCAAATACTTCAAGTCCACGGAATCGTATGCTTTTTCAAAATCTACCTTAAAGAGCAACATTTCCTTCTTAAGACGACGAACTTCATCAACCGCCTCATTGGCCACCAAAATACCATCCAAAATATTTGCCTGAGGAATTTAAATTTATAAAATGTTTTTTTTTTGGTTACAAAATTTATAAAATGTTTAATTTATGTATAAAGAGATTTTACAACTATCAAATTCTACAAAAGATTTTACACTATAAATCATTTGCAACCATGAGATAATTTAAAATGTTTTAGTATATCATAACTATTTCTAAAATCACATTTATAATTGGTTGTTATGTGTTGAGACTTGAGAGTATAAAACTTTTTATGCCGGCACTACATAAAAAATAAACTTATTTTTGAATAGAAAATGGGCTCTAATATTCCATCTTCATGAAAATGAAAAAATGCTACCAATTCTCTATCATGATATTCTCAATGCATCTTTTAATATTTGATTTTAAAAGATATTAGTATAGATTAAACTCTCATAACATAAGGGGTGCCGCAAAAAGATAAAAGAGGACACAATACAAGTGTCGCTAAAAATCTAAAGTAGAAGAAAACAAAATATTATAAAGTGGTGTAGCCAGGACAAACCAAATGGTTGGACCACGACTTCTGATTTTTTATCTTTAAGTAAAAGTGTTTATCACAAAATATCTAATTATGTGTCATGAAATTAAGATGATATTAAAAGAGTTGACATATATTAAGAATAGTAATAGTTTGAAAAATAAAATTATATTAGTGGTCTATGAGATTAATTACTTGGCTAGTCAGTTTGATAGTTGGTTAAGTTCTAAATATGCCCTATAAATAGAGCAATTGTATTCTTTAATATATATATATTTTTTTATGATTCCCCAAATCCTTCAAACTTCAATAGTATGTGCTAATGTGTGACCAACCATATGTAAATGTACTATATCATGAAATAATAATAATGTGTGTGTATATATATTCTGATTAAATAACTAAAATGTAGGCACAATACTTGAAAAACGATCCAGATTACATGAGCTGCAAAAAGAAAGAATGCAAGAAAGAACGGAATGGGAAATGCAGTGTGACAACTTGTAGTGGTTCAATAAAGTTTCATGTCATCAACATCAGAAGTGATATAGAGTTTGTGTTCTTCACTGGTGGCTTTCTCACCCCTTGCCTTGTTGGAAGGTCCACTCCTTTGAGTTTTGCTAATCCTAAGAAGCCACTTTATGGACATATCTCAAGTATAGATTCAACTGCAACATCAGTAAGTACCATTACTAGTGTTATGCTTCAAATCTTCTTTGTTCATTTATTCCGATATGCAGGGTTTTAAATAAAGGTTCGCGGTTGCAAACTTTGGCCGCAATTTAATGGTTTTTGATTTTGCCAAAATTGACATCGCCCACATTTGACCGCAATTCTTTGCAGTTTAAAGAATTGCAACACAACTTCAACTGTTACCGTGACCTTTATTTAAAACCGTACTCTTATATTAGGCCAACCAACGGAAAAAATATTGGTTAATCTTTTATTATGTAAAAAATCCAACGGATCATGAAAGAGTTTAATTTTGATACGTTTTTAATTCAAAAAGTTTCCACTGTCTAGAAACTACAAATCAATAACATGTGTGAATTTATAAGTTGTAATGGTTCAATTCAAATATTTTTAACGATCTGACGATTATGATTGACTAACAGTGTAAAAATCTTTACACTAACAACGTATATGAATTAAGAATGCCACAGATACCGACAAAATGGCCACTCATACACCAGAATCTAATAAATACAAAATGATTGATGTTGCAGATGAGATTGACATGGGTTAGTGGAGACAAGGAACCTCAGCAAATCCAATATGGAAATGGGAAAACAGTAACTTCTGCAGTCACTACTTTTTCACAAGAAGATATGTGCAGTGAGTGATAAATTTACTTGTCCATGCTCATTTAAGTATTTGTTTCATATATGCTTCTATATATAGCTTTAAAATAGCTTTATCTAAGATTAATTTTTTCCATCTTAAATTGATAGGTTCAGTAGTGCCTAGTCCTGCCAAGGATTTTGGATGGCATGATCCGGGATTCATCCATTCAGCACTTATGACAGGACTTAAGCCATCAAGTACATACTCCTACAGATATGGAAGGTATGAAGTTTCCATGTTAGATGTGTTCATAGCTTAAATTAGTATAAAAAATGTTGTGGTTGTGATTGCAGTTAGACTGAAATCGTTGATATTGCGGTAAAATGTGATCACAATCGCTGGTTATAGACCACAATTTAGAACCATAGGCAGGCAGGCTATTGAATGGAATACTAGTTGTACACTTGAACTGCAAATATTTATATTTGTGAACAATTTATGACAATAAATTATGATTTTGCTCATAAAGTAATTTGATTTTGCTCTGATGATGGTCTAGTAACTCGGCTGATTGGAGTGAACAAACCAAATTTTCAACTCCACCAGCTGGAGGATCAGACGAGCTCAAATTCATTTCCTTTGGTGATATGGGAAAAACCCCTCTTGATGCTTCAGAAGAACACTACATTCAGGTAAATTTCTATTTCAAATTATATAAGCTTTGGAATTTTAATGCATACTGAGATAACACATTAAGAAATGACTAGTGGTAAACTATGAAGCATTGACATAGACACTGAACACAAAAATTTAAGCAAATGAAAATAATGGAATGTAATCACATGTGCCAGTGTTGAAGTGTCGGTGCTACATCTTCACCTACAACATTGTATCTGTATGTATTGACCATCTTGATTGAATTTGAACAGCCAGGAGCACTATCGGTTATAAAAGCGATAGCTAATGAAGTGAACTCAAACAATGTAAACTCAGTGTTTCACATTGGAGACATAAGTTACGCAACTGGTTTTCTAGCAGAATGGGATTTCTTCTTGAACCTTATTAGTCCAGTAGCTTCAAGAGTTTCTTACATGACAGCAATTGGGAATCATGAGAGGTATTGCATTGCAATGACTTTATACAAATTATGTATTAAGAAAATGAATGAGAGTGTGCAATGACTTATGAGTTATGACAAATCATTACTGAACTTGTTCTTATTTATATTCAGGGATTATATAGATTCTGGTTCAGTTTATGTTACTCCTGACTCTGGTGGTGAATGTGGAGTACCATATGAAACATACTTTCCAATGCCAACTGCAGCAAAGGATAAGCCTTGGTACTCTATTGAACAAGCAAGTGTTCATTTCACAGTAATATCAACTGAACATGACTGGTCCGAAAATTCTGAGCAGGTAAAAAAATAAAGATATTCATTATTTTTAATTTCAAATATTCTAGTTTAATCAAATAGCTGAGACATGTATATGTGATTTTTGTATTGCAGTATAACTGGATGAAAAAGGACATGGCATCTGTTAATAGACAACATACTCCTTGGCTGATTTTCATGGGGTAAGTGATCGATCGTTGTGTAATTTTTCTGAACCAATGTTTTAAAAACTGAACTAGACAACAAATTCGTGAGTCCTATGGATCATGGTTCAACCACCTTAAACCGCTTGAACCGGAACCAAACGGCTACCAAACCGCCAAAATAACTGAATTGTGGTAAAGGCGGATTCAAGATTCAAACAGTTAAACCATCTGGTTTGGTTCAGTTTTTAAGACATTGTTATCAACTTCATGACATCTATTAAACATAAAATTCTAATATACAGACATAGACCAATGTACACTTCCAACAACGGATTTTCATCTAAAGATCAGAAATTTATTCAAGCAGTGGAGCCATTGCTGTTACAGAATAAGGCAAGAACATTAAACTTCTTGGAACTCGGTTACTTATAGTTCCTTGTATAAGAAGCTAACTTATGTACATTGTGAACATGAAACAGGTTGACTTGGTTCTTTTTGGCCATGTGCATAATTATGAGAGAACTTGTTCTGTCTATCAGAATAAGTGCAAAGCCATTCCTATAAAAGATCAAAAGGGAGTAGACATATATGATAACAGAAATTATAGTGCTCCTGTACATGCTGTCATTGGCATGGCTGGTTTCGCCTTAGACAAATTCTCAAACAATGTAACTAATTTTCCTTTCGTCACTCTCTTTTCTATAATGATTGTTCTAAATTGCGGTTATAGCGCAGTGGCAGTTATGCTGCTAACTTTGATTTTTCAGCAAAATACTGCCGACCTATGAAGCACGGATACAGACGTGGACACTGGACACGACACTGACACGCCGACACCACTAATAATTTGAAAAAATCACGTAATTCAGTGTAATTATATGTGTCGGTGTCGTGTCAGCGTTGGATATGACACATGTCCGAGACACGCCTAATCCGAGGAGTGCCCGTGCTTCATAGTTGCCGACAAAGACGTAATTATGATTACAAGGCCATTGCAGAGACCTCTCAAACCTTTATATTGCGGCCGCTATTGTAAATGCATACCGCAAATTAGACCTATGTCTATACTTAATCCTCCACTCTTCTTATATTTTCTATTCTTTCAAGAAAGTTACTCAACATGCAATTATTATGCTTATAATTTTTTAACCAAGCAATTGAACTGTTTGCTCTGTTGCATTGGCAGGCTGAGAGCTGGAGCTTGAAAAGGATTTCTGAGTTTGGTTATTTAAGAGCACATGCTACTAGAAATGATTTAAACTTAGAGGTTAGTATCTAAATACTTATATTCCAACCTTATATCATATCATATTTAAGTTTGTAATTTATCATATTATATTTAAGTTTGTGATTTTGTGCACTAAGAATTACTTCAACCTTCATTGCAGTTTGTGACATCAGATACAAGAGAAGTTAAGGACAGTTTTCGCATAACAAAGTGAAAGCTTACTCAAAGAAAAAGAGAGAAACAAATGTAAAATTATAGGTCAAGAAAGACAAATAAATACACATATACATGTATTAAAAGGTAAAGGAGATCTATAAACACTCAAAATAAAAATCATTTCGATTGATTCTTTGTACGCTATATACGTATTTTATTGATTAAATATAGAGACAAGTAAAGAACAATTTTAATTTGTAAATGTTAACAAGTCTTTGATTTTTCTAATATATAATAGGATAGTGTTTATAATCTTAAGTATTTTGCTCAATGATAATGATGTTATTATTATATCACTTTTGCATTACTAAAAATTTTCTATAAATATTTATCATATAAAATCTTGCCCTCTCAAGTCAACATTTCTGGATCCATCACTGCATAGATGGTTGCTTAAAACTTAAAATTCAGCAGCACTTTTTATTTAAAATAATGTAGTAAAAAAATTTCCAGTTACTAAAGAAAATTATTTACGATTCTTATCTAAGATGAATAAAAAGAATTAGATAAATGTAAGATGTTTATAGAAACCAAAAAGAAAATGTGAGTTTCTTAATAGTACTTTATTTTTAGGGTAAATTACATTGGCCACTACTAAGGTTTTCTTAAACAGCCTCCAAAAAGCTTATTATATAATTTTCCCATTTTAAAAAATAACTAAAAATAAATCAGAAAACTTTATATTAGATTTTTAGAAATAGTATACAAACCGGATAACTTTAAAATAAATTTTTGGGAAAACATTTACAAAACAGAAAATTTTACAGCAAAACTTTTTCCGTAACATTTTACACATCAAAAAAAGTTTTTTTATTTGAAGAAGTCAATCTATATAATCGAAATTGACATAAAAAAATAGATAAAGAGAAACATAATTTAAAGTCATCAACTCACAAAACAACAAAGCAAAAATAATTATTTGGAAAAAGTTGTAACGGAAAACTTAAGAAAAAAAAAAATCCTGGTTTGTGGTCGAACATTTATTTTCTCTTTGAAACTTTTTTGAGAAAGCATGGATGTGTTTTAGTTTATTATAAATGAAATTAAAATAATTGTACAAAAAAAAAAATGAAAGTAAAATACTTCTTAAAATAAAATTGAAAGTAAAATAAACACGTCACAGGGATGAGATTATAATTATTGAGGTGCATGCATGGTAAAATTTCTCTGAATGAAATTACAACACTGGGAACCAAGTTGCTTGGGCTACGGTATCAAGGAGCTTCTTCTAAGATCGTATACGGGGAATATTTAGTTCGATTTTCTGGGGAACAACGCATAGCAAGTGTGTATACCTCTACGCACGAGTCAGATTAGTCGCCCACCTTTGGTGAAGCGGAAACCGGTGTGAAAACAAAACAAAACAAAAAATGCCACGTAATACATATTTCCAAATGCTGTTCTGCCACCTTTATCCCCCTTCTGGATTTTTCTATGATAACAGCTGATCATTCACTATCTGCCCATTTTCTTTGCTTTCTCTTGTGTCACCCTCACTCACATATATATGAATCATCATCAATAATTTAGAAGACGTTACTTACACAAAGTGCAACCATGGGTAGCAATAAGGAGAAGGAGAGAGACATTGAGTTTATGTTTAACGATGATGATGTGGAGGAACAATATGAAAAGATAGAGAGCGAGAGTAGCAGTGATAATGATGATGATGATCATTCAGTTCAGCTTCAGTCTTTTACTTCTCAGCAATGGCCTCAAAGCTACAAGTATAATTAATCAATTAATCACTACTGCTTCTGTTCTTTACTTTGTATTTTCACTTTTGGTTTTGCCCATTTTTGTTACTCTTCAATATAAACCGTTGTTGTTTACACTAAAAGATTTGCTATCACACACCTTGAAATAACCAAAGTATCCCCAACGGTAGTTGAATGCAAAGGAGAAAATTTAGCAGTTAACTGTCGTTGGGGGTACTGAATGTCATTTCCAGATGCGTGATAGCAGTATTTTAAGTCTGAAGAGCAATCTTCGTATAAACCTGAGTGAGCTGAGCTGAGATGGTGTTGCATAGCTTAGTAAGCTTTGGTAGAATTGAGTTAGATGGATTTTTATTGTATATCTCTTTTCACACTATCGTTATGATACTAGATTGAACAACTTGTGCAAATTATATGAGGCCTCAAATATAGAATGGTTCAGAGAATGTGATTGAGACCAACCAATCAAAGCCCAAATTAGAGAACTATATGGAGCCTTAAGCTGACTTAAGGACTTGAACGTTTCTCTTTAGGCTCCCAATATCTCTAAGGTTCCATAAATACACATTCAGTAGTTATCTCTCTCGACATATGTTTGGCAAGGAAAAACATACATCCGGTAGATAACTATCAAATGTATATTAGAGGGCCTTAGAGATGTTTAGGGTGCCGAAAGAGAAGCGTTCTAAGGACTTCCATATTACAAATAGGAGATTGCTCTGTAGGCACCTAGAAATTGCTCATAGACACTTCAAACTACCAAAAGTACCCCCATCGGTAGTTAACTACCGTTCACATCACTTTTTAAATTGGTTAAACTGATTTAAAAAGTGATGAACGGTAGTTAACCACCGTTTGACAGTGAACGTAGTTGTTTTTTTGAGGTGTCTGTGAGCAATTACTACGTGCCTAAAGAAAAATCTCCAAACAAATATGCAAACTATTTCCATTCCAATAGTATATATTCCCTACTTTTGCTATTTCTCATTCTTATCTTTGTACACTTACTTGCCTATGATGGTTAACATGTGAATGAGATTGGAAATTCCTTATTGTTTTCTACTTCATTATAACAGAGAGACTACAGATTCTTACACAATTGCTACAGCTCCAAATTTTGTGTCAATTCTACGAGGACCAAGTTCTATTTATTCAAGTTTTAGCAATCATTCAAAGAGTAACTTAGACCTAGATGGAAAGACTCCTTTTCTATCAGGTCTTGAAGGTACTACTCAATCCACATGGTGGGTGAAAGGTTCGACGCAAAATCTTGTTGGAGAAATGCCTCTTGGTTATGGTTGCAGCTACTCTCAAACAGTTTTCAATGGTATGTATAATAATTTTATTTGACATGTGCATGTTTGCTATGAACATTGCATGTTCAGTTGCTCGCAAAGGAAATGTTTATTTCTTATAAAGTCATTGTATATCGAGTTTCGATCTTCTAATTATATGAAAGCCTTCTCATGTATTTGCAAGAAGTTCATTCCGTACCTTATATTGCTTATAATTTATTTTCTTTTATTTTGGGGTAAGGGTGAAGGGTAAGAGAATGCTGTGGACTCCTGTTTGTTTGAATTTGAGAAACCTGATATGAGGAGTTTTGTTCTGTATGCAAATATCTATCCATACTTGATTTCAAATTTTACACGGATTATGAGGTGATGATATGACTTTGCAGGGATTAATGTGATGGCTGGAGTGGGCCTTCTGTCTACACCTTATACAGTGAAACAAGCTGGTTGGATGGGCTTGGTCCTGATGCTTATTTTTGCATCTGTTTGTTGTTATACAGCCACCCTTATGAGACACTGCTTTGAAAGTAGAGAAGGACTCACTAGCTATCCAGATATAGGAGAAGCTGCATTTGGTAGATATGGCCGTATTTTTGTATCTGTGAGTTTTTCTATTTGCTTATTGAAATCTTGTGTATATGGTTGTTAATTGGAAGATATATAAATTATGGATCAGGTTTTACTTTTATGTATTATGAACCACGAATACTCCTCGGGTTAGGGGTGTTCCAGTGTCAGACACGGGTCGGTGTCCGACACCGACATTGATACCTATGATTACACTGAATTATGTCATTTTCTCAAATTATTATCCGTGTTGGTGTTGGTTTCGTGTCCGTGTCTGTGTCTGTGCTTCATTTTCCATGTTGAGATTTATTTCCCTTTTAGATCTAGGATTTGATTTGACAATGTGTGGAGTGACAGTGAGGTTTTGAGTGAATTTTATTGCAGATCAATGGATTTGACAATTTGATTTGACAATGTCCGTGTCTGTGTCCGTGCTTCAATTACCATGGTTTTGAGTGAATTTTATCTTTGTTCTTTCATATCTTACAGCCCTGAGAAAATATATCATAAGATGAGTCATCTGTATTGTTTATTTATTCAAAATTAATTTTGTTGCAGTGAGAATGAATGCCGAGACATAATGTTTTTTTTTTCTTTTTCCAATGAACAAATTACTGGTTTTATTAATCATTGTTTACTGATGATATTTGTTGCAGATCATTTTGTACACTGAACTATATGTAAGTGCTGCAACCATTTTATACAATTCCTTTGAAACCGCTTTTTATATTTTTGTGACTTCACCGTATGTTTAAGAATCTTTTCATGAGTGCAGTCATATTGTGTGGAATTCATCACCTTGGAAGGAGATAACCTCACTGGTCTGTTTCCTGGAACGTCCTTAGATATAGGTGGTCTCCATTTAGATTCCATGCACTTGTTTGGAGTTCTGACTGCACTTGTTATTCTACCTACTGTTTGGTTGAAGGATCTCCGAATAATCTCGTACCTATCAGGTTCTCTACATTCTAAAAGTGAATATTTATGTTTTCAAATTTTACAACTTGTCATATCCTCATTGGAACTTCAATCGTAATCTTCAGTTGGAGGGATTGCAGCAACAATATTGATTATTATATGTGTGTTCTCTGTCGGGACGACTGTTGGATTCCATCATACTGGTCAAGTGGTGAATTGGAGTGGCATTCCATTTGCTATTGGTGTCTATGGATTTTGCTTTGCAGGACATTCTGTCTTTCCAAATATATACCAGTCTATGGCTGACAAAAAACAGTATACCAAAGCATTGATAACATGGTTCGATACCTAACTTTTAATGTCACTGTAACAAGATATCGATCTGTTCTTTGTGAATCTCTGATTCCTCAACGTATTTCTTTGCATGCAGTTTTGTTTTGTGTATTTTGATATATGGAAGCGTTGCAGTCATGGGATTTCTCTCTTTTGGCGATGACACTCTGTCTCAGATAACATTGAATATGCCAGCAGGTGCATTTGCTTCCAAAGTTGCATTGTGGACAACAGTAAGTTAGAAATGTTGTTGGTCTCTCGATGCTATTTTAATAGGTTAGTTCTAGATAGAAAATTATTTATCACTGATGTTGTCTTGGTCTTTTTTCAGGTAATTAACCCATTGACTAAATATCCTTTTTGCATATATTGAATGTTTACGATAGCTATACAATTTGAGACAGTTTAATCCAACTTAAGAAAAAGCTCAGGTTGACTTTTCCTTAATAATTAACAAATATGCTTTGTTGATGAATCCACTGGCGAGGAGTCTAGAGGAGTTGCTACCAGAGAGAGTTTCAAGTACTTATTGGTGTTTTATTCTTCTTAGAACAACACTTGTTGCATCTACGGTTTGTGCTGCTTTTCTGATTCCGTTTTTTGGTAAGTTTTGGAGCATTTTCAATAGTTACTTTTTAAGGAACTCGTTTTGGTTTTCATACATTATTATCAAATGGACCCCATAAGGTCGTGTCATACTTATGCAACTCATGCACATTTTGCTCTAATGGTAAAAAATTACGTAACACTTAACCAACCCACACTGTCATGATCTAGAATGTTTAATATAATTACTTAAGGACTAGATATAGATGATGTTTTTCCCTACTGTGCTGCAAATATAGGATTACTTAACTGTATATACACAAGGCACATTAATATTTGAAGTTTAGTAAAAAAAAAAATGCCATATCGGGAGGACTTGGAATAGGATTTGGATGCTCCGCACACAAGTATTTCTACTGCATCATTTTAAAGCCCTTAGTCCCCTGTTCCCTTTACTTTTCATTTAAGGAACCTTTCATGAAATTGATTTTTGAAACATTCCATTCCCAATGCTGATTTTTTAACCTTCACTGTTTAAGCTGATTTCTGAAAACAACAGTAAATCTCTACCATCTTACCATGAACATTTTTAAATTTATCATAAACATTTTTAATATATTGAAAAAAACAGTGTTGCAAATCATAATTTGGCTCATCAGACAACTTAGGAAACAACAAAATAAAATAGAAGACTAGAGGAAAAAGTTGTGTCCTTCTCTGTTGTTGCTGCAAAGTGGCTTCTCGATCTGTCATGGATCTAGCACCGAGTAGGTCCTACAGCCAGTCTCTCTTTGTACCTACCATGTTGAACCTTGATTTTTATGTTTTATTAATCAACGCATGAGAACGAAATTGTTGAAGAACAGAAATGGTGTTTTCATTATGGTCTTACAGAACGACAATTGCTTAAATATGTTCGTATTGCTGGAAAAGCAAAAGGTTTAACTTACTACAATTACTTGAAATGCGTTTGGATAGCATACTTTATTGATTGGGTATGGCTTCAACTATTCCTCTAGCCTGTCAATTCGTTTACCACAAACATGTTAAGTACGAGTGAGCAAATTATGTGTAAATGATTTTACATAAAAAATCGTGAAGGAATGTGAAGTAGGCATGTGCATGAAAGATGAAATAATATGGATGGAATGGTTTTTATAACAAAATTCTATGTTGCATATATAAGCTGGTAACATGTCATATATGAAACGAATGACTAATGCAGTTTTGTTATAATTACAGGACTTGTGATGGCTTTGATCGGTTCACTCTTCAGTATGCTTGTGGTAAGCAATGAAAATACAATTTTGTTGTGTATGTCGTACTTTTACTATAAAATTATCGACATATGCTCACCAAGTAGCTCATGCATTAATAGGATAGTTGGTTTACGACAAGTTATTATAGTTTCTGGTCTTGAGTTTGGCGTAAAATATCTGATAAAAGGTTTAATTTCAGTAGTCAATGTCTATGATGTCCAGATTACAAAAGCATCATTTTTATGGAAGAAATTAGGAAGTGGTGAATCTGTGATACTAAATGAGTAATGACTTATGTCAGCATCGAATGGTCTCATGATCATAATCTGTGGAGAAGATTAGAGAGAATGAAAAATAGAGAGAGAGAGATCAAACACACACAATATGGATGAATTACTACGTTTTTATTATTTAGTCATTTATCTACTTTTTATAAAACACTAGAGTTATCTAGATTAGCTCAAGTATATAACAGAAAAACTGTCGAACAACTAACTGCGATAACAGAAAAAAAACCAACTCTATCTAATCAGTTACTTGCGACACAAGCAAGGTAACCATTGACTAATTTTGAATTAACTCACAACACACCGCCTTAATTCATGTTAGTCAATGCTTCAATTTCCATCAAGTCTCTTGGTTTCGTGAACACTTCAATCTTAACACCTTTGGTTAGAACATCTGCAATCTGATTCTCACTTTTGGAATGTTCCAACTTCAGTTTTCCTTTTCTTACTTGCTCTGTCAAGTAATGAAACCTCATTTCTATGTGCTTACTTCTCCCATGTGCAATGGGATTTTTAGCTAAGTTGATGGCAGAAATGTTGTCGATCTTCAATGTCACAGTTTCACACTTCTCATCGATAATTTCATTAATTAAGTTTATTAGCCAGATTGTTTGACATGCACAGAGTGATGCAGCTATATATTCAGCTTTACATGATGAGAGGGCAATCATGGGTCCCTTCTTTGAGCACCAAGACACTGGTCATCCACCTATATACCATCGACAATGTCACCTATATAAGCATACCATCGATCACTTGAGATACCCTATATACGCAGGTGGGAATTGAAATCATCAGTCTCATCATTGTTCTTAGACAATTGAAATCTTGTCTCAGCAGGTGTCACTGCATGATTGCGGTATTCAATATCAAATTTCTTAAGAGTTTCAATAGCATATCTTCTTTGGTGCATTAGCAGATCCCTACTGCTTCTACGATACTCAATTCCTAGAAAGTATGAGACGTGACCAAGGTCTGTCATCTCAAATCGTCAACATAAAGACATAGAATTATCACACCTTTGTTGTTATCCTTTTTTACATATACAACATGTTAAGAAACATATTTGATGATGGAGCCTATCTCAGTTAGGAATCCATCTTTTCTCTTATTCCATGCCCTTGGTGACTGTTTCAATCCATAGAGAGCTTTCCACATTCTACACATCTTTGATTCATGATCTTTCTTCACTTCAAAGCTTGGAGGTTGTGCTACAGAAACCTCTTCATCTAATGAGAGATGGAGGTTTTGCAGGTAGAACCCCGTTGAGCTAAACCATCACCCTGTGTTGCGCTACATCAACTATGGTTGTTGATCTTAATCCACATTAGATTAGATTTTATATTTTTCAGTTCAATACTTGTTTGGAATGATGTACGCATAACCGCTTGTTGATTCTTTTGTGGTATAATATTACTATAATTGTTTCTTGACATGAACTAGAATTTTCTATAGCCGGTTGTGATTTCCTTTAATGCCATTACTCCGGTTTCTTGCTTTGAATTCTTATAAATCTCATCTAATTTCATCTAATTTGGGGAATGCACAAATTTTCAGTCGGTGGTAATGCCCAGTTTATGCTTTTTAAAAATCGTGGGGAAGAAGGCTACAAGGTTACAGGTAATAATGCTACTAAATATTGAATTTAATTTTCATATTATTGAACCATATTTGCAATAAATATTTTGTTATAACAAAAATCTTTTCTTATATAAATTAAGTTCATTGGAGTTAAATTTTAGATTGATGTTACTACTGAAAAACTTTTAGCATAAATTATGGAATTAAATATGTTTGTTGTCTTATAAAATCACGTGCCTTTAAATTTTAGTCACATAGGCATGTTATTTGAACAATATGACATCGACGATATTTTTTTTTCTTGTATAACTGTATTACAAAATCGACCGTTTGGATTGAAAGATATTATAACATAAATCATGTCTATAAGATATTATTTGATTTGTCAATAAGATACATAAAAAATAACTTGTTTTTTAAAATCGACCGTTTGGTTAGCCATTTTGGTCACCAAATACGTTGTTTGGTATTTTGGTTCACAAATTTTATTTATTTATATATTCATAGACTATAGTAACAACGGCTCACACTCTTAGGCTTCAAAATGACCATTTACTAGTTAAAAAATCACAGTAGACTTCTTGAAAGATGAAACATATTACTGAAAGAGTAATGATATTTGAACATCCATTTGAGACAACTCCTGTGACAACTTGTTTTCTCTCTCTTTTCTTTGGTCAAAAACAATGGAGAGAGAAAAAAGAAGAGCGAGAATAAGAGTATAATGTGAGTATGAGAGAGAAAGTTGTCAAAAGGTTGTCACAAAGTGGTTGTACAAATATCATTTCTCTTACTGAAATTTCAGAATGGTAGTCAACTGAGTTCACTGTAATTTATATGGACTAATAATTTTGGATAGTGCAAAACAAATGCAAGAATGTGTTTAATGTTATTCTATCAGAGTTTTCATATATACTGCAGAACAAACCTCCCTAAATCTGTATTATTACGTGCGATTTACATTTAAATTTAGATTCTTGTATTCTCTTTAATCTTTAGTTTATGAGTGAACCTATAAATTACTAATATATATGTCCAACTAATTTTCCTATTCCTTCAATTTTACTCAATTTTGTCTGTTTTTTTTTTCTTTTCCTGACACAACCAGGTTATCGTGAGCGTGATAATTGCTACAGCCGGAATCGTTTGTGGACTACTTGGAACATATTCCTCTCTGTTGGATATTGTCAACAGTTACTAAAAAAAATTACTACTCTCTTTATGGTGGAGAGTTTATGCTGAGTTTTTTAAAATTACACCATACCAGAAATTTGTTTTATTTTGAACTCTATCATATTTATATTTTGCACCAGAACTGCCAATCAATTTATATTATAAATAGAGTTAAAAGTATATCATCCATAATATGTTCTTTTTTTTTATACAAAGGAGGGCTGAGCTCAAGAAACAACTGACACCTAATTAAACGAGGGTAATCATGTCTCCGTGAGCGTAACTCAGTTGATAAGGACAATGCATAATATATGTAAGGTCCGGGGTTCGAACACCGAACACCACAAAAAAAAACGAGGGTAATTATGCCCCAAAATATCATTCAGCAACTGATGTGAACAACCAGTAGAGAAGAATTGAATGAAAAGAATAGATTTCATTGATTATTGAAACTATTACAAGTGATACATATACCCGAACTAATCTATGTGCTAGCTTATCATATACATACATACATCGGATAACTATCTCTAACTGTCTTGGCCGATTACTTGATGCACAAGTAATTGATCATTAACTAACTATCCCTACCCAACTACTTAGATAGTAAAGTGTTAAATGGATGAGGAAGAAGTGACTTGGTGGAACAGTCTGCCACTTGACCTTTGAGGAAACCGAAAGAAGCTTCAAAACTTTTCCGTGCAATTTCTCTCTAACTATGTGATAGTCAATTTCAAGGTGCTTGGTACGTTAGAGATACACATGGTTAGCTGCTACATGCAATGCACTTTGATTGTCACAATAAATGACAGGCAACTTAACACAAGATATGTGTAAATCTCTTGTCAAATACAATATCCATTGTAGTTCAAATGTAGCAATTGCAAGAGCACAATACTCAGTTGCTGACGAAGGTCTGGATATAGAAAGATGCTTTTTTGTTCTCCGTGATTTCAAGGATTTACCCAAAAAGAAGCATTGGCCTCAGACTGATCTTCTCGAATCAATGCAACATGCGCAATCAGTATCTGATAATCCTAGGATTTAAATAGATGAATCTTTGGGGAAGAAAATGTTGGAACAAAGGGTGTTTCGCAAAATCACCTCTTGAGTTTTGATGATAACAAGGTATTAAAAATTATCAAATGGATATGCTAAACATTTGTTCAAGTGTACAGGATCATAATCAAAGTACTATTCATAAAGATTCTGATTGAACAAGTCAAAGAGCAAAGGAATTTTATTTGAAGCTTAAAGCGTCTGGAAGAATGCATATGAAGATATGCATCTGAAGCAGTGCGTCTGAAGAAACGAGTCTGAAGAAAGAGCTCCTGAAGACACGTCATCAGAAACAAGGTCATCAGAAGCAAGGTTATCAGAAGCATCTCACCAGAAGCTACTTCACCAGAGTTGACAAAGTACAATGTACGAAGTGTACAACTACTAACTCTGGGCACGCCTCTGCAACCACCATCTCTGCAACTTGTCTCTACATCAGACAAGAATAACACTAATATTGCTGCAGACCTTGTTCCGTTTCAAATGGAATGGATTTGAAATTGGTTCTTCATAGGACAATTATCAAATCAGGCAAAAGATCAATGGTGAAGAATCAAAGCTTCAAGCAAGACAAGTTGATGTAACGGCTAATTCTCAACGTCTCTCAAATCCTCTATATATAGGGATAAAGACTTGAAGAACATACACACAATAAATATAAGACTACAAGCAAAAGGCCATACTCTGTGCAAAACGTCGAAAACATAAACATCACTAACTTAGAGAATTCTTTCAATAGTTCATATCTTAGAATTCTCAAGTGTCTAGAAAAACAGAGTCTGTTCTGTTTTGTATTGTATTGTGAATACCTCTGATTGTATATCAAGTATTCAAAACCTTATTCAATTATTTGTAATTGTTAAGAGAAGTCTCTTGGAGTTGTCCTTGAGCATAGAGTCTCATTCTTGTGTGATTGAGCATAGAAGTCTCTTGGAGTTGTCCTTGAGCATTGAGAAGTCTCTTTCTTGTGTGATTGAACAACTTGTAATCCGACATTACATTTTAGTGGAACTCTCCTTGAAAGTGCAAGGGGGACAGGACTACTTCCAGTTTGTGGAAGGAACCTGTATAATTGCTTGTGTTCTTTCTTTCTCTGTTCTATTACTTATTATCCGCTGCACTAAGACTCTGAACTCACTCAGACTCTGAACTGCTTCACTCTAAACCTGGGAACAGTTCTTCAGAACGTAAGGAAGAAAAGTTTTTGAAAGATCTGAGAAAAACATGTCTGGGGAAAATGCTTCTAGCTCTGGCGCTGGCTCTGGCTCTGGTGGTAGAGCTGCTATACCATATGACTATAGCAGCAACACCAACAAACATGAACGATCTGCAAATCACAACAAACCTCCCATGTTTAATGGTGACCCAGAAATGTTCTCTTGGTGGAAGACCAAGATGTATAGTCACATCATGGGAATGGATGATGAGTTGTGGGAAATTCTTGAAGAAGGTGTTGGAGATTTGAAACTGGATGAAGAAGGTGCTGCTCTTGATAGGAAAGCTCACACTGCTGAACAGAAAAAGCTTTATAAGAAACATCATACGATCAGAGGCATTCTGGTGGCTGCCTTGCCTCATAAAGAGTACTTAAAGATGAGTGACAAATCTACAACAAAGGCTATGTTCACCTCATTGTGTTCAAATTATGAGGGCAACAAGAAAGTCAGAGAGGCTAAGGTTACCATTCTTGTTCATCAGTATGAATTGTTCAGAATGAAGGAGGATGAAAGCATTGAGACTATGTACTCAAGGTTTCAGACTCTTGTTTCTGGGCTTCAGATTCTGAAGAAAAGCTACGTAGCGTCTGATCATGTGAACAAAATTCTGAGGAGCTTACCTGCTAAGTGGAGACCAAAGGTGACAACTATTGAAGAAGCTAAAGATCTAAATACTCTAAGTGTTGAAGATCTTATAAGCTCTTTAAAGTGTCATGAGATTGGTCTTAATGAGCATGAACCAATCAAGAAGCCCAAGTCTATTGCTCTAAAGTCAAGAGGGAAGTCATCTAAGGCTCTGAAGGCATTGGAGTCTGAAGAAGAATCTACTTCTGAAGATATTGATGAAGACCCTGAAATTGTTCAGAAGATGGCTATGCTCTCCAACAGACTACAATACCTTGCTAAGAAGAACAAGAGGTTCTTAAGCAAAGGCATCAGTCACAAGAGCTCTAGAAAAGAAGAGAAAGGTTGCTTCAACTGCAAGAAAACTGGACACTTCATTGCTGAATGTCCAGACCTGCAGAAAGACAAATCCAAAGACAAATCAAAGAAGCTAATCTTCAAATCCAACAAGTTCAAGAAGCAAATCAAGAAGAGCTTGATGGCAACATGGGAATATCTGGACAATGAGTCTGAATCTGATGAGGAAGAAGCTGAAGATGAAGCAAAGATAGCCATGGCTTTGGTGGCTACTGATGAAAATGAAGTTGAATCATCTGATGTTGAATCCTGTACAAACTCTGAAACTGAAACTGAGGTATATTCTAAACTCACCAGATCTGAATTAGTTGAGTTTATCAAAGAACTTCTCAGTCTCTATGAAAACCAATCTTCTGAGTTGAAGAAAGTTAAGCAACATTACATTAAGTTGGCTAAACTTCATGATTCAACTAAGAATGAGATGGAAATTTTACAATACGAATATAACAATTTGAAGATAGTGACTGAGAAAGGTGTTAATAAACCCATGTTTGAGCATGATGCTGCTCTTCAAGAGTTTATTAACACAGGAATTGATAAAACCAAAGTTGCTTCTATGATTTATAACATCAATTAGAACAACAAAAAGGGAATTGGCTTCACAAGAGGTAACTCAAGTGGAGTGATCCTGAAACCTTGTTCTGGTAAGGAGGAATTGAAAACTCACTTTGTGTCTGAGTCTGAAAAGGTCAACACAGCTTCCTGTTCAGAACCTGAAGCTTCAAGTTCAAAGGTAATGACTAAGTCAAAGCGTGAGAACCAAGAGACAAAGGTAATGAACAACTCTAAATCAAAAGCTCCAGAGTTACAGATTCTGAAAAGATCAGAACCCAATAAATAGGTTCTGAAGAAAACAGAGTCTGAAATTCAGAAGCCTAGATTTCAGAGGAAGAAAGCTGTCAGTGCTAAGTCACAATCTAAGACTAAAGGTTCTGAACCTAGAGTCTGGAAGAAGACAAGGCAGGATAATTTCAGACAGAGAACACAAAGAAAGTTCAACACTCCTTGGACTAACCCAAGAGGACCCACAAAGATATGGGTACCTAAGACAGACATAGTTGATGTTGCAGGTGTGTCTAAAAGGAAGCGAAAAGCAGAAGTCCTAGTACCTGGACAGTGGCTGCTCGCGACACATGACGGGAGACAGGTCTTTGTTCCTAACCCTAACCATGAAAGAGGGAGGAACTGTGGGAT
>Ga0228710_1002566_pt1 | contig 28668 bp, 14 predicted proteins | sample MedpolnodulmetaG_FD_177995 | JGI IMG/M metagenome (GOLD analysis project Ga0228710, IMG submission 177995) | Root nodule microbial communities from Medicago polymorpha collected in Santa Monica, California, United States - pink nodules | ecosystem: Host-associated > Plants > Roots > Nodule... | reverse complement strand
TTACCGAGTCATCCGAGTTGATCCGGTTCAGTCATGCGGTTCAACCGATGACCCAATGGTTCGACCATTGACCCATCGACCCAGTACCCCTGCCGAGTCAATGGCCGAGCCGAGTTTTAAAACTATGCTTAAACATATCATCATGTGTTTGATTTTGAGTAAATAGACGATTATCCCCCTGAAATTGTAAGTTTCGTCAATTATCCCATGCAATTAACGAAACATCAATTATCCCCCTGAAATTGCACAACGTTAATCAATTTACTCCCTCCGTCAAATTCTTCTATTAATCAATATGATGTTTTGCAAATACCCCCTGAAGTTTTGCACTTATGTGCAAAATGCCCCATGAACTTGAAAATTTATATATTTTTTCTTATCCTTAAAAGTGACTGCATTATCACTGAATTGTGGAGCATATTAGATAAGTTTTGACGGTATACCACCATCCTTTTGATCTCTAATGGGGTGAATGACAACTTGAAAAAAGAAAAAACAACATCTGGTGTTGGAACAAAGAAATACTTTTATGTTTGTTTTGTAAATATTGTTGAGTTTTGAACATTATTGTAGGGTTTACCAAATATTGCCAATTTGTTCTACCATACTGCCAATATATGGTTGTATACCATCAAATCTTAGCTAATATGCTCCACAATTCAGTGATAATGCAGTCACTTTTAAGGATAAGAAAAAAAATATAAATTTTTAAGTTCAGATGGTATTTTGTATATAAGTGCAAAAGTTCAGGGGGTATTTGCAAAACGTCATGTTGACTAACAGAAGAATTTGACGGAGGGAGTAAATTGATTAACGTTGTGCAATTTCAGGGAGTAATTGACGAAACTTACAATTTTATAGGGTAATTGTCTATTTACTCGTTTGATTTTAAAACAAATGTATGATGAAAAAAAGGACCATCATTGTACCGCTAATTAAAGGATTTCATTGTAATATTGTAACCTTTACAACTATTTAGACCAGATGCTCTCGTGGTGGATGTTGACTCTCTACCCGTTCTCCACTTAGTTAGATATGGTAGTTGCACTAATTGAATCTGATTAAAACATAAGACGGTTGGATTGAATTGTGTAGCTTTTTTAAAAAAATCTTTTTTAAGTTAAAAACAAATCAGAGGAAGCAAGAGATAATCAGAGAAGAGAGACATAAATATTTATCTTGATTCACCTCATAATTTGAGATTATGTCCGGTCTCTCACACTTGAAATATTTTTCTATTACAATCACACGATTATAATTTGGGATTACGTTCGGTCTCTCACACGATTAGAAAAAAATTGATGTTTGCTTACAATTTAGACTCAAAGAGTGGCAAATAATTTAAGCTCAAATGATTTCTAAACACTTTAGAAATTTTAGGATTAAAAGTTTGTAAGAATTTTTTAAGTGTTTTTGTGTTGAAATTTGATAGTTTTGGCAATCTTTGATCATACGAACTTACGAAATGTTTCCCTTAAAAAAACTAATATGTTTCTTAGCTTAACTTTTATTTTTGGTAAAAGTTAACTTTCATTTTAGTTCTATTAAAATAAAAAAGTGGACCACCCGGAAGAATCTATCAATGTATGTGTAGCAAATAAAAAGGGTATCCAAACACAACGATTTACTTCAATAGGAGTGACAAATTTTCCAAATCCTTTAGGAACCCAAAAAATTCAGTTACGGAGTTATGTTCCAAACTGTTTATGCATTTATGGAGCCAAAAAAGCAATGCTTCCACGAGGAAGCTCAAACTTCATTGGCCTCAATAATTGTTCGGGCCCTCACATGCTCCTTTGTAGACATGAAACTTTGTCATATTGAGAATTTCTTATCGCGTCACAACTTTCTCATGTGATCCATGATGCACGTGAATTTCAATAAATTGGTTTATCTTTAGACAACAACATCGAACAATGAATATTTATCCAGTCGGAATAAACTCTAACCTTTCAACAATTTACTACAACAAGGAGAAATCCAATCTGTTTAGGATTCATGTTGATGTTACATGATTTGATTTGAAAGATCAATTGAATCAAATTAATGGTCGTCTCAAACCCGGAGAAACAAGAATGACAGTCAACGATTAGAATGGTCGTTATTCCATCTACTCAGATGGACACGTTTGATTCACCCCGATGAAACTTTAGAGCGAAAGGGGTGTAATAATCATGTTCTCTATATTTTGCTCAATATAGTTTGAATGGACCAATCGAGTTAGAGACTACCTTGGTTATATTTGTTCATGATATCCGGACAAGTTTGATTTGCCTAGGATATACGAGTAAATGAAGGCATGTATTAATGAATCAGATGAAGAAATTTGCTTGGCTCATCCATGATCTTGTTTGTGTCTAATTTATATTGCTATTGTTGTTTTTGAATTTATGTTGAAATGCATTGTTCTATTGTTGTAATTGAACTATGTTGTTGTTGATGTATAATTTTATCTATGAAATCTGTGTTAAAGTTTTATTTTTATTATCTTATGAAGTCTAGGTGATTTCAGATTATATAATTTGAAACAGTAAAAATTCACTTCTGATTATAGAATCCACACGATGGCAAACATGGGATAATTGTAGGGAGCGTGAGAAGCCTGAGGGTGATAAAAAGATCCATCCTCATTTTTTACCCCAACCCCCTCCCTTATAGCTATATTCTAATTTTACTTCTAATTGTTGGAACACAAGTGTTTGTGCGTGAATTCAAAAATTCATTGAAGTGCCACATATGAGAGAGTTCACGTAATACAAGTGTTTATATAGTAGAAGTATTCGTCCAGGGGGTGTTCCCTAAGGGGTATCTAAATTTGAAAATGGGAGATGACACAATCAACATGACCACCACATGTGTGACGACGCCGTCCATTAGGAGGCGAGATCATGTCGTTGATCTCACACCGATCAAACACCATCAACCACTCATTTATGTTACCATTTTAGTTTTTTCACTTATCTTTTCACTTTATTTTTGGATGTATCCAAAAGTGGGAACCAAGATGTATGTTTTTTTTTGCAGATGATATAGTCATACTTGGAGAGTCGAAGGATAATTAAATGCAAAGTTAGAGACTTGGAGACAAGTCTTAGAAACATATGGGTTTGCTTGAGCAGAAGCAAGACAGAGTATATAGAATGTTATTTTAGTAAAAGACGAAGTGTTTCTAGTTTAAAGGTGAAAGTTCGAGATCATATCATACCACAAGTTACATCGATAGTAGAAATTAGGATGTTGTGTTGGATATGTGGTAAGACTAGACGAGATAAGATTCAAAATAAAAATATTATAGATAGATAGATAGATAGATAGATAGAGAGAGAGAGAGAGAGAGAGAGAGAGAGAGAGAGAGAGAGAGAGAGAGAGAGAGAGAGAGAGAGAGAGAGAGAGCAGTTGGGGTAGCACCGATAATAGAAATGACAGTAGAAACTAGACTTAGGTGGTTTGGGCATATGGAGAGAAGACCTATAGATTTTGTAGTAAGAAGAGTAAATAAAATTGAGGGGAGTCAAATCACTATAGGTATGAGAAGACCTAGAAAATACATAAGGGAAACCATCAAGAAAGATTTAAAGATTAATGTGTTTGACAAAGTTATGGTTTTTTTATAAAACACTATGAAGTCGTTTGATTTATGTAGTCAATCCCACTTAATGGGATAAGCTTTAGTTGTTGTTGCGATTTAGTTCTTGCACCATATAAAAAGTACCTCGACCTCATTTCTCCTCACGTAGAAGTTAAGTAGCTTATTCAACTTTCTCTCTTCCACATCTTTTTGCTCAATGCATTTCTGAGCCACTTCTCCCTCCTTATTTCCGCCCGTTTAATTATTTGCCAATTCGAAAGTTAGACATCTTAGTGCTATATTTGAGTGGTTTTAGTATCATATTTATGGTGTATTCCTAAAATGGATACTACAATGTAGTAGGGCTCCGATACAATTGTAGTTAGATTATTTTATCCTGGAGATGTCGTGATTGATAGTTTGCTTGCCATCCCGAATGTCATTTGTCAATTTAATCCTTTTGAATAAAAAAGCAGCTTTCTACCGAACTGGGTCACACCAGTTTTCACCTGTTCCTTGGTTCGGCCAGCGAACTGGCCATACCACATTGTTTTTCACAGAATTCTTTGCATATTTGATCCTATGTTTAAATCAACCCATCCACCAGTTTTCGATCCGACCGACTTATCCAAGTTTTGAAACACTTATATAGAGTTTGCTCTTACTGTATTTTAATTAATTATGGTTAAAGGCAAAAAAAGAAATATCTAGCTAGATTAATGTTTTCTTAAATATATACAAGTACCATCTCATGAAATAAAGTGATTTTTTTTTCTTTCTTAATCACTCCCTTTGTTTTAAAATATATGTCGCAATTTTACAATGTGCACTATTTACATAGCTTACTTTGACCATATTTTTAATTAATATATAAATACAAATGTTAGCATGTAAGATGTTTAATTTGTCTCGATGAATATTTTCAAAATATCAAATTTTTATAATTCTTTATTATATATAATTAAAGATTTTAATAATCAAAGTTGTGTATTGACATGTCTGCAATAGTTGACTGCGACATGTATTTTGAAACGGAGAGAGAATGTACTTAAAAAACATTGATAATTTTATCGTTTTAAATGATTTCCATAACAAATGAATTGTTATGTATGATGGTATCGAGAATTTTATTTATTTTTTATACATGTACTTTTTACTAAAATTACACTAGATGTCATTTTGTTAAGTTTACTCTTAAATTATCTACACGGTTACATTTGATTCGATGTATTATCACGGAGGTCACCAATTTATGATATTACAGGGGACAACATTCTTTGACAATGCTGCTGCATTTGAGACATCAATATTTTTTTCTCAAATGTTTAGAGTGGATGAAGTGGGAGTTGAAGAGGAGTTGATGTAGAAGATACAGAGAGATAAAAAGTGAGCCAAGTAGAATAACATTGCATAGAACTCAAACACAACTCTGAAGTAGTTGCAGAATCAAAAACTTAGGGTGTGTTTGGACGAGGGAATGTAATATTTTGAGGTAATTCAATTACTTTGAGGGGAGTTCCATTGTTTGGATAATAATTTAAAAATTTTTCAAAATGATGAAAATTTATGAAGTATTTTGTTCAAGTCAAATTTAGAGAATTTGAAATGATACCTAAAAGTTAAGAATTTCAAAATTCTTTATTGTTATAATTTTTCAAATTTTGCATTTTGATCCTCACATTTTCAAAAATTTCAATTTGACCTCAATAAATTTTCAAAAAATTGTAAATTGACCACTCAAAATTTCCAAAAAATATAATTTGACCCCTCAAGTTTTGGAAATTTACAAATTGACCCCTAATTTCAATTTTCAAATTTGGCCCCTAAACATTAAAATTTATAAAAGTTTCCCAAAAATATAATGAATTTTTTTATTACTCCATCCAAACAAAAGTATTGAGAAATAAAAATAATTTAATTGAATCATTTAAATTGCCTAAAATTCTAAATTTCTTAAAATTTCTCAATTACCTCATCTAAACACACTCTTATAGTACATCTCATTCTAAACGAGTGAGATAGTGACATGGTTAGTGACCATTTGTAAAAAAAAGAAGCGGGAATACGTGTGTTAAAACTCAACTCACTCATTTTTCATTTGTTTTTGTCAGTGACATTGATCATATGTAACTGTGTCATTTATGAGAACAATAATAACTATGAGCTTCTCCCTAAAAAAAAAATAACTATGAGCTTCTACTAATAAGGAGCAACATCAATATTCGTTGACATTTTAAGCAATTTTTAAGTTTTGATCTACTGATATCATTTATCAAAGTGATCCACCATAAATATCATCTTACGAAATAAATAATCTAAGTTAAAATTATGATGAACCATGAATCACCTATAACTTCTTTTTTTAAAAAAATGAATCACCTATAATTATAGAAGTGGTCCAGCAGAATAATTATATGGTGCTTTGCTTCTTCAAAAAAATTCTATGGTGCTACAATTTTGTTTCTGAATAAATGGTGCTAAAATTATAGAATATTTTTTTTTGTGACTAACTAGTAGTATAAAAAATATGTGTGAGCTCCACGTAATAAACTACTACTACACTTCTGATCACATTTATAAGAAAAAATAAAAATTTTAGATTAACGACTAATGTATCTGATCTATATAAATACCAAATATATTAGATATTTAATGAATATAAAAAGTTATTTTTTTTGCTTAAAAATGTAATCAAATGGAATACTTCACAAAACAACGGTAGTATAAAAAAAGGAAAAATACTAAAGAGTGTCTTTAGAGCATTGTATAAGAAAATAAAAATAAAAATATTAGGTAAAATTTAGGGTGATGGTTCTAACAAATCCCTCGCCAGTGAATCACATCAATTCTAGGGTGATCAAATTAACTTTAAAAAATTTACAAATTGTTGTTTCTAATGTAAGGACACTTGTTAACATGCCCCTAAAAAAAACCATTAGAAAAAAAAGGTTAATAAAAATATTTTATATACTTGAAAAACTCACAAGGGATTCTACGGAGTAATCTAAGTATTTCGTGTACCAGTCAAAAAACCACATGAAATGTTTTAACCATTATGCAAACCTTGAAAGCATTGAATTAATCTACCGTAACCCAGGCCAGGTACATCAATCAAATAAAATAAAATAAAGCAAAGTCGTAATTTTCCATAGATCGAGCAGAGCATTTCGTAAATTTCGATCGTAACAACGTACAATTCACCTAACATCGTAACTCTGAAAAAACAGACACATATATACATACGCCAACTTTTTCCTTCAGAAACACACAAAAAACAAAAACCTTAAAATTTTCACAACAACCTTGTTTGTTTTTCCGACATAGATCGGAAAATTTCAAAACCTTATTTTCTCCGAAGATGATGCACATGACATTATATTGGGGGAAAAACGTGACACTCTTATTTGATTCATGGAAAACCAATTCATGGACGAGTTATCTACTGAGTTTAATTGCATGTTTCATTATTGCAACTTTCTACCAATATCTAGAGAATGTTCGGATTCGGTTGAAGTTGTTCTCCGGTGAAGGGAGAACAACTCCGGTGCCGGAGATTCAGGCTTCTCTTCTGGGGTTGAATAAGGTTTCGAGGAACAAGGTTGTTGAATCGGTTTTATTTGGTGTGAATTCTGCTATTGGGTATTTGTTGATGTTGGCTATAATGTCGTTTAATGGTGGTGTTTTTGTGGCTATTGTGGTTGGTTTAACGATTGGTTACTTCTTGTTTAGGAGTCAGGGTGAAGAAGAGGCTGCGGTTGTTGTTGATAATTCTTGTGCATGTGCTTAGTTTGTGTGTTTGTTGTGGTTGAAATTCCTTTGTTGTAATGATATTTGTGAATTGGTTTATATTCTTCTTTTTTCTGGGATTTTTCTGTTGTATGTTTTATTCTGTATCATCAAAATGAAATAGTGGTAGTAATATGCGTTGGACTTTTTTGTTCTTATTAAAGTAGCAATTCTATAATCGTAGGCGAAAATGAATGTCAGAAACGTGAACTTAGGGTGTGATTTGTGAGTGTTTTTCTTCACATTTGTGATGGATCGAAATTGAGATTAGTAAGATGTTTCATGGGACGAAATCCTTCCTGATTGGGAATAAGGTTCTGCATGCATGAGTGTAATCTTAATTGGAAGAAGGTTTTGCAATTAAATGAAATTAATGTTGAATCCTTCCTAATTGTCGTTCCAAGGAAGAAAAAGTGTAATTATGTATCATAAACAATTAAATGGCCAAGACAATTGTTTTAATAGGGCCCAACACTGCCAGAAACAGGCAGGGGAGGGACAGTGCTTGCTTGTTGGATTGAGCATGAGTTATGTTTAGTTCGTCATATGTATGCATCATATAAACGGATTTGGACTTCACAATGAAGTAACCCTCAAATCATATGGCAATGCTGTGAGAGATCAGAGACAAGCTCCCAAAATTAATGCCCTTGTGTTTTGAGGATCCTCCCAAGTCCTATCCTTGTTTTCAGAGGCCTGCTTCAACTTAAGAAGAAATTCTTCAAGTTGAAGTGGGGAAGAAAATAACACAAGGGGAAAAACGAATAAAGGAAGAGCAATATGGACGTGTCTATTTCAGTTATGTATTTCTTCTACCGTTGGCAATGAACCAAATAATGCCTAAGTTGGGAAAGCTGTTTAACAATTTGTAACAATCTGAAAGTGCACTTAACCTATAACACAAATACAATCAAGGAAACATTCTATTACAGAAATATAGATACAACAACATACGGTCAAGCTTGAGGTTAAGAGTTGTTAAAAGATGAATCACGGCAAGCACTGCAATCACATGGTCTTCAATTTGAGGATAATAACAGCATCCAATTCCAAAGACATGCCACAAGAACAGGTCCATCATCTAATTAGTTCGGGAAGAATCCTTGTCAGTGTAAAACTCATAGAATGAAAGTCATGATTCATGACTGAAGCATCGGAGCAACAAAAAACCCAGAATTGTTGCTGCCTGCAGATCCATTTTTGTCTATGAAACAGAGAAACTGCCAAAATGCGATAAACAGGACCCACATTACGTTCACACACTATCGTTGATCTTCAGTTTTGAACACGGAGAGTTCACTTTCCTGCGATAAGCTCTTGTACTTAAAATTGTTAGGGAGCCATCTGTTCAGTCTCTCGGGCCAGAACCTGACACCCAAGAAAGAAGCAAATTTTGTATATTTTAATTAAACGTGTTGGGGAAAAAAAACAAAGAAACAATTATACCAAAAGAAGGTAAATTTCAATAAATAATGAAAATCATATTTTATGAGATGAAAAAAAGTAACAAGAACCAAATAAATTTTGGACCTACACCAAACTAACTCTAATTTAAGTACTCGTGAATCTACGAATAATTGCAAATGAACCATCAGTATATGGTGCACTCACACATTTTAGGAGCTATGGTTCAAAATTTAGCAAACTGGCTATAAGCAATAATTTATTTATTTTTGTATGGAAAATGTGTATTTTTATCCCTTGCTAGGATAGTAAATATTTTAATTGTTAGGTAGTATTTTTAACCCTTGCTAGGATTCAAACCGTGGACTTTTAACTCCTTAACTCCTTTAATCCCTTAGCTCAACCAAGTGAGCTACCCATCTCCCTGGCTATAAGCAATAAATCAAGTTTCAAAGTACTTATTTGTCATGAATTGAGAGATATTCCTTCTTTTCATGTTTTCCACCATTTAATGTAATGCAAATTGCGTAAGATAAGTTGTGAAGTAAAACACTTTCCAACAAGTATATGGTCATATGTTTTTTGTTCTATTTCATACAAGTACTTTCCATAATTACTTTTTAATTCCTTTTGATGCCTTAATCTAGTATGCAGTGTCAACATGTTTCATGATTATATGAGATGATGTTGCCAATGTGTTTTCTCATAAACTATTTTTGTTTCATTAAGATATAAAAAATTGTTTAATGGGAAAGTATGAGATGATGTCCTCACTGTTGCTTTTTGAGAGATCTCCCTTTTGCTTAGGTTTTTCATGCTTTCCCACCGTATTTCTGAGCCAATTCCATTTTTTTAATTTCATTGTACATGTTCTTACTTCCCACCTATAGTGGGATACGACTTAATTGTGGATGTACATTTCTATGTAGAATGGTTTCACAATCTTCCTGTTATGTTTTTTTCATATTTCAACTAGCATTAAGTTTAAAAACACATACTCTAAAGAATAAATACTCCTACAATTGAAGATTATATCAATGTATCAAAAACTGAGACTGCTTAACTGAAAAGTGAGTGAGGAGTGCAGCAAATTTCAGCCCAAAAAATTAAGCATGATTCTAAATAGAGATGATAAAATTCACTTGGAAATCCCTACGAAAATAGAATAGAATCAGGACTTACTTGTCCAGTCTTTCACAAATTGCCCGACGAACAGAAGAATTGAGGCCATAAGCAATTGAGTTAAAGAGGCCCTGCAATAAATAGACAAAAGTGAGAAACCATAGGAAGATGCCATAATAGTACTTTTCACGAGGCAGCAATTGATGTTCACTCTTAACTTGACATCAAATCCGAACCAAGGGATGCCAGTTACATAAACTGAAAAAGCATAGAACAATTACGCAAAATGGAAAGCAATTATCTACAGTGATGCCATGCAAATCCCTTGTGTATACATTAAAAATATATTCAAGTGTTGGTGCAACCGGGGAAGTTTTAATGGTATTTACGAACTGACAATCTTGCTATGAATGAAGTGAGGCTGATGATTAAATGTTTTAAAATTGCCATATCCTCTTAAACAATTGTGATTTTGCCCTTGTCTACTTCTGTTTAAATTGAAAGAATTGCTCTCCTAATGTTCATATGGAAAGAAAAAACACTGACCAACTATAACATGCTGTTTAAACTTTGAATTGAATTATATCCAACCACTACAGAACTTAGAGAAACTTAAATTGTTCCCACTTAAGCTAAACAAACACTGGAAAGTGCCCCTAATGAGTCAGTAAAATCAAAGTTGTACTCTTGCTAATATACCAGAAAGGCACACATTGTTTAAATTATTATCATATTTTTTTGTTAAATATGTTGGATAACAATGTTGAACAGGTTGTATACCCATATTTTCACACCGCAGTCACGTGTGTAAATATATATCAAATAGAAGATATTTCAAATGAACCTGGATTACAAATAAAGCATTTTACTCGGTCATTAACATATTATCAGGGAAGATGTGGATAAATAGTAACTTCAACAATTTCTTTGTCCACAAGCCTGATTATTCAAGAAAGTATAATTTTAACAGATGGGTCTTAAAAGATGAGTGGAACTGACAAAAGATTGTGGTAAGATAAAGCAGAAAACAGTAGGGTTACTTGTAGATACCATAAGGGAAGCCGTTCCAATGTCAAGAAGTGAGAGCCAAAATATCTTGTTGTTGGGCTCAAAAAAATCATGAATTCGGTTAATAGTGCCAAAAGCCCATGATCCTATTAGAATTAGCGGATAGTATCCCCAGCGATTCAGAGCCTGAAAAGCAAAATCCATACACAAGTATTGTTCATTTGCAACATAGATGCTACAGGTAACAACACTTTCATCATCTTAAGCAATTGGTTCAAGCATGCATATAAATATACAAAATATACTCAAGAAAATCCAAACAAAAAATGTAAGAGTTGGACATTTTTAAACAACATTAAAAAACCACAGAAGAGCGTGTTAATGGTATTAAAAAAAAAGAGAGGAATTCTTTATGATGGAAGCATCTGTGAAAATTTCCCTTTTAATTCCAAAATAAACCTTTTCCACAATGATCGTTAAAGCATTTGAACAAAATAGCACATTACAGTGAACAAGCAACAAGACAACGTAACAGGTGAAATATAAAAGGCTAAAATGATGATTATATGAAAGTAGCCAACAATAGTATAAATACCCTCATGTTGTCTCTTGTATCTGAGACATACGCTTGGCCTGACATGCCACTTGCCATCTGAAATTTTACAAGAAACAAGGTTCAGAAAGTGACTGAACTAGCAACGTGCTTAGTTTGAAAAATAATCAGAAAATTCAGATACATACACGGGTTGCATTATTCAGCATGCGTATCACTTGCCAGTATGTAAACCCATTATATAGAATTGCACCCCAAAGTGGCAAGTAAAATGTAACAAAGTGAACTGCCTGCATAGAAAAAGAAATATGATGTTAGATGACAGGTAAAAGAAATATTACTAGAGTATTTTGATAAGCAAAACACATATACAAATGCAGTAGATATGCAATCCAAAGTTTCAGAAAATTTGGAGGTGTCTGTTGTTATTCTGCTTTATATTATTCATTAACATTGAAATCTTATTTTGGATAAAGCCATAAAGGGAAGCACTGCTGCGTACCAGAATTATTGCAACGTACAGAATATAGAAAACAGGAATTAAAATGCACAAATAGTGGAATAAATGTGTATTATTGCTGATGAAAAAAGACAATGCAGTTTGGGAGATCCCTAACTACCAAACATAGCACCTCTCCTTCAGAGAAAGGAATTTCTCTGCCCAAACCTTCTAAGGTCGTAAGTAAAAAGTGATGACTTCCCCTTTCTTGCTATCCTATCCTTCATATAACCGTCATTCCCCTCTAACAAACTAGCCACATCAGCAAAAGTAACCAAATCCCATATATAGTACATTAGTTGGGCTTAGGCCCAAACCCAGTATCTAACAGCACCCCTAAGCACTTAACAAAAATATGGATAGAATGCTGTTCAGAACTTTAAAATGTCAGAAAAATTTGCTCACATGGATTTTTCACAGCTGTTAATTTTAGCTGCTTTGCATGTTAATCTACATATGTTATTTTGAATTTTGAAGAATTGCAACGAGGAAAACAATCCTATCGTAGGTAAACAGGAGCTTACTTTCATTGCCAATCCTTTTTGCATTTATATGATATCAAATTACATGGATTTAGAGAGAGTGAGAGAGTTGACACTAAAGCATGCAATTGAGATACATATACCATTAAAGAAAGGGGATTCCCTACTTGGCGTTTATTTTAATTTTCCTGAAAATCCTAATGTTTCATTTTTAGTATAACAGCAGAGCATAATATGGAGAACAAATTGTTGTTACAAATCACGCAGAGGCCAATAACACTTAACCCCTGCTAAAGTTATAAAACAAAATTTTCATGCTTTAGAAAAGTTAATTTACATTTAATTCTTATATTAAGCTCACACCTCTTCTATTGAATTAAAATCCCATCATATACCACATGTAAAACCAAAATAATGATGTGGAAAATGAAATAAACAAAAAATTCTGGGAATTATAGTAAAACAACATGTAACCTGCATTCCTATTTACTACTTGCCTTCCCTGTAAGACCTGTTTGAGACAAACACCATGTACCAAAATGTCTATGGTCATTACCAAAGGAGCGCATAACTGTCATAACCAGCGAAGTACCTATCAAAAGTTTAGGGAAAAAAACATCAAACGAGCTCTCTTCCATGCAAGTTGATAATGGAATTGAAGGGAATCAAGACTAGTTGAAAGTCCTACTCTTCATGCATAACCAAAGCCATTTTGTACAAGAAATTCATTTTCAAATCAAATATCATGGGATTGGGATATCACAGGACATGGAGATTATTGTAAAAATAGGTCGTTTCTCAAAGCTACAATATTAAAAAGTTGATTCGTCGATAGATGCATACCCCAGACGTATAAATGGAACATAGCCTCCAAATCTTCAACATCCGTTTTGTGTTTTACAACAGTGCGGTGAAGCGTAAAAGCAATTGTTGTAGTCCAAAGGAAAGATGCCACACAAAAAAAATGTGTACTATATCCCTGAGCATAACAAAATAAACTATTGGATGGGTCCCTGTATCAAAATGAAACTTCTATCAATCACATGATGAACAGCTTTAGTTGATACATACGATTGAAGAATTAGAAAATACACTTGATCTAGCAAGTATACCCTATTATGCTGAAGAAACTGCAAAGCATATCCTGCAACAGGCGAAAATTCATAAAAGAGCATTATGGCTTGGAAGAAGAGAACATGGCAAAACCAATGCAATAGTTGATCATCTAATGCACATGAACAGACTATGATTCTTGAAGGACCTACTTCTCAATTGTAAAACAGCATTACAAATTCAAATTAAGTGGCTAAGGGGAAGAAACGACAAGATTACAAAAGTTGGTACCCTAATTCAAAACTTTATTAAAAACCAACAGTTTTCATCAACAAAATGTAGGTTTTAAAAATTAGCACCAACATTGCAGTCAATAACTAGCAGGTAACAAGTGTTATCAACTGTGGATGGCGGACCATGGCAGGAAGTTAAAAAACTGTCATCATTAGCCACTTTATCTGCCATAAAACACCATGGCGCCTCAATCCTTCACAAATTGGCCATGAAAGATGTCAAAAAACCGCCACCACAATCCACCATGGCCTATATTTGACAACACTGGTAAGTTTTACAGAGCATATATCAAATAAAGACGCTTACTCTAATTACTAGCTCGGTAGCTCAATATACATAAATATCAGTAAGCATATTGGGACTCCTAATTATTACAATAACAATGTAGGTAAACAATGAAAATTAAGCTAAAAAAGTGGAGGCAAAACAGTCCCGGAGGTTTGATCTTAGGACTAAGCAGTCCTCAAATAACCTTGGTGCAACTTAAGCCAATGTTCTTGATCTTGACCATTACACTGCTAATAGTTCTAAATTGTGGTCTGCAACCGCAATATCTGGTGCAATAAAAACGTTTTAGAGGTCTCTGCAACAACTGTGTTCGCATTTTCCCGAAATATCAAGGTTCGCAGTGTAACCACAACTGCAACTGTATCTGTGAAGAAGGAGGCGCCTGTGAACTTATTGTCTGGCCCACTAGATGAAAGATTGACACTTCGTCTGGCGGATGTTATGGTGTACGGGTGGGTAGGAGGAAAACATGCATGTGTGGACTTGACTGGGATTTCACCACTTGTGGGATTGGGGACCGGGGCTTTTAGGGTGGGACATGCAGCCTTCAGAGTCGCGTCAAGCAAAATGGCCAAACATGAGAAAGGGTGTTCTGAAAATCGACATACTTTTATACCATTTGCGAGTTGCGACATAGAGTTAAAAGGATCATGCATAGCAATATTATTTCACCTAGGTCAATGAATGTTGTGTTTACGAGGATTGGTTTTGCCATCTTAGTGGTGCAGCTTGTTGACCACTTGCCTTATCCTCATGTGTAATTGCAATTAAGAACCATACTCCTAACTAATTTTAGCTCTAGTCTAGGTAGAATTACATTTGAAGATTAGTGAATTTTCTTAAACCTATCTTCGGCATAGCGAAAACCTAACTGATAAATTTCCAAGTAACAAGTAGATGCTGAGTACAAAATTAAGTAACTAAATTAACAAAAACAAAAGCTTGTTTAATCATATAACTTAATTTCAAACTGTGCGACGAGTTTAAAGTAATAAATAAAAAATTCGAAGCAATTTATCAAAAAAATAAATAAAGAGAAAACACAGTGTTATAGATCTGAGAAGAAGAAGAAAAGGAAGCATACCGCAAGTGCGAGATAGAAAACGAGCTTGAAGGAAAACTTGCGAAGCTCTTTGAAGAGAAGGTAGCATAGTACAATGAAGCTGGAACCAGCGAAAGAGAGACTCGACGCGCCGACGTTTACTGCGGTGAGAATCCCGCGATCGGAGGTCGCCATTGCGGGAGGAGGAGTGAGTGATCGATGGTTGGTTGGTTGAAGTTACAGTTGAGTTGAAAAGGTAAAATTGAACGGTGGTTTGTTGAAACAACAATAAGTTAATGTTTGGTCCGAGTTGACAAATAATTCATTTTGTAAAATTAATTCTAATTAAAACTTAATATGAGTTCATGATAAAATAATTTATGTTTCAATATAAATTGTGTAAAAATCAATTATAGAATAAAAACCACAAATCTTAACTCTTGTAAAAAAAATAAAACTACAAATTTCAACTTAAAGTAGAATCAATTAATGTCGTAAGCATAATTCAGTTGGCAGAGACATGCATTAAATTCTACTATAAATTTAATTTTTGTCGAAACTGTTACTTACATTTTGGCCAAACTCCAAATTTTTACTAAAACTTTTTTTTTTAAATCAAAGGATTAACTCCAAAAATTGGTGCGAGAGATTCATTTTTAAAATGTCAAACTAACGTGACTTTCACCTAATTAAAAAATGGGTGTTAGAGAAGATATTTATAAGATAAATGAGTATTTAAGCCAAAAAATTTACTCTGTCAAAAAACAAAGTCACAGAAATTACTTGATCACACCCTTTCAAGTTTTTTTATTTTTGACTCAACCCTTTTAAGTTCAACAATGATACATCGACCTTATCACAAAATAATGCAATGATATGACGACGGTATAAGCTCTACGAATATTCCCTAACTCACCATTTTTTTTTTGTATTTTTAGCAAATCATTTTTTATTATTGAGCAAACTCATGAGCTAATTGTACCAAAAAAAAAAATCATTTTGTAAATACAACCAGACTAATATGCGTGATGGGAAAAACAATAATAACTATTCCCATTCATCAAGCTATGATTTGAAATCTAAAACTATAAACACAATCCAACAATAATTTTGTCAAATATATTATGATTTGATCCCTAAAAAAAATACATTATAATTTGATGAGTTTGTATATTCTAGACTAGAGTTTGAAGTCATCCAAACTATAATCCAAACATGGGTAATACTATTGATAATAACATCCGTACAAACACTTCCTTCAAGCCTTTGTACTTCATCAATCCTTTACCACTTTTGAAAACTTGAGTTTCCATGTGGTAGTATAGTACTTATTCCATATGAAACATCTTGCTGCAGTCCTCTATTTTTTGGCTATGACATACCAACATCGACTTGATAACCACCGATCAAGATTTTGAGTTACTGATTTGTCAAAATCACAATATGAATCGTCTAATCTCTATCCAACAACTCTAATAGATAAACATAGTGACCATATGAGCCATCCATGTATAACTCCTTGCATCATGGTTCATGATTTTGAAAACAAACTTGTCCCTTACAAAATGAAATATGTAACACATCACTTTTTTTTCCTTTTTTTTTTCTTTTCTTTTTTTGTTTAAGCTATAGTATTTACCTAAGTTACTTAGGTGTACTATATTGTATCTTTGTCACCATTTTCATTTACAACATAAACAAATGGTCCTATGAAAACATCATCAAAATCTTGAAGTGGTTCCAAAACCTTAACAACATCACTCATGAATGGTCTTGGATTTGGATGATGACTCAAACATTTAAAAGCTAACATAGCAACTTTCAAAGCTCCTTTGGTAGGATATTGACCTTCAAGTCTACGGTCTATGATACGGTGCAGCTTCTTTTGATCTCTCAACATTGGTCTTGCCCATTCCACCAAGTTTTTCCCTCTATTTGATTCTGAAGACTTATCCACTACCCTTTTTCCTGTAAGCAATTCCAACAGAACTACTCCATAGCTATACACATCACTCTTTGTTGTGAGGTGACCTATATATAATCAATCAGGCAAGAGTTAATTAGTTTCAAATATTACATATGGTTGATGGTTCTAATAATCCGGAGTTAAGAAAAGTCTAACCAAGAATTTGTTCCAGCCAAATATTATAACTTAAGTCATGCTCTATCTTAATATATAGAAAAAAAGTATCATAGGGTTATGAACAAGACTAAATCTGTGTCAGTGAAGTTACAAAATAATCAAAGTGTATTTTCTGATAAAAATTGAACTGCTTTATTTGAAAAGCTCAACAAGTTCATGATTTTTTCATTGGTTATGTGTACTTATGTACTAGTACTGCTGCTAGTTATTTTTCAAACTTGTAGTCTGAGGGAAGTTTTTTCGAAAAGTCCACAGCCGCGATTTGATGTCTTTTGTGATTGTGATTGAAGCTACATAATCTACCGCATTTGACTTTGGTCAGTTCACGATCCTTAATATTGCAGAGAATCGCAGACAAGTGTGACTGATGTACGAGGAACTAGGTTAACATTTCATATGGTAGTGTCCATACCTGTCATGATGTACTCAGGAGCCGCATAACCATGTGTTCCCATTACGCGTGTTGTTACATGTGTCTCTTCTCCTTCAGGACCATCCTTAGCTAGTCCAAAGTCTGATAATTTAGCTGTATAATCCTGGATTTGAAGGGAGATAAAAAAGTCCAAGTTAATTTAATTTCCTAATAAAGCCACATGGAAGATGATTTTGTAGATGCAAGGTGATCTTTGATGTTTATGAATAAAACAGAAAGGGAAGAGAAAAGAACATACTGAGTCTAGCAAGATATTTGAAGCTTTGAAATCCCTATAGATTACAGGTTTATCTGCTTCATGAAGGAAAGCCAAGCCCTTAGCAGCTCCCAGTGCAATTTTCATCCTTGTTGACCATGGCATAGTAGCAGAGTATCCTGTTTGTATTATGTTAGAACATCAACCTCGGCTCAAAAGAAAAACGCAAACAAATAACACACGAGATTTGATTAGTGAGACGTCTACGGCTACCATTGCCGAGCGGATGTTATACCTTTCTATAATTCAACCTTAGGATTTATAGTGCACAAATTGTGTTTACATATTATGGTCCAACTTACAAGATTTTCCCTGAACCAATCCGCCCACTTATTAGTAAACTAAGAATCATACCCAACATATTTGAATAAAGAAGCAAACCTTAATTAGTGTGTTAGTGTGAGAGTTTCTAATCAGACTCAACAAAACTAATAGATTTAAAAATATATATTAAGTGATATTGAACATTAGATCAAAATTATTTGTCCATTAGATCTTGTAATTGATCAGGTTTGACTTTGAGTGAGTTTATGTACCAAAAATGATAGAAGTCCTAGTATGAAAAGAATGAGAAAATAAGTAGAAGATAGAAAAGAAACATACTTCTGAATAGTTGATTCTCCAAGCTACCTCTTGGCATGTATTCATACACCAAAAGCCTGTGTTCATCTTCACAACAATATCCAATTAACTTCACAAGATGTGGATGACTTAGTTGTCCAAGAAATATAATCTCTGCCTAGAAAATAAAAATATGTTCAAAACAACAATTTTTTTAGATATTGTTGTCACTAACAAGACAATTATGGTATCCTTAAATCTTAGCGTATATTTGGTTCGGCAATGAAATTCACGAAATCCTGATGATCCACCATGATTTTGACAAAAACTAACTTTGGAGCTTCAACAAAATCACAGTGAGACCGTGATTTTGCTCAATCAACCACCAATCCAAACATACGCTTAGTAAGCTAAAAGGGTGCATCAGAAAGCTAACCAGCCACTCTCTATGACCTTGCAAACCATCCAAGTCCAAACATTTAACAGCTACAGTTTGAGCCTTTAAACCTTGCCTAAGTTTATCATCAACAAAACCCTTATAAACAGGTCCAAATCCACCTTCACCTAACATATTACTCCATGAGAAATTATGTGTTGCTTCTTTTAGCTCCTCAAGTGTGAATGCATGAAGTTTAGAACCAGCAAAAGAAACTGAAAGATCTTCAATAGCTTGACTTGAACTTGAATTGCTTATATCTGATAAACATAGTCTTTGAAAAGAACCTTGTTTTAGAACATGTTTCTCTGATTCCTCCAAAGGGTATTTACTCTTGTAACAATTTAGGATCAAGATCATAGACTTCCATGTTATCTTTTTAGTAGTAGTCATCTAGAATTTGTATATAGTGTATGTGCAATAACTTTGTAATGTACCTTAAGCTTCTCCTTTTCAATCTAAAAACAATGAGAAAAACGACATAAAAATGTTAATGATTGATACTTTAGGGAAAAAAATAAATGAAAGATGAGAAATTTATAGTACGTATACTTTCACCTACTACCTTATTAGAGAAATTGTGTGAGATTCCTTGACTTCTAGACCACTTGAATTTAGATGGTAATATAGAGCTATACGATATATGCATGAATATTGATTTTTATTTTATTTATATAGTGAACACTCAAATTCTTTGTAAGCCACCGGAAAAGTTCATCTCTTAAATTAGTTAATCTCTTATAGTATTAAGAAACTTAAAAATTGATTAAGTGCCTCTAAAATTGTAAATTATTGATTATTTTAATCAAAATGTTAGTTATTGTTAGCAAAATTTTTAAATTAATCTTTAAAATTTAAATTCAATACTTTGAAATGAATAGTAGTCTCTAAAAATTACTTATGAATGTCAAATTAGTCTTCATGTTTGTTGCCTGAAATTCAAAAATACCACCAAAATTGTACTATACATTATTTTATTTTTTTGAAAAATTTGATAAGGGCGAAGTGATTATTGATTAAATTTTCAACATGCGAAAATTTGAATAATATGTTCATTGAGATTACAAAGTCAAACTCTTATCATTGACACACATATTGAACATACTTTACAGTATAAATGAAATGACGGATAGTATACAATTTTATAAATGTTTATTTTTCAATTTAGTAATTTTAGAGACTAACCAGACAACATATATTTCACTTTGTTTTCTTTCATAAAGTCTGACTGCAAAATTCACACACTTAAAGTGCAAAAAAGAGGTATTGTGAATCTAAACTCGCACTCCAACATATTAAATGTCTCATCAACTTTTTATCATATGAGTTGTACTTATAAAAAAAATTGTAACTTTGATTGTTGTCATATATATCTTCAATTAATTAATTATTGGTCAAGTAACTTGCCTACCTGTTGACTTCAATGTTAAACTAAAACTTTCCTTCCCTGACCTTCTCTTCACCTTGCATTCCCTTGCCGTCCACATATTTTGTGTTTAGCAATTCATGCACATTCTCCGGAATGTTAGCAAAATGGAAAGGTCTAACATAATTCATTAGTGCTAAACAACTATTAGATTATCAAATATGTTGTTGCACACATCAAAGCATTTCTTTAATCGTTCAAAGTGATGCATATTGTAGATACATGCCTAATATTAACAATAGAAAAGTTCTTAGTGGATTGCTAAATATTTTTGGTCTAATTTGATATTTCCCAATGTTCGGTAGGTAAAGCTCTATAGGATTATTGTTGTTAGGATGTCATGATCACACGTTAGCAAACAGACAATGACACGTTGCTTTTAAATTCTAAATGTGACTCGACAAAGGGTACAGCTTCTAGAATTTAGAACTTCAAGCAAGGCATGTTCATATATAATAGGATTTGATCTTGGAATATTAATTTTATTTAATTTTTATAATGGATTTGATGATTTTTGTTCATAGAGTCGTATAAACGCAATCAAATACGCCTACCTCAATACAGCCAAGGACTTTAGAAGGGTTTTAGGTATTATATTTTGAATCTAGTGCAAGAAAAATAATTTTAAAAAGTGAAAAAAAAGAGTGTAATATGATTGGAAGGTCAAAGAAAAAGTTTAAAGTGTTGAACAAATTAATCTAATCCACAACCACTTCCATCGCTCATGGAAAATGGATTATACAACGGCTTATAGGGGCAATCATTTTATTAATTCGTGTTTCACAATTGCATGCATGCCCTTTCAAGTTTCAAAATGATTGTGTTAGCCAATACTAGTCTAAAGCTTCAAAATTATTTTACACACACAAAAAAAAGAGTTTTACACTTAAATTAATACAAACTTTTAAGAGGTATCTAAAGCTTTTAGATGACATAATTTAAATCTCTTTCCTCAACCAACATAGTCTCGAGTTTAAATGCAAGAAGTGCAACACCAACAAAACTTTTGAGGGTCCTCTATATAATCTTATTCATGCTTAAAATTAGCATTAGTAATTGAGCGTGAAGATATCTTATTATATAAAAATATAAATATATTTTAACAAGAGGTTATTACAATAATTATGAAGTCAAGATATTTTATATATTTTGCAATTTCTTTAAACCAATATTATATCATCGTACGCAGTTGTGGATGCTAATTTTTTAAAGTAATTTAAATTTTGTTAAGAGACTTAAGTTCTATAACTTGTATCACACCATATTCATATGGTTATTTTTTTTATTTTTTTGAGCAACATATGGTTATTTTATTATTGATTTTTTTTCAAGAAGAATTGTTGGCTGTAATTTTTAGAGCCGGATAACTCTTTTTTTACTCTTAATTAACAGCTGTTATTCTTTTTTTTTTTCCCGAAGTAACAACTTATTCTTGATCATCCTATCCTACTAGTATTAACTCCCAATAACACATGTAGAAGCATGAGCAAGCACCTCATCAGGAAAATGCTTTATCTAAATAAAATAAAATCTTCATTCCCATCTCATGCTTATCCTAGCATCGGCAAGGAAGTTGGCTCACTCAACACGTTTTCTTATGGTATCTCTTAAGCTTCAAATAGTACATTTTTTATGCTTAAATAGTGTAGTGTATATGAATACTTAAATCATTTCAAAAGATGCATAGCCTTTACTAAAATGTATATATCCTAAGCAGGGATTTTCCGGTGTATAAAACTATGCATTTAAGTTTTTTCTTAATCACGCCATAAGAATGAATATATATCCTCTATTTATCTAGGCCCGTCTTTTTTATAAATATAATATTTTAACTATCCCCCCTCTTTTTACTATCCCCTTTCTCTCTCCCACGTCTATATAAAAGACAATTGCCAAGGTATGATTCATGAGGTCAATCAATAAATCAAAACAGTGTTGTGAATATTTTTAGCACTTAAATTGAAATCAATTACCAACTAATCACAAAAATTTAACCAGTATTATTTGTTTGAATAGGTAAATAAATATAGTATAAAATAATATAGAAGATATTTTTTGTAATCTTCTCGAGGACGGGTCTCTACATGGTAATAAAGGGTATGATCATCGTCTCAAAATTACCATCTGTTGACTTTCTATCGCATAGCCCTCAATGAGATATCCCCCTAGAGGATCTCTGCTTATGAATGCAAATTGACATCTCTAGATTTTTACAACTATTTTCCACCTCAAAATTAAAATGGGCTAATATTTGTTGAACAAACCATTTTGGTCTCTAAGTGTGAGACATTGTAACTATAGTCTACAAATGTAACAAAATTGCAATCACATCCCCAATGCCTCCTTAGGAGTTAAATTAACTAAAAAAAATACATTTGCTTTTTAAATTGACAACCTAAAAATAAATCCAAAGACTAAAATGATGAATAAAAGAATCAATTGTGGATTTGTTTGCAATTTTGATGTACTTAGAGACTATAATGACGACACCTAAAACATTCAAGGATAAAAATTGTTGACTACAAACATTATACATTATTTTGTATGGAACAAGAAAGATCATGTGAATGTTAAATGAGCTTAAAGGATGAGTGTATTAACAACGGCGCAAAAACATGAGCGACATCGATGTGGGGCTAACAACAAATTATAAACAACTTTAAAACCAACTTCAACATCCACCCTCACGCCTAGCGTGGGCCTGGGTCCAATTCTCATCTCATAAGGCAATCCTTAACCCGACTCAAATACAATGTTAAATGAGTTTGGATCCCAAAAGTTACTTAAAGGATGAGTGTACTAACAACAGCACATAAACATGAGCGACGTCGATGTGGGACTAACAACAAATTACAAACAACTTCAACACTCACCCTCACGTCTAGCGTGGGTTTGGGTCTAATTCTCATCTCACAATGCAATCCTTAACTCGACTCTGATACCATGTTAAATGAGCTTGGATCTCATCCCAAAAGTTACTTAAAGGATGAGTGTACTAACAACAACGCAGAAACATGAGCGACGTCGATGTGGGACTAACAACAAATTGCAAACAACTTCAAAACCAACTTCAACACCCACCCTCACGTCTAGCGTGGGTTTGGGTCTAATTCTCATCTCACAATGCAATCCTTAACTCGACTCTGATACCATGTTAAATGAGCTTGGATCTCATCCCAAAAGTTACTTAAAGGATGAGTGTACTAACAACAACACAGAAACATGAGCGACGTCGATGTGGGACTAACAACAAATTACAAACAACTTCAAAACCAACTTCAACACCCACCCTCACGCCTAGCGTGGGCTTGGGTCCAATTCTCATCTCACGATACAATCCTTAACCCGACTCTGATACCATGTTAAATGAGCTTGAATCTCATCCCAAAAGCTAGCTCAAATGATAAGGGTACTCAAACATATTTATATACTCAACAACCCGTGAACATGAGCGATGTGGAACTAACAACAAACTACAAACAACTTCAAAATCAACTTCAACATTCCAAGCTCATTTAACATGGTATCAGAGCCGGGTTAAGGATTGCAGTGCGGGAATTGTATCCAGGCTCACGCTAGGTGTGAGGGTGGTGTTGAAGTTGGTTTTGAAGTTGTTTTTAGTTTATTATTAGTCTCACATTGTTCAAGTTCCCCTGTTGAGTGTATAAATATGCTTAAGCACTTTCATCCTTTGAGTTAACTTTTTGGATGAGATCCAAAACTATTTAAAAATGAACTCCAAGCCTGGTGCTATGATCTCAACCTGCTCCTTCTCTAAGTGAGTGGGAGTACATAGAAAGGCATTCTGATGACAAAGTAAGACCGAGTGTAAGCAAGCAATAAGTGATGCTTAAGAATGTGTGATCATACCCGAGGTGAACTCTTTTTTGACCGGTACATCTTAACAATAAAAGTGATACACATACTTTTATCTTAACAATTAATATAGAAGTGTACAACTTAACAATATAAAAGTTCAGTACATCTTTGAAGAAGAAACAACACAGAGGATTCTGAATATACTGCTGTTCCCACAAATAAATGAGGATAGATTGGTGTGGAGTCCGGAAAAAAATGGTCATTATTTGGTAAAAAGTGTGTATCGCTTGTGTGTGTGGAGGAAATTGTGGATAATTCGCATTTACGGAAAAATGGCTATTGAGGTGGAATTTGGAAATTAAAAGTCCCTTCGAAAGTTAAGAATATGGTGTGGCAAGTCTGTAGAGAATGTGTGCCTACTCGGGTTAGACTGAACCGGAGAGGGGTTAATTGTCCGTCAATGTGTGTCGCGTGTAATGATCCTCATGAGGACAGCTATTGTGTTTTTTTCCACTGCTGTACAACAGTAGGTGTGTGGCGCGCAGGCCTGTGGTCCTTAATTGAGCCGTTATTACATAGATTTGATGACGCGCCAGAGATTATATTTCATGTGTTGGACCATGCAGCAGCGCCGCAAGCAAAACTTTCTGCCACGACTTTGTGGAGCATTTGGAAAGAGTAGAAATCTTAATTTGTGGCAGCAGGTGACAGAAAACAGCAGAAGTGTGGTTGAAAGAGCTAAACACTTGCTTGAAGAATGAAGAAATGCAAGTAAGAAGCATGGAGAAGTGCAAATAAGAAGCAGCTGCCGAGACCTGCACAGCTAGAAGGTGCAGCTGCTGTCACGAGTAATAATGCAGAACCAGGTTCGGCTAGCAGAAACAGTGCACAAAGATGGCAGAAACTGCTGCGTGGAAGCTTCCTTCTCAACGTCCGCTAACAAGCTGGGTATAGGCATGTGTATCCGTAACGAAGAGGGGTGTTTTCTTCGTGCAAAAACAATGTGGTTCTCCCCGGTTTGCTCGATAGACGTGGGTGAAGCTTCGGGGTTGTATTATGCTATTCGGTCGGTTCATGAGCTACGGCTACAAAATGTTGATTTTGAGGTAGATTCCAAACGTGTAGCAGATTATTTCAACCGAAGCAATGGAGATATTACTGAGTTTGGAATTATTATGGATAGTAATATTGCTCTTTCAATTTAGCAAACTCTCATGTTGAGTTTATTAGGAGACAAGCAACCGAGGTTGCCTATGAATTGGCAAAGGCAGCCACTTCCTTGACTAGCTTCTGAATTTTAAATGATGTACGGACATATATCCATGATTTGATTTATAATGAAATGCTATAAGTTTATTGTTTAACAAAAAAAAATTACAAAGGATTCACTCACCCCCATCCCCTCCGAGTGCTTTTTTTCTTTCTTTTATAACGAAATTTTATAAGTTTATTGTATATTATTTCCTTATACAGAATTCTATTTTATAAACATTATGTACACTATACATACAAGTTACAACTACTACTTGTTATCACTTACCAAGCAAAGAATATCTGATGAAGGAACAAAAGTACAATAAAGAAGAGTACAACATGATTAGAAAAATGAGATGCACTTGAGGCATAATAATAGTAATAGGGATATGGATAGTTTTGTGGTGGTCCACCAATTACTTTAGGTTGTCCTTGACCTGAACCCGAAGAAGGCGAAGATTTCAAAGGTGGTGGAGGAGTTTCCCCGGAAGAATGTGATGAAGGACTTGGTGGAGATGGCGGTGGTAGAGTCAACAATGGTGGTGGAAGACTTAGTGATGGTGGAGGATATGATTTTAGTAGTGGAGGAGGAGGAGAATTTGATGTTGTGAGTGGAAATGGGGGTGAGTATGATGTTAATAGTGGAGGAGGTGGAGGATTTTGTGTTAGGAGTGGAGAGGATGGAGGGTGGGGTGTTATTAGTGGAAAAGGGGGTGCATTTGGTGTTAACAAAGCAGGAGGTGAAGGATTTTGTGTAGGGAGTGAAGGAGGAGGGTGATTTGAATTTGATGAAGCAAGTTTAGGAGGTGGTGGTGAACAAATTGTAGGACATGTGACACATTCACTAATGCATAATAAACCACTTGAAGGCTCATCAACATTGTCCTCAATCTCCAATGTCCTATTTGCAAACAAAACCAACAACATGAATGCAATTCTTGTGGTCCATGCAAACCAACTTTTTGTTATGAATCCTAGATTCTTGTTATGACCCATTTGAATTATGGAGGAATATAGATTGTGTTTGGGGAAACAAGGAATGTGTGTTCATACGGCTAGGTGAATTGTCAGATATATAATCAGTTTTGGCCAAGTGATTATATAGATTGAAATAATGTGGGAGAATACGGTGGCATTTCTTTATAGCTTGCATTTGGCATTTTGGAAGTCAGAAGTTTGGTTTATATTCTTTGATGCTTGCTTAGTGATGGAGTCTTGTGCGTGGAGGAAAAGTATTAATTCCCCTACTTTACTTTGGCCTTTAATATAAACTTATTTTAATTAAACTAGAGCTGTTTAAACTCACCACAAAAAAAAAAGGTCTTTAAACTGTTTCAAGAATTTTAAATAAGTAGTATTTTATTGTAAAAAAAAGAATTTTAAATAAGTAGTATTTCAACTAACAGAGTTTGCAATCCAGTCTCTCAATTTGTCAATAAATAATAATCAATTGAACTATACATTTTTTAATCGAAAATCTTTGAACTGTTAGATTCATTGTAATTAGATTTCTAGATGCAGCAAATTCATATATGCAATAATATTTTTTTAATACATATACCTATGTGTGTATATCTATAATTTTATGTGTGCGAGAAAGCTTATTGATAATTTTTTTCAAGTAAGTACTCTTAGCATAGAGACTAGAGAATTAGATTGATAGAGATATCCTTAAGTATCGAGAAAAACACTCAATCCTACTCTATTAGATGTTGTTTGGATCAAGCTAATTTTGTGCTTTTGCAAAACAATTTATGTAAATAAATTAGCTATATTGTTAATTTATAAATTCTTACTAGCGAAAAATATTTTTTTATAAATTGTTTTTTCATAAATTACATTTACAAACTTATAAATAATATATAAAAACTTATTTATTTGTATAAGTTCAAAATAAACCTAATCAAAACGGACCTTAGATAACGTGGTTTTTCCTTGTATTTTTTAGTAATGTTATTTTTAACCTAGGATCATATTTTATGCTTCCGCATATGTCGCGTCATTTTTTGGAGATCAAGGCTATTTGATTAGTGTTTGACTTACTATTTTATTTCACGACTGAACATTTAATTTTAAGAGAAAAAGGGGAAAAAAAGTTCGAAATACCCCTTTGAAGAGATTTTGTGTTCGGGGGTTAGTTACACAAAGGGAAGGTCTTAGCACCCTTCATGTCCGTAGTACTCTACGGGAACCTCTTGGTTTTATTTAACGTTTTGTGCTATTAACTTGCTTGTTTTTTTGAAAAAAGGAATTAAAGTGGTAAAGGAAAAAGAGACATATTTATCTACATTTTTTATTAATTTGGAAGGACGAGTGTCCTTTGCCTACGTACCCGTGAGGGATCAAAACCTCTTAGTTCGGGGTAAAAATTGACGTTTGATTTGTTTTGTGTTTTTTATTAGTTTTGAAAAAGGTTTTAAAATGAAAGAAAGCCAAGGCGGCAAATGAGTATTTGTTTGTGTTTTTTATGTTGAAAGAAAATAACTTAAGGTATGAATAATGTAGATTGCAATTTTGATTTATGGAAGAAATAAAAAATAAAAGGATCACTTGACTTTGGGAGTAAAGGTTTGTTTATGAAAATATTTTTGATGTTTTTGTTATTTGCATGTTTTTTGTTTTTTTGAATAATAGGACTAAAAATGAAACTATCGGAGCAAGAAAATAAAAGTGTAGGTACTTTGTGGCGACGTTGGATCACCACAAAGACCATTAACCTAAGCTAGAAGCATAAAAGGTAAGGCATACACCCACGCAGCACACATGCACACATGCACCTACAACTACCTACAACTATTACATAAAACCTATGATACATGCTAAGGTCTGCGGAAAAATAAATATGGATAATAAATTTACATAAACCTAAATATACATTCTAAAGTCTGCCGAAAATAAATGACGGAAAAATAAATAATTTACATAAAGACCTATTTACATCCTAAAATTTGTGCAAGTAAAAATTAAATGGCATAAAATAGATACATGAATGATAATAAGTAGCAAAATAAACAAAAATGTGATGATAAAGAAAAAGTAAAATGCAAAGGGTAATTTAAAATGCATGAAACAAAGATAAAAATATGAGATGCTGCGAAATAATATACTATGGAAACAAAATGCATAGGAGATGAATAACCTAGAAATAAAATAAAGATGCACGCAGGTGGCGTGCAGACAGTAAGTCTGGGGGTGCAGAAAGTAAGCAGAAATGAGTTGGGCTTAACAGGAAAAGGGAAGG
>Ga0228710_1002565_pt1 | contig 28677 bp, 19 predicted proteins | sample MedpolnodulmetaG_FD_177995 | JGI IMG/M metagenome (GOLD analysis project Ga0228710, IMG submission 177995) | Root nodule microbial communities from Medicago polymorpha collected in Santa Monica, California, United States - pink nodules | ecosystem: Host-associated > Plants > Roots > Nodule... | reverse complement strand
GGAAAAATAATGAAAAAAAAAAAAAAATACACGTTTTCTTATAACCTTTTATTACCAAAAAATGAGGTAAACCAAAACCACAATTAAATTTAACCGAAGTTTCCTGGAAAATATACAGAATTGTTGGTGGAAGTTACATTGACTTTTGATTCATTCATTCTTACATCGCGAGCGAAAGAGTCGCAGTGTATGACGAGCGCTTCAGAACTATTCCACATCAGGAGACACCGATTAGGACGAAATGATATCGATTCATCTTTCCACTCCTCACCTTCTCCAGATTTCCATCATCACCACCGCCTTCACGACTCCGACGACGATGATTCTCCCCGTATCCGCCGCCACTACAACGTCCGCCGCCTCCGTCACCATGTACCTTTCCATCATTTTCATCCGTTTTCACTGTTTATTGAAATTGATAATTGCAATTCTTGATAGAACTCGTAGAAAAGTAATGAGATGTATTTTGTGTTTGTTAGGAACGTGTATCGGAAAGATTTGATGGAAGGTATCGTCGATCTCTAGTAAATGAAGGCGTTGAACCTGGAGAAAGTGTGAGTGGTGCTCCAAGGGCAAGTGGAAGTGAAAGATTACCAGTAGATGTGAGACTTGCGCGAGAAAGACTCCTTCAGAGGTTGAGAGGGGAGCCTGTTCATAGAAACAGGTTTCATTTTTACTTAACCCAATATTCAAACAACTATTTCTATTTTCTTCACAGTTCATGCTATAAATAGTAAGTAATATTGCTATATTTCTAACAAAGATAGTAGTTTTGCTACTTATATAATTGTTAGATTGGGTTTGAGATTAACTTGTGAGCTTGAAATGCTAGTAAGTGCGATCAATTTGTTTGTGCCGTTATTGTAATTAAAATTGTCTCTAAGGTGAGCAACTAAGTTCATTCATATTCATTGTTGATTTAATAAAAAGTAGTGTAATTCGTCATTTTAGTCCTCAAAATTTTGTAGGGGTCGAGCAATTCAGTATTCAAAATTGTCTGTTAATTGCTGTTTGTATGTCACCGAATCCCTGGCTGACACAGATTCCCTTGGCCTCTTGTCACCCACTCATTTGTATGTGGACAACTGCTGATTTCCTTGTTGGTATTTCATTGGCTTTTGATACTTCCATTTAGGGCTCACTCTGTGCTTTTTATTTGTCTGTTTGAACTTAGATGCTCTTCAAAATCTCTCTTTTTTGACCAATTTCAACCAACAATGATGCATTATGAGTAATCATTGCTAATGTCATTAGATTCTATTGAAAATTGCATGGAAGACTATTAGAGAGACCTAATTGTAACATTAGGTGATATTTTGCGGTCGAATCGCACAATTGAAACTATCGAGACCAAAATTGCTCAAATGTAGAAACATGAAGACCAGAAGTGTTGCTAATCCTTTTTTTTCTTCACGATCTGGTATGCTGGTCCACTGTGCTGTGGACAACCGCATAAATATAGATCAATGTATTTCCGTACTTTTAGGGGAATGAATACAAAAATTAAATTATTATAATTACCAATACTATATGTCAAATCCATGATGTGCATTTCTTTTATGTCATATACTTAATGAGTCATGAACTCTAGTGCCTCTCTTGTTTGTCCAAGAATGTTGAATACTGTTGCTGCTATGTGAGATGCTGTGAGACCAGCTACAGCCAATTTCCCAGCAGGTGAACCATGGTCAATATAAATGTCAGGAAAAACCAATGGTCTCCACTGGATAATATGAAACACATTTCAGTTTTCAGCAACTAGTTAAATATTTTTACAAACTAGTTAATATGAAACTTTATAGCAACTAGTTTTCATTCCCCTTTTTTTTCATAGAACTTGTCGATTTACTCGAGGAGATGCTTCTGACAATCAGACTGTGGTCTTTTTTCATACTTCTAAATATTTTCATAAGTTGATTGTTCTGATTTAGGAAGGATTCCACTGTGCATCTGACATTGAATTTTCTTCTGCATCATTTTTGGTTGTTTATTCTTGAAGGCCTCTGCCATTGCCTTTGATTCAGTTTGAAGCTTTACCTTTTTTGTGGGGTTGGTTTCCTCAGGCAAAATGATAGAGATTCAGTGGACGAGGATCAAGAAAGCGAGTTATCAAGTGAAGTTCCAACTGAGGACTCTTTAATTACTGACTTGACTTCTCAAATGGCAAGGTTCCAGCTCTTGCATGAACAAACCAGAAAGCCACCAGGACTCACTCAGGAGGCCCTGAACTGTTTGCATTTTGAAGTTTTTAGCAGCATTGATATGGAATCAGAATCCAAGGTACTTCAGGATTGTGGGATATGCTTGGAATCTTTCGTGGATGGAGATAAACTGATCCATTTGCAATGTGGACATAAATTTCACTCTGCTTGTTTGGATCCTTGGATTCGCAGTTGTGGAGATTGTCCTTACTGTCGAAGATGTATAGTTGTAAATAGTCATCTTCCATAGAATGAAACAATGCAGTTTCTAGATTGATTTTCTTTTATTTTGTGACTGTATCAAGGATGCTGCTATAGAGCTGGCATTTTGTAGTGACGTGGTGTTTTATTTTATCCTATGTATTTTCAACCCTGTTATAATTGAGTGAGTCGAAACCGGAGCCAATACGTGCCTTGCTCCCACGAAAGAGAGAACTAGTGGCAGAGGATAAAATATTTGATGTAAGGGTTCGTTTTGTATCTATCTATCTATGACAGGATAAGGTCTCTTTATAATACATAACATACGTTTTCGTAAAACTTTTATTATTGATTGTTGTATGGCATACTGTGATGTTCAATATTTTACAAGATGTTAAGTAAAAATGGATGAGCATTTGAACTGACATATACAGAAAATAAAAAAGTTGCAAAAATTATGAATTCTAATAACTTACTGTCAAAGAAAATGCTAAATAATTTCTACTATATGTGTATGTAAAAATCATTTCTTCACTAGTTAATATCTAAATAATATAATTGAGATTTTCTTATATGACTAATGTTATGTACAGCGAAACATATTTCACGAAATCATCCTGGCGCATGTAATTCAATTAGATACTATGTTTTCTACCTGATATCCACAAATTCCGCACATTTACCGTTGAACCGTTTAAACTAGGGAATATGCTTCTTGATTGTTTCACTGGATTTTCCTTCACGGTGAATAGCATCGCTCTTCTTATAGTTCAAGTTAATTCAAATTAAGCATTGTATTATCTGAGATAATATTACTCTATTTTCTGATACATTGTTTAATGATGGTTTGAAACTTATATTTATTGAAGTATTTTGTGTGCATTACATAAGTTTTTAATTTCAGTAAAGGATAAAATACATAGAGCATATTTTTGTAAAAAAAAAGAGCATTTTTAAAATTAAACATTTTTTTCATTTCAATTATTTTTTATTACATCTAACATAGCTTGCTCCACATGGTAAGAACTTAGCTCATATATAGTCAGAATCTTTGTTAGAAGTTTGAACCTCGTTAATATGTATATCTATCTTTTTATTGAGTAATATTCAAGTATATGTCTATTTGAAATGAAGTTTTCAAATAGGAGTATTTGTTATTTTAAATTTTAAAAAAAATTAATAGAACATCATGTTTAATATTTTATTGACTTTGAAAAATATTTAATTGCGTCCATATATATTTTTTTTTTAAAAAAGTAAATCCTCATCTCCCTCTAAAACCAAACATCCAAATATACCTTATGTCCCATACCTTTTTCCGGCATTTTTTTTTATAGGGCAAGGGCTCACTGACATAGAAAAAGGAATAGATGACACTCCAACTAAGTTGGGATGTCTTACAGATTTCCTTGCCAAGTGCTCATATATATTATTAAAAAAGGAAAAAGAAATACAAAAAAAAAACTGGGAGGACATAAACCTAACCCAGTAATCCACACACAAGTGTAGGTCGACCCAAGCGGGAAATACAAAAAATTAAACAACACAAGTGAATAAGTCTGCCTCTAATTATTCCTAAAACTAATCAAAGGTCGTCAATGCGGTGATTGGACCGTCTGTCAACACCAAAGCAGGTCCATGTACCACCAACTCCCTGCATATCACAACAAGTTAAAACGCTCTTTCGAGACCCACAGTCCAAGTCAAATAGCGAATGATGATTCCCAATGGTGTTAGAACTCGATTCAACTGCCAACACAGTGACAAGTTCGTCCACCTACAGTTCACTGTTACCACAAAAGTAAATTTTGAGAGTGGGGAGTGAATTCGACCGTCAACACGGTAATTAGCGAATCCACACGCACCAACAATTTACTGCAATCATTTAGAGCAAATTAACAGCCATTTCTGGCCAAACAGACACGACATGGCTACCCACCGGAAAAGCTACAACACTGTCCTTTTGAATACGTACAAACAGAACCACCGGTGTGATGGAGGCAACCCAAACACCTTGAAATCTGCAGATTTCAACAGATCTGGAAGAATCAGATATCAAAGGCAAGAAACAACCACCAACATAGTGTCGCCGACATCAACCTCTTACGAACGGAGGAGTTTACGAACCAGAATAACGCCAACCCTTTTCGAGATCCAAAAAGTACCCAAAGCTTGTCGTGACGGAGAAAGGCCGACGACATCTTCAACAACCCCGGAGGGGTATTGGTGGTCAGAAAAACAACGGAAACAACCACCGCGGCGGAACCGACGGTGGTTGGAGGACCCAAACGAGTTAACAGCCTCAAAAAGGTGTTAACCGACGGTGCGGCCGTAAAAGGCTAGTGCACCACCGCCATCGAAGCTACATCGAAACGACACCTTTGGATTGTGGATGGTGGATGGTGGAGGCGATTTGGTTTTAGACTAAACTCTCCAAACTTTTTAGATATAAAAGATAGGGTTAATATGTCTTTACCCCCTGTAATTTGAGCGAGTTCCGGTTTAACCCCCCCCCAAAAAAAAGTTTAGATTCCGACCCTATAATTTAAGATTCTTTCGTTTTAGACCCTGACGCCATCTGACTGGACAAAATGCTGACGTGACATGCTGAGTGGTGCGCTGACTGTGCATATCTGATTATGTGGCACTATAATTAATTTTGTTTTTATTTTTTTAAGGGCACACGTGACATTTTGCCGATTTTATTAAAATAAAAAATGAAATTATATTAATTTAAAAATAAAAAAATCTGAAAATTCATTTTTGAAAAAACATTATATTTTCGAAAAAAACTGAATTTTCTAAAAAAATATTAAAAATTCTGGAATTTAATTTTTTTAAAAAAATCGATTTTATTTTAATTTTCAAAATCTTAATTTCAGATTTTTTTTTATTTTTCGAAAAAAAAATCTGATTTTTCAAATTTTTTAAATTTCAAAAAAAATATTTTCTGATATTTTTAATTTTGAAAAAAGTAATCTGATTTTTTTTCTGTTTTTAAAATTAATTTTCAGTTTTTTTTATGTTTTGGAAAAAAAAATCTGAATTTGTTTCTGATTTTTGAATTTTTTTAAAATTCAAAATAAAAATCTGATTTTTAAAATTTTGAAAAAAATAATCTGATTTTTTTCCTATTTTAAAAAAAATATAAATGAAAATAAAAAAATCAAAAACAAAATTAATTATATAGTCAGCGCACCTCATCATCCAAAAATGTTGACTCATCATGCTACGTCATCATGTTTGCATAGTCAGATGACCTCAGGGTCTAAAACGAAAGAATCTTCAAGGAATCTAAACTTTTATTTTACAGATGTAAACCGAAACTCGCCCAAATTACAGGAGGTAAAGACATATTAACCCTAAAAGATAGTATAATTGTCATAATAGAATTAATTTGTTGAATATATATTTTTAACCATTTCTCCATTTTTTAAAAAGTATTTGCGTGTTTTATATCATAAAAATCTCATCACATTCTTATTTTTATGAAACCTTGAGTCATGTTTTATATTATTTTAGTTATATTATAATACACTTAGTGTTTTTTAATTAAATCAAATAAGATGAACGTAACTACTCAACTATAAATGGATATATATTGATTATAAACACCGTGGGGAGGGGATAATGGATTGTGTTGTGAGAAAAATGCACTTTATTCAACGCGGGGTTATCGTGATTATTCCGTGTTTTGAACGATCGAAGAAGACAATAACTCAAGGATTGACTCCAAAAAGCTATAGTCAACCATGTTTTGAACATCTATTCTAGTTAATTAAGCCTGGCCCTAGCAACGCGCAAATGCATCACGCGAAACGTATCAACATTTTGTTCTACAACAAATGCATCAACTATCACAAGCTCCTTGTTGGGTTTTCACACTCAGAAACCTAAACACCCCAATTTACAAAACGCAAGAATTTCCCTAAACATTAAATTACTAAGCAACGTTTAGATTAGATGATTCGAGTCTCTTTTAACTTAATGAAAGATCTTTGATTTGAATTCAACCTTGAAAATGTCGTAACTTTGATATTTTGAGAAATAATTTTGATAATCATTATAGTCTTGTCTGACTCAAGAGATTGCTCTATATAATCATACGCAACTTAGTTTACAAACAAACATCAAACCAATTAACATAAACTTACTGCACATGTTTTTTTAACATAAAAAACGCAAGAATTACCTTAAACAGCGGAAAAGTGAGAGTAAAACATAAATAAAACAAAGATAATTGTAAATCAAGACACGCCAACTCTCTGTTCATTTTAAAATTAAATCAGGTCTAAGTGTGTTTGCAAATAAATATAGTAGGATACGTTGGGAGCACGTTTAGATAAGCAGTTTAACTAAATATTAGTATTTACATTTTTCTCTATAATATTCAAAATAACCTATATTATTATAAGAGAAATAATGTCATTTTCTGAAGAAAAAATTGGCTTATTTGGTCACTCACGATATATGCGTGTGTGATGTGAACAAGTTGGACGAGAAACGCGCATTTTAGACGACAGAAAGTGAAAAATACTTGTTGTACTTGTCTTCATTCAAACCTGTGTTTGTACCAAAAACAAACTTGTGTAGTAAGTCTAGTAGACCTGAATTATTGGATGTGGACGTGAGGAAAAAATATACAGAAAAGACACAAAAAAGAATTCGAGTGAAAGTGAAAAAATATTTTATTCGAGTAAATAATAGAGTAATAGACTACTAGGACACAAGTGGACATGCATAGATCAAACTTGTGAAAAGAAAAGAAAAGAAAAAGGGAAATTCAAAGGAAGGAAGAGAAAAAGTTGCATGCGCCCATATACTGTAGTATTAGGTGGTTTGATGATAGTTTTGCTCTAGTTATTTTATTTCATTCACGATTTGGTTTGACAGATAAGATGTTTATGTGTCAATTGGATTCATGATATAAAAAGAAATTTTTAAGTGAAGTTTTACCAACACTATATCTAGCATCAAATTTAATTAAGCAAGTAGTAATTTGGACTCAAATGTTAAACGTTGCCATTGTAGTCTTTATATGTATCAGAATTGCAAACAAATTTTTAATGTCTTTTGTTGGTAATTTTATAGACTAAATTGACTAATTGAAAATATATTTTAAAACTAAATTGACTATCTAAAAATATAATTGAATAGTAAATTACTAATAAAAAGACATCGGTGGAGTTGTTTGAAATTTCAATAAGATCTCCCCAATTATTGTGTATTTATGTGAAAATATGATTTTTATACTTTAAGTTTTTACATATTTATGAGGGAAGGAAGGAAGGAAGCGCGTTAAGAAAAGGAAAGGGAACAATATGAATATCTTTGATTGAGGGGTCCGTCTTCCCCCTCTAAACGCGGCATTCACCCACTGACTTTTCATTTCATTTCATTCTCAAAACCCCTTTCTCTTTCTCTTTCTCTCTGATCACCATCATCTATAAATTCTCATCATCCTCAATTTCGAACCCTTTGATTTCGATACATAGATCATGCTGCGTTTATGCTTAAGCCCTCTCGATTTTTGCTTCCGTCGCCGTGGTGCCTCTGACTTTCTCCTCTGGCACACCGACTTGAAACCTCACGCCTCCGGTGATTTCTCAATCGCCGTTGCTCAGGCTAATTACTCTCTCGAAGATCAAAGTCAAGTCTTCACCTCTCCTTCCGCCACCTATGTCGGTGTTTACGACGGTCACGGTGGTCCTGAAGCTTCTAGATTCGTCAACAACCGTCTTTTCCCCTATTTACACAGTCAGTATCTTCCATTATTACTTTGGTTCAGCACAGCATTGGAACTTGATTTTGATGCATAGTAGTAAATTTATAAACATAAACTGTCTTTGACATCATCACCGAACCTATGTTTTTTTTGCTAGCTAATGTTATTTTATTTTGATTTGTAGAATTTGCCTCTGAGCAAGGGGGATTGTCAGCAGATGTGATAAAAAAGGCGTTTAGTAAGACCGAGGAGGACTTTTTGCATTTGGTTAAGTTGTCGTTGCCAATTAGTCCTCAGATTGCTTCTGTGGGATCATGTTGTCTTCTTGGTGCAATTTCTAACAATGTGTTGTATGTTGCCAACCTTGGTGACTCTAGAGTTGTTCTTGGTAGGAAGTATCTTGACAACAAGAATTCTCCTGTCGAGGCTGTGCGCTTGTCAACCGATCATAATGTAGCTGATGAGGAGGTGAGGAGAGAAGTTGAAGCTCTCCACCCTGACGACTCACACATTGTGGTTTATAGCCGTGGTGTTTGGAGGATTAAGGGCATCATACAGGTACAAACATAATATTAACAAAGTTATGCTCACTTTTAAAATGTGTTGAATATTGTATACATACCAATATGTCTGTGATTGTGGTGTAATCTTGTCCGGCGGTTTTAATGCTATTATTTGCAATTACAACTTTTGAGTAAAACCAATTCATCTATTTTATGTGTTTCTTCTTTCAATCCTTCATTATGTACATTTTGTGTTTATTATGAACATGATGTATTTCCAGCATTCTATAAGCTTGCCTCTCTTATCAGTTTGAGGTGCTGCAAGGGCGAGATGGTCTGGTTTATTTTTGCTGATAAATGGGGTCAGGTTAGCTGATCTAAACAGATTTTTTTGTATGTTGCAGGTGTCTAGATCTATTGGTGATGTGTATTTGAAGAGACCAGATTTCTACAGAGATCCCATTTTCCGGCAATTTGGAAATCCTATTCCTTTGAAGCGTCCAGTAATGACAGCTGAACCATCAATCATCATTAGGGAGCTTGAGTCAGATGATTTATTCTTAATATTTGCATCAGATGGCCTTTGGGAACAATTAAGTGATGAAGCAGCAGTTGATATTGTTTTCAAATATCCAAGAGCTGTGAGTGTCTTCTGTTACTTGTGAGCTGCACAGAGTAATAGAGTTTCAATTTTCTTACATGGTGTTGTGTTTTTGTTTTTGTTCCACATGCAGGGAATTGCCAAGAGATTAGTAAGAGCTGCTCTTCAGGAAGCTGCAAAGAAAAGAGAGATGAGATATGCTGACATAAAGAAAATTGACAAAGGAATTAGAAGACACTTCCATGACGATATCACTGTTATCGTGATCTATCTTGATCAGCATGGAAGCTCTTCTAGTGGTGAGTTTAAGCAAACTGCTGTTGGCTATACAACTGCCCCTGTTGATATATTTTCTCTAAATGCCGATGAAGCTGAGAAGAGCATGCTTGGTTCAGTTGGCTAAAGAGTGAAATTGCTTCAATGAATCATAAGCTGACCTTATTTTGGATAAAATTATTAAGTGAAGATGAATATTGTTGGTAAATTAAGAGAATTCTGGAGTAAAAGATGCAAATTAGAAATTACTGAATAGATAGTGACTGCAAGTTGCTGACATATTTTTCTTGGTGTTGATATACATATGTATAGTTGTGAAGTTTATATTTTTGGGTTTGATGATAGTATCAATTTTGTTTATATGAACAGAAAATTAAAATTTGTATGAATTGGTTAGTCCTTGTATGGATCTATGGTAATGTTCGTGAATGACAGGGTACGAGGTAAGGGCTGTTGACATTGCACCAACTAACAAAACTGCGGGGTGGGCAGGTGGATGTTTATGATAAGCAGAGTGGTATATTGATGGCAATTTACAACCACGAAATGAAGTTGCAGATAAATTCTTAATCGTGCCTTATCCATTCTTGCATACAGAAAATATGATAAAGTGGTGGAGCAGTTTGCGTTTTAGTTATCAAAAACAGATTCTTTTCTTTGAGTTACGAGAATGAATGTAAAACTGAGAAATACGTAACGCGCGTCTCTCCACTTTTGCTCATTCAGATGTTTGGATTGTTGTCCGTCGATGTGATTTCATTGTCCAACTTGCATTTCAGCTAAAGCTACCTTTCCTAGCTTCAGCTTATGACAAAATCGATCTAAACCAAATGAATTTGATTTATCAATTCTGCTCCCTTTCAAACAAACACCATGGCCATTTGCTGTCCTGATTTTTTTTTATTGTCACTTGTGTTTCTTACGTTTCTTACCACAGGCACAGTCTCGAGGTTGGTAATGAATTCTCTCAGTTGTTTTTCGCTTATATCTCTTATTTGTTAACAATCTGATCATTGGATTGCTTCACTCTTATTTTTTATATTGAAAATAAAACTCACATCGTTCCATTCAATGGTGATAGTGTTAAAACATAAAATACACAAGAGAAAAACAATTGAGTGGATCTATTTTCCTTGAGGTTATAAATGAGAAGATTGTTGTCTTCGGTCTACACTCCAAACAATGCTGAGAAACACCAATAAATGGCAATTTTAACCCCGAATTCCATCGGCAGTTAACTGCCGAAGATGTTATATTGGTATTTTTATGGTGTTTCCTAGCATCCTTTGATGTGGGAACAACAATCTTCTATGAAAATTGCTTTTTTAACATCACAAAATTCCTAAAAACACATTAAAATACTAAAGTGCCCCCAGCGGTAGTTAACTACCGCTATCTTATAACTAGAAAACCGGCGATAGTTAACTATCGATGGACATTTTAGTCTTTTCATATGTTTCTAAGAAACATTCAATGTCAGAAAAGAAACTATCATCTTCTATAGATGAAGTAGGATTTGGGCTGAAAAATATGTTTTATTTTCTTGCACCAAATGGAACCATTAACATAGGTTTCAAACTTTAAGCTTTTATTTTTCCGTCATTTTCTGCAAAGTCTTTGTTATGTTTCTGTTTCTAGGAATACTATTGAGGCATACCAAGTTGTAACTCCCGATCCAAAGCGATCAGGAGTTAGACTCTTAGAGGATGGGGAATTAACTCCCTAGAGGGGTGTTTTAAGTAATTTCAGGGAACTATAAGCAATTGAATTAATTTATCATTTTTTTAAAAAAATACTCTTTTAAAAATTGTGAAAGTTTTCTCCATTTTTCCCATCCTCAAACAAAGCCCTCCCCACCCTCCAAACTCAAACAAAAACTTAAGGGTGAAATTTTGGTTGTTATACAACCTGACAAAAAAATACAAATAGTTATAAATCATCATTGTGTTTGGATTTAGAAGATTTCTTTTCTGACTTTCAATACTTCCTAAAAACACAAGTAAAAGACTAAAAAATCTCCAACGGTAGTTAACTACCGCTGGCTTATAACTAAAAAATAGGCTGGCAGTTAACCGTCGCTGGATTTTTTGGTTATTTACTTGTGTTACTAAGGCACAATGAATGTCAAAAAAGCAACTCTCTTGGATTTATGATTTTTTTTTTTTGGGTTTTTAGAACAAAACTTGCAATAGTAAAGTCCAACCAGCTGGCCATTTAATCCTTTCAATTCTCACCCTACTCTCTTCTCACGCACAATACTCAATTTTGAAAATACCGATTTTTTTGTGTGTGTGTGTGTCGGGGGGGGGGTGAAATTGCTTATATATAGCCAACAATCAATATCCCTCCCGTATCAGCAATTAAGAATTTTGCTTTAAAAAAAACAAAGTAAAAAATGATAAAACCTATCAAATAAAGTAAATATGAAAATATCACAAAAAGACTTTACAAATCAAATAAAGCTAATGTGATTTTTTTTTCGGAATTTTTATCAAAACATGAAAAAAAAATCAAAATTCAAAATGAGTCTAAAATATGTTTTGGATTTGAGGGGCGGAGATATGTAAGAAGTTCCTTCTAGGAGAGTCTTGTACCTTTATTATTTTTTTTCAAATTTTGAACTATCCGATTAAGTAGCCTGGAAACTTGATTTTCGATTGGGACTCAACTAAAATAATGAACGATGACCTTAAACACAAGACACGCTAGAGCAGTGTGCTACAAGAGTTAAACTGACTATCCTGTCACAAAACAGGTTCAACTTTTGTTTTGATACATTTCAGATTATAGAATGTGAACAAGTTTTTCCCATTATTTTATGGTAAAAGAGGGTTAATGGTGTTCAGATTTTATAATTAAAAAAAAAAACTAGCATATCAGATTTTATAATCCAAATGTGCACTTTATATGATTCAAACATCTATATGTAAGGGGGTTTTGGATTATAAAATTCGAAGTACTTATTTTCTCAGATTTTAGAATCTAAATTGATGAAAAATGCATTTTGCCACCAAAAATATATAAGAAACCTAATTTCATATTATATAATTCGAAAATCCCAATGACATTTTAAGAATATTGAAGGGAGCGTAAAAAGGGAGTAGGGAGGTAAAAAAAACTTGTCTTTTATTTATTATTATCAGCTGGATCATTTATCCAAACTTTGATATTGCAAGAGCACAATTTAGAAAATTTTACCCAACAAACCATGAAAATACCAATTTAAAACCTTTCTAAATGACATATTCATCCTCCATAAAATAACACGAAGAGTGCTAGTAACATTTTCTTTTTACCACTCTCTATAACACTCACTCTTTCATTGGATGAAATCAATGTGGATCTCACACTTTAAAAATGGATCACACTAAAGTGATGGAGCCCACATTGATTTCACCCAACAATAGAGTAAATGTTGGAGAGATAGTTAAAAAGAGTGATGTTAGCGTTCTTCAAATAACATTTATTGGTTTGAAAATATTTCTTAGAAAAGTTGCGTGGCAAGCTTTCCGAATCGATTGCGGGTATGGGGTAGGGGGTAAATTATTCATGGTTGAGTTTTTAATGTTGGAAATTTTGGAAAACGACTAACCTAAACAATGTCAAGAAAATGACTAACCTCTTATTTTTTGAGATAAGAAAACGACTAACCTGGCAGTGGTTTAATGAAAATGTATTTATATTTCCCCAATTATTCTTTTAAAGTTATAAATTTTATTTTTTACAATAACTGAAACCCATATTACCGTATATAATTTAGTACCTCCACCAGTTTAATGAATAGGTTATATACATTGACCATTTAACTAATTTAAGCCAACTAAACAAAAACCACTGAAGCTCATAAAAGCAAATAAGGTATATAAGGTTAGAAATATTCACATTTCGATTTTATGGCAAAAAAACAAAATAATGTTAAAACTATAGTTAATACGTGTTTGCATTTTTCTTCTTATAAAAATTGCTAGTTGAACAATACAATATTTTAACGTAAGATTGTAGATATAATAATAAATATGAAATGTCGCATCGCGTTAAATCTGTGAGTTTTTTCTTTTTCTTGCTTTCTTGTGTGCAAATTTTCTCTTTGTTGTTTTTCGGAGGTGGTATAAGTATTTAAACTTTGTTAAACAAGTCCAAAAAAAAAACATAATCAAATAAAAATGTGCAGAGCTGCGACACCTTAGAAATGCATAGAATCAATCTCTCAAAATGAACACTGCATTCGAATTTTACATATTTGCTAAACCACATACACATACCAAATTTATCTTAAAGAAAATTATGTGTTACTAATATAAAATATGACGACCCAAATGCCCATATAAAGTATAAACCACAGAACATGTACCCATTTAGCATTTCATGCAAACTATCCGCATTTAAGGACTGGACATATACCGAGAGTGAAATATCATGCAGCAAAGTAGTATTGAAGTTAGAGTGAGATACTCTTTCTTTTTTCAGTAGAAACGTACTAAGCAAGAGTAGTGTCATAAATATGCATCAATTGCAGGTCCCCTGTCACACTACAATAAATTTGTCTCCATCTCTGTGCAGACCAAGAAGGGGAACCTTCCCTCTGCCGACACTCATTCATTTCATTATACTTAAGACATTTTCACTTGAGTGTTCATAGTACTATTTTAAGCTGAACACATGTGTCATCTCATGTTAATGTTATGAGTCTCTTTGAAGAGTCAACCAAATAAAATAATGAAACAATTCCTAAAACCCTCCTGTTTTCCAGGATTATGCTAAGTGTGTCAGAGAAATGAAATGAAATGTGCATTCTTTGTACAACCAACAATTACACGTTGCCATGTTGGCCTACTAAAAATATTGTGAACTATTGCAGCTAATGCGGCCCAAATTTATAGCTAGCTAGCACTAAATATATTCCTACTTTTTCTTTTAAGATGCACCGAATATACTTTTGAATTGTACCAATATTTGCTTTTGAGTGGAATTGGACTAGTGAAATACTAATATTTGTATCACCACTTTGCAATAATTTTTAGGACAACTTCATCTTTCATTCATACTCATGTTATATTATCTCTATTGTTTTTGTCTCCAAAGAAGAGAGAAGAAATGATTGTTTTAAAAATAGTTGTACAAACAAATATCTTTCATCTATTTAATATATATGCAAGTGTTTGTCCATATTAAAACTGTATTAGAAACTTATATTGTGAGATTGTTGGATGTATTAACGTCTTTGGACAACCTCATATTTCAACTTGGTTTTTGGGAGTTAGATTCAAGAATCAAGAACCACTCCAATTTTTACCTTATTAATTTTTTACATTACCAAAATTTTAAAAAATATAAATAATGTGATATGTGATTGATTCAATTATTTAATATACTCTAAAACTATAGTGAAGATCGCAACTCTTGTCAATCCTAGCCAGCACATGTTGTCATTAAATCTAGATTTTTTGTTTCTTCGGCCACGGATGCTGACTGAACGATTGGGAAATGTGAACACTAAGTAGAAGGAAGTCAATACAGAGTCATATTTTTTAATTTAAATTTAGTTAGATATACGTTTATATATTTCGATGGAGTCAAGCATCAATTATAAACTTCTACTAATATTTGGAGGTCCTACTCCTAATAACGAGCAGAGTAGGTGAACGTAGTTACTCTATTTTATATGCCATAAATTGTTTGGTCCAAGGTTGCATGACCTATACAAACTCAACTTCCAGATCACCTAATCAAACATTCAACTCAATTTGACTCTTAGCTATATAAAATTTAGTTAGTTATGTGTTTTTTCCCACATATACTAAATAAAGGTTGATGATCAATCTGAATTGGATCAGTGAAAGATGTTAGTTTCCTACAATACAAATCAATAATGGAATTCTTATTGAAAGAGTTGTCACGTTTTGTGTTAAATAGTGTCTTAGATAAGATTAACTAAAGTGAAATAAACTTATCAAAGACACTATTTGTAGATAACTCATGTATTTTAGTTTGTTTCCGGTTAAGATAATAAGAGTAAAATTGAAAGGACAAAATTGATACACTCAAAAAATTAAAATTAGAGGAAATATCACTCAAATGTTACTTGAATAACTTATAAAAAAATGTTCCCCTTAAAAAAACTTATCAACAAAATTTATCAGCTCTTGAGAAAAAAAATTGTAACCAAATAACTCTATTTTAATTATATGAACTTATAAATTTCAAAATGTTTGATATAAGCTCGAAAATTAACCTTCTCTATAATTACGTACTTCTTCGTTGCCAATTTAACTTTTTAGGTTCGTTCAATTAATGATGCATGTAGTTCATATTATAAGCCACATACATCATCAATTGAATAAAATTAAAAAGTCAAATTTATTTATAATTGATAATGGAGATAGTATAAATATCCATGTATTGTTTATGTTAGTTCACTGCTTACTGGGATTAGGAGGATGGGACATTTGTTTTCCATATTTCCCGTTTTAGTATGTACGCCCTTCCGATCTAGAAAATAAATATGGTGTAGTAGCTACGAGTTATAACTTATTAGGACCATACTCAACGAAAATTGGTTGCATTGTCTACATCAATGAATTAAGACAGTTGATTTTCTGACTTTCAATACTTCCTAAAAATATAAGTAAAAGACTAAAATACCTCCAGCGGTAATTAACTACCGCTGACTTATAACTAAAAAACACGCCGGCAATTAACTGTCGTTGGATTTTTTGGTCATTTACTTGTGTTACTAAAACACAATGAATATCAAAAAAGCAATCTTCATGAATTAATTACATCCACATCTTGAAATAGTAAAATAGATGAAAAGAAAGCTACCTGGACTTGATTCAAGCCTGATTGGGGTCGATAGAGACTGAAAATTAAAGTAAAGCAAAGTCCAAGCAGCCATCAATCTCTTTTTCACATCATACTCCCCAAATATGATAATCTTGGTCTATAATACGACTACATAAAACAAGTTTTTAACGACCAATAATTGATTGGCCAAAGTGAAAAGGGACTTGAATCTCTTAAACATGTCGCTAGGAGTTAGATTTCTGACTCGTACGTATGTAAATAATTTAGCTATTATTTTTCGACAAATTTCCCATTTCTTGTATTCCACAAATTTTCCGACAGATAGTCACCTCTAAATCACAGTAGAAACTTCATATGGATGTCATGATAATTAAAATAACCTTATGTATTAAAAGTATCTTTATGACTTTCTTTACATAGATACCAACCAATAGTCAAATATGCGTTTTTATAACCGTATCAGGTAATTAATTTAGTAAGCATGCGGTAGTGATGACCATAGTCATATTTGATTTGTCATACATAGACTTGGACTACGATAAAAAAAAATAGCGGATATTGTTCACTAACAAAATATGAGCAAAGATAATTAAAAAAATCAAATGTATTTGGTATAAAATTAAGACCAAAATCATTTGGCATTTTATATCCTCTTTGCTTATATTTTGTTGCAGAGGGAGTAATTGATAAGTTGATTGATGTTGAAGAAAGTTATAGCGAATAATAGATAAGTTAGTTTATAGAGGATAGATTTAAAGATATATATTTGTAATATTTGGTAACATATATTTTTAACTCAAATAAGGATAAAATTGATAGAAGATAACATACAAGCTCAAATAAAAAAAATATAAACCCCTTGACAAAAAAAAAAGTTATAAACTCATGGAAAAAAAAAATTGCTACCACACATATTCATTATTATGAGCTTATAAGATTATAACATTTGTCAAATATCATGCATTTATAACATCTGTCAAATATGGTTATATCTATGTTATGGAAAATGACAGTTTGAAATAACATGTTGCGAAGAGTTGATGAGCTTCATCCGGACACAAGGTAGGTTTCCAGATTACTACCAAATTACTATAGACAACGTAATTCACATGGCATCGAAAATAGGCCTAACAATGATATAAATGCACATACACAACATGATCCAACTACTCCATGAAGGAGGAAGAAAAATACTAAAACTACGGAAAATAAAAATAAAAATAAAAAAAGAAGCTCAATATAACTATATAACTGCTTTTGAAAAAAGAAAAAGGAAAAATATTTGTGAGAAGGAATGAGCAAGAAAAGGAAACGAAGGTGTGTGGATTACATCACTTTGGAGTTTGAAGGCATCCAACGACCAACCTCGTGGTCATTCCATATTCACGCTTTCACACACACATGGGATGGCATGCATCAGAGACCAGACCAATTTTACTTTATTTATTGTTTATGTTTATTCACACTTAAGCTGAAACTGAATTCCTTCTGCTTCCATTCACTACTAAAGTATAGTACATTAGTACTATTTAATAAAGTTATATTCCCAATTAGGCTCTCATTTTACTCTTACATCACATAATATGCTCATTTGACCAAGACCGATAAAAAAGAGTGAAGTGAAGCACACATGCTATTCAGGAGAGAAGCTATTTTTTTAACAAGGCAAAGAAGCATCTATTCCTTGTAGGCACATGAACAACAAACTATGAGTTTCAATATCAACTCATAGATTATCTCACACTTTAATTAGATATGGCACGATATATGTTCATAATTAAAATAGAAATTGCATGCTGGTATTATTTTAATGAATTTTACGACCAATTTGTTTCCATACAAAGACGAACTTCTTCACATTGATTTTTTTATAACTAAATCACTGCATATAAAACTTAACATCTAATGACCAAATTAAGGCTACTATGTACAGTTCACCAACTTCATGGGAAAAATAGTGGAAAGATCAAAGATAACATATAGTACCTATCAAGACTATTCGTTATCTGACAGTTTCATTTTCAGAAGAATTGACAAAAAAAAAGGATCACAACACAAATAGAAAAAAATTACTGATATTAGAGATGTTGGGTACATCAATGAAAACTGAGTATTGTCTCAGTAAACCACCCTATACTATCCCAGCTATCAAAAACACCATCGTTACATTACATTTCCAAAGAAAGAAAGAACTTCTACACCACATAGAAGCTGTTAGCATCAAACTTGACTATGGTCAGTGGCAGACTCTTTAATATTACCACCACCAACACTGAACTTAGATAAGTTCCTAAGTAACAAAAGTTTAATGGTTCTACTATACCAAAGCTTCACCACCTTCCCACATTTATGGAAGGTAAACTAAAAATTTAACCTCCATTTTGCTCTATTCCGATTTGGAAAATCGAGCTCCAACTCCATTGTTGGATTCTGCATCGAGTATAAATATTCACTCAGGTCCGCATAACACCTGTGAATTTTTATGCTCTATTTACAGACTATATATAGAGGCATAAACAAACTTCGACATGTAAATAACCAACTGAACCCCTATCCTAAAATTAAAATCTAAACGTTAGTAGTCAAAATCTAGTGACTGCTATGAACAATTGCCTTGAATTGATCCTATTGTCATCATTAGATTTCCATCTTCCATATCATCTTATCAATGCTGCAATCGTGTGATTTCTCCAGTGCAACAACTTTGGTTCGATGTACTCCAAGTGAGTTCTTTCCTCTTTCATCTTGAGGAAGTTCACAAGCTTCACTGACAGAACCTGTCTTCAAATCAGCTGGAGGAATGAAGCAATCTAGCGAGAGACCTGGAATATTAAATGCAACCTCTTCAATTGTCCAGGCTTCTTCCATTTTTGTCTTGGTATGGCTCATGGCCATCTCTCCAAACCTGAAAAGAGTCACCACAGAATGCCCTGAGTGAGCAATCATGATCCCTTCCACAGGCCTGTAATCATCAAGGAATGAATTGGTCGTTGTTTCCCAATAAACCGCGTCGCCTCCATTGGATTGGATGCGGGTCAGATGAGAATCCTCAATGTGAACAAGAAGCCCAGTTTTCTGACTAAAGTATCCGAATAAGACATGTCTAATAATCTCAGCAGGACCCTCGCTCCGAGCCTTCAGAGTTTCCGGATCTGTACAGTGCTTAAGGATGAAGCAATCCTCACCATTGATATTCTTCTCTCCTATGCATCTGGCATCAGCAAACATGCTAGCAGTGGTTCTCGGGTCAAGGCCCTAAATAAATAAATATGACCACATCTAAGACGAGAGAAAAAAGGAAACAAATGACATATTTGTAGGAAAAAAACACCAGAACAAAGTTTACCTGAAGTGCACGGCGCAAAGGCCTCACGGGTCCCTTTGCGGTGTGAGCACCAAGCCAAGGAGTGTGCCTCCAAACAAGCTTTCCATTACAACCAGCATGAACCTTGCTTCCACCAACAGAAAGTTCAACATACCACATATCCGGATTCATCTGCCACAGCACAAATCCACCAGACTCTGCACACCTAGAAGCATTCCGATTCTTCACTACCCTAGTTGCAGTTTCAAATTCAGAAGCTACCATTCTAACCTTCCCCATTGCATACGCATTTCGTATAGAGTTCTGCAATTTCTGCCCCCCAGATGCCGCTATGTACTGCTGCAATATATACTGCGCAGACGATGTTTCCTGCAACAGTTCCACAAACAAAAACATCAGAAATTGAATAAAACCGCAGCATCTATTATACACCTTTTTTGTTTTTTCTCTCCATAAAATCGGATCAGATAAACACATAGCATTTTAATAGGACTATCTGCTACTAAATCACTAAAATAATTATCCAAAAGTTAATATGTATTAACATCAGTATGCTTGGGTTATACTATAACATAACTTGAGTTATAAAGTTAAAATAAGAAGCGTTTGATTCACTGTTCTAATATGTTTTTTTATCTCACAATAACCATAAATAAAATGATCCCAAAATATAAAAAAAACAATATAAAAAGGGTAGACATGATTTGAAGTCTTTCCATAATTAAACATACATAAATACATACATACAAACTAGAAAGTGAATCTTCAATAAAAATAGAATAAAAACACTAAAAAATGAAGAAAGAAACTCACGATTGGAGTGTCTTTGATACTAAGATGAGGAAGCGGGTCAGTGGAGCAAACATGAAAAGGAGCTAACGGAGCACCCATAACACCAAGCAGAAGTCTCAGATCAGACCTCTTATACGAAACAGAAGGAGCACGTGATAGCTGATCCTTCATCCAATTTCCTAAACCCGACCCGATTCGTTTTAGATCCCCGTTTTCTGAATCGGGTCCTTCAATTAACGGCGTTAGCGTCTCTCCTAACGGTCTTAAACCTCCGGATCTTGCAAGTGAAGAGTCTAGGTTGGGGTTTAGATTGTTTTTCTTTCTGGTGAATAGACCGGTCATAGGTGAACCGGTTCGGGAAGGGCTGGTGGACCGGGAGCGAGAAGGTGAGAGGCCGCGAACTACTTCTTCTTTGAGTGCAGAGAAGAAACCCTGTTTCCTTTCCATTATAGAAAATGAGAGAAAAAAATTGAGAAAGGGAAAGCGTTATTAGAGCGTTAAGAGAAGCTAAGTGTTGAAGTGAAAATGAAAATGAAGGGAAGGTTCATAGAGAGAGAGAGAGAGAGAGCGAAGAAGAGTAGAGAAAGTGTGTGTGAAATGTGGAAGGAGTAAAAGGAAGTGAGTGAGGTGTGTGGTGTGTGCGTTAGTGGGGAAACGGTTTAAGGAGAGAGAAAGAGAAAAAGGGAAAAAACGCGCAGACAGAGAAAGAAAGAGAATGGTATTTGCTGCTTTATGGGATTGGGAGGGGTGAAAAGGCGTCACGATATTTTTATTTGGAATTTCTTTTTTATGACTAATTAATTAATTAGATTGTCTGTCTCTTTGTTTTCTTTGACTTGACTTCATTATCTATTGGAGTAATTAATAATACTTATTGGTTTTAATAAAACTTACTCCTATGATAGAATAGTTTGTAATAATTGAAATTTCAGTTTTGTAAAATCTTTAGTTATTAGTCTTGACTTTTTGTGAGTATTAAAAAGGTTACCGTAAAAACCACAAACAATAAAAGAGACGATTTTTTTTAACAATTTGTTCAAATTTTCACCTTTTATTACTCCTTTTAGTCGCAAAATAATTAGCTTATGGAGTCGTTGACTTCGTTGCAAGAGTGTGGGCGTTATTTGATTTTGCATTTCGTTGTGGCTTCTTTTGATTTTTATTGAAAGATCAACGTCGATCATTATATATCTAATCAATGATTTTAGTATCAGCGTTACAGATTCAAGATTATGGGTATTTCGGTAACTTATATTTTATCATGTACTTCCTCAAGTCCTATTTACAAGAAACAATTGACTTTTTATATTCATTGGGTAATTGATGTATCCTGTCTAAAATATAGATCAAATACAACAATTATTCAATGAATCAAAAATGTCAAATATTTCTTGCAAATAGGACAAGAGAGAGTATATTTGTAGACATTTTGTCGTTGTATCTTAGATGTTGTGGTGCTATGAGTTTTGATCGCAGATCCACCATTTACATTTTTAATGATGCTGAACAAGTTTGAATAAATGAACATTGTTTTATTTTTGTAGCAGACAAATGTCATAATACATAATGACATCAATATTAAGAAGTTCATATCAAATCAAAACTACAATAGAATGTAGCAAAACTAATTATACTTGCATTTATCAACCGAACATGTAGTAATAACATCACCTTGTCATTGACATATCTTCAGTGGCGGATCTTCCTTGGGACCTGCAAGTGCCATGGTATCCCCTAAGGTTTCTATATATATGATATTAGCCATAATGTATCATTAACTTTTGCTTGTCTTAGTGGAAAAGCGCTTGGGAATTGTATCACAGGTCGCGGGTTCAACACCCCTTGATGTCTTATTTTTCATATTTCTACTGTATTTTTGATAAATTTTTTAAAAAAATATCAATGCCGGGACTCGAACCTACACCACTACACTGCAATCAAACAAAATTTACCACTATTTCAATTAATAACTTCAACAATTTCTTAGCACAGTTTAATATATATTTCGAAAATGTTTGGCATCCTCAAGAAAAAAACTCAAGATCCGCCACTGTATATCTTAGCTTTGACTTTTTGCGAGTGTTAAAAAAGGTTACCATAGAAAAAACAAACAATTAAAAGAGTCAATCTTCTCTAACAACTTGCTCAAGTTTCCACCTTCGTTACTCGTTCCGTGTCAAAATAATTAACTTATGGAGTTTTTCTTATACAAATGCAAAATGACATTTATTCATTCAAGTTGATAGAATACATAAGATACAATAACATGATCAACATCGCTAAAAACGTAAAGGATGAATATGTGAACAAACTCACAACACTCAAGTTAATAACATACAACGACAAAATGCCTAAATTAATATGATAAAATTTAAGTAATCAGAATACCCAAATCATCGATTGAATCTTTGATTAACTGATGTTGATCTTTCAATTAGAACCAAACAAACACCGCAAAGAGAGGTGAAATCAAACAACGTCGCACAAGACGACAAACAACACAATGTCGCACTCAGACGGCAAAATCACGAAAAACACAAAAGAAAAACTTAATATATGTAGAAATCATTTATTTAGATTGAAAGAAAGAGAAAAACAAGATGCGGATGGGTGATCCTGGGTCAAAAAATGTCCTAAAACCACCCTTCTTTGATAAATGAAAGATAAAAAGAACTTAGAGAGAATGTGGAGATTCTCTCACTAAAAAAACTTTATCCGCGAGTTCACAATTATTAACTTAGAGAGAATGTTGACTATTTTATACACGTCAATGTACAATTTTAATCCTTGATATATTTAATTATTTATAATTAAAAATACATATATTAGTTATTACTTTTTTTTTTAATACACACGACACATGTACTGACAAGAAGAAAAAACCCTAGAATTTGGGCCGTGTGCTCTTGCTCCTCCCGCACACCCTTCAGACCACAAATGTGGATGAGGTAACTAATAAAGTTTGCAAAGTGTGGTAAAATTTATCGTTGAGTTATCTGATAATTATAAGAAACACACAAAAATATTATTATTTTAAAAATTTCAATTAAGACAACGAGGATAACAATTGGACAAAACATGACACATATTAATCTATATGCACAAACGCTACTTAAATATCATTTTATAAAACATATAAGTTTGTGAGGAAAAGAATTGTTGTAACTCTAAGAAAAAATTATTACCAAACAACTCCAATTTGATCATATAAGCTTAGTTGAGCATATAAGCTTATACATAGTGAATCTTTCATTACAATGTAGAAGTTTTACCTTATGGCTAGACCAGCCATCAAAGTATCACGTATATGATCTTCTCAATAGCCCATTTAAGAACCGAGTATTATGAAGCCACTTTGAGTTATCTCACCTCAATAGGTCCCTGCGATTTTACTCTACCTCTTCTCACACCGTAAGTATCATTCTACAACCTCTCTAGGATTCTATGTATATTATGATGTCATAGCATGAAACTAGAAGAAAAAAAACCACATTTAAATCCCTCAAGATCCAACAGCTGAGTATTTCTAACTCTCAGGGTAAATATTACCCGGAGCCTATCCATGTCAATCCATTCGCAACATCATAGGTTGAATATCATCAAGTCTTAAAAATGTTCAAGTGTTTAACGTTTCTTTACCTCCTAAATTTATCTTTCAAACTAATCCTAATTTATACTTATGAAATTGAAAAAAGATATTTGTTAAACCAAGGGAATTTATAGAAGCATACTCCCTCCAGTCTCAAATGTAAGAAACAAAAAAAATAAAATTGGTGATCTCAAATATAAGAAAAAGTATTGTAAAATGAACCTATTAAATGCTACAATTTCAAGTTTACACTCATTAAACTCACTTTATCATTAATGTCTTTACTACTTCAAGAAAGGGTAAAATTAGAAAAATATCACTTTTTATAATGACTTAAATGTGGTCAATCTACTTTCTTAATATGTGTGCATTTTTTCTTCTTCTTACATTTGAGACCGGAGGGAGTAGTTTATACTATCTCCGTCCCATAATAACTGGGTCATTTGCATACAAAAAAAGTGTTTCAAAATAAGTGAGTTATTTCACTTTTCAATACAATATTAATTATTTTTTCCTTTATGATTCTTATTAATACTAATTTCACCACTCTCAATTCAATACATTTAATTTTGCATTTATGATAGTAAAAAATGTACCAATACTTAACTAGAGTATTTAAAACCATTTTTCTCTCTCATTCATTTATACATTTTTCTTAATATATGTGAAATGAGCAAATGACTCGGTTAATCCTAAAGGAAGGGAGGGAGTACTTTTTTAAAAAATAGAAGCATGTGTGTAAGAGGAAAACGATAAAATGGCAAGGTAAGCCATGCATTCATTACCTTTATTTCTTGAACCGTAGGCCATACTTGGTGGAAAGTGAATTGTTTTTGTCCAAGGAGGCTTAAGAAGCTACAAACGGGCAATACAATAGGCATATTTTTCTAGGAATTAGGAAGAGTAACGGTCTAGTCTGGCTTCTAAGCCTGCACTCCTCATTGGTGCCTGCGTTTTTCTTTTGTGTTCAACAGACCCTCCTATTCCCTCTCGATCATGCCACCCAAGGATAGCGATAAGCGTGCGTACTCCCTTCATCCCCATGTCACAATTTGTCCCCAAATATGTTGACTACTGCACCCTCCGATCACACTGTTATAAACAAAATTTTACATTTTAAATTCATTCAATTAATGATGTATATGGTTCTTATTATAACCCACATATAATATTTAATGAACGAATCTAAAATATTAATTTTTGCTTATAATAGTGACCGGAGGATGTACAGTAGTATAAATTATTGAGTGTATTTAAAAAAAAAAGTATTTGTTGAGTTTATTCTTAGCATTATTCATGTGACTTTAATTTCATTTACCAATAACCAAAAAGATTATTTAGTGTTTGTTTGAATTTGCCGTCCTGAAAAATTAAGTTTCATATAATTGATTTTGAAAGAATTGATGTTGATTAAATAATATTCCCTCCGTCCCAGTTTAACTGAGTCAGTTGATCATTTCACAGAGATTAAAAAAAAGTGTATAAATGAAAGAGAGAACAGTGGTTTTGAGTGTCTTTGTCTAAGTATTTGTGCATTCTTCTTTATCATAAATGTAAAGTAGAATATATTGAATTGAGAGTGATGAAAGTAATATTAATTAAAGTTATAATTGAAAAGAAAAAAAATTAATGTTGTATTGAAAAGTGAAATGAGTCAATATTCTTAAGACAATATTTTTCACAAATGACTCGGTTCTTATGGGACGAAGGGAGTAACAACCATTGTAATGGCGCCCCTACAGATAGACTCGTAAAGGGGAATGAAACAGTCATTCCAGTGTCATCTTTAATGTTATGAATAGGTTCTCCTATCAAATCTGTCTTCGATGGTGTCTTAAGAAATAATGCAGGTGTTTACCTCTCAAGATTTTCAGGCTATATCCATAATTCTTCTGACATTCTTCAAGCTGAGTTATTCACTATATACCAAGGTTTGTTGTTAGCTAAAACGATGGACATTGATGAGCTAGCTCGTTTGCTATTTTGACTCCTTACACGGTATAGACCTCATAAAAGGTCCATCTATGAAGTTTCATGTTCATGTTGTTTTGATTCAAGACATAAAAAGAATTGATCGAGCAAAACAATATATATGCCACACTTTTCGAGAAGGGAACCAGTGGGCAACTTTATGGCCAAACTTAGAGCTTTATCCGATATTGATCTCCTCTATGCAACTTTCGAGAAGGGAATCAGCCAACAATACTCTCTTTTCAACACTCACTCAAACTCCCCCTCTTTAATTGTGTGAAACATATGTGTGTCTCATCACTTTACGCGGATCCCATTTTTAAAGTATGGCATCCACGTTGATTCCATTTAATAAAATATGGAGTGTTTGAGTGAGTGTTGAAAATTGAGTGTTGTTAGCACTTCTCTTTGTTTTCTATGCAATTGAGCATCAATTTAACACGTTTTAACTTTATGTTTATGGGGTGCATCCCATTAACCAAACAAGCTTCCGCGCCTATAATACATACACCCTCTGATTACTATTATAAACAAAAATTTCATTTTAACATTCATTAAATAATTGATGTACCTAGTCTATATTATAAATCAAATATGTCAACTATTCAATGGACCTAAGTAAGAGATTTTGGTTTATAATTGTGATAGCTCTTTGCTTATCTCCGTGCTTTTTATTCCAATATGTTTCACTTTGCAACATGTTTACTTTTTGATAAAATCACTTTAGTATTTCCTTGAATCAATTTCATATTACGATTTCGTCTTTAATCTTATTTTCACAACATTTTTGTTCTTTTGATATTTTTTTATATGGATTTTCAAACACCAAATATAAAATTTGTATGAAAATACGAGTGAAGAACCATATATTTGAACCCTAAGAGCTCATGTTGATATAAAATAATAGATTTGGAACTTAAAAATACATATGTAGATTGATCAAAGGGGAAAAAAAGTATTTAAAAAAAGACAAAAAACGAAATCGTTATCTAAAATTAAGTTAAAAAACACAAGAACAATTTTGCTTTACTTTTTATTTTATTTTAAATTTTCTTTGTTTTTTAACCTTATATGAGCAAAGAGATTTGTTACAGTGATGAGAAATTTAAATTTAACATCTAAAATTTGTGTCTTTGTTTGGCGAAAAAAAAATAGTGGATTATTGAGAAGTTAGTTTATAGTGGATGAAACTATAATAGACAACTGATAAACCAAATTTTTTGTTGATAGCGAATAATATAGATGATTGAATTTGTAATATCAAGTAAAAATTGCAGCTGATAAATTATAAATATGAAATGACTTAAGATATCTATGTTTTTAATTATTGTTTACTTTTTTCAAAGAAGATTACAAGGGTAAAATTGACAGAAAAAATGTCAAGTTTTAAACTATAAGCTACCTTTTTTGTTGTTGTAAAGCTACTTAAATTAGATTATCATAAAACGTCATAAGCGAGTAAAAATAAACTATAAACTCATAAGAAAAATATTGTTTCCCAGACATATTTTTTTCCTAGTTATACGAGCTTCCAAGCTCAAAATTGTGTCTGGTCCAAAAAATCCGCGACGAGTTGATTCTAGGTGAACAAACTACTACTAAGAAAGAAACTAAAATCCGTTTAATTTAAACATGTATTTCAGGTTCAATCTTAGATAAGGGCATACACATTGAGCCATAGATGAAACATAAGAAAACAATTTATTTTGTTTTGTTGAAGTGTTTATTTAATCGAAAATGCTAAAAATACAACAAAGTTTTATTTCGCGAATGCATATCAAATACTCTTGATTGGCTGCTTATCACCCTCTGGCCCACGTTTTAGCCACAAAACCAATTGCAACCGCTAAGCTTCTTGAAATTTCAGGATAGGAATTTCGCTTTAAATAGCATCACTCTTATTTAATGCAAAGAACAATTCAAGGATGAGAGATTGCAGATTATTTGATTGACTTGTATTTGGTTTTAATGAAAATACAAAATAAAAGAATTAATAATCGATGATAATGACAAATTTTTAATAATCAGGACATTTTTTATCTATAAATTGTGACAGTTATTTAAACTATACATATATTAATCCATTCAATATAGTGTTGATCGTTGATCAAATAAATTTGAACTATGTAAGGAATTCAAGTTGGGATTTTGTTGTCTCCTTTTTTATTTATCAGCTAGAACTAGAATCTGAAATGCACTTTTTGATTTTAATTGCTGCTTAGTCCCTACTCTTCGGCAGTGGGGCCAGCTAGATTAATTAAATAAAAAGACTTTGATGTATTTCTTTTCGGGAGACTTAGATGTATTTTTATTCTCTTATGTAAGTATTAAAATAAAATTGATCACCCCATTTTAAAATGTTTTTGTCTTCCAATTCACTTTTTTTCCACTGTGTTTTATTTTGAGGTCAGTTTTACTGATGTAATATACTTATTAATGAAGTAGCAACACGAATATGATTATACTGAATATTCATGTTAACAAAAGAAATCTCGTAAAAGTTACTACGGTAGTAATGAATAAAATATACCTGTAAAAATACTCTAAATGGGATGTAGGTGAAAATTTCAGAAAAGTATGTGAAATTGGAGCCTAGAAATATGATTTTTAAGATAAAGGCGCCAAAACTTTATTCTTCAAGAAGGCAAGATCAAAAGTGTAATTAGATAAAAAAAAAAAAAAAAAAAGA
>Ga0228710_1002564_pt1 | contig 28678 bp, 15 predicted proteins | sample MedpolnodulmetaG_FD_177995 | JGI IMG/M metagenome (GOLD analysis project Ga0228710, IMG submission 177995) | Root nodule microbial communities from Medicago polymorpha collected in Santa Monica, California, United States - pink nodules | ecosystem: Host-associated > Plants > Roots > Nodule... | reverse complement strand
GTTGATGGAGATGATATGAAGATGAAAAAGAGGAGAAGAAGATGAAGAAAATCTAACGTTTTTGAATTAAAACTAACGGAAAGGACCAAAATATGCAACAGAGAGAATTTAAGGGACCAAAATAAATTAAATTTTAATTAAGGGACCAAAGCGATATTACATAAATAGTTATAGGACCAAAAATGCAATTTAGCCAATTAAAAACTAAAACACACCAAGAATGCCGTGTATTCCAGCCAGCAGAAGCTTTAATTGGAGAAAATGGTTTTTCGTGATCCCTTCGTGAAGAAATCTGTCGGGACATATAGCAGTCCTCTATATTTAATATTTAATGATGTGAATTTGTTCGTAGATTAATTTTTTTTTTTTGGTACAATAGATTAAATCCTTTATAGTTTTTGCGACGTTGAATTTGATTTTTTTTTTATTAGTAAAAATAATGAATTACTTACATTGTATTGTGTCAATGGCATATTTAACCTTGTTATTATCACAGTTAATTTTATCACCTAAGTACAAAAAAACACATATGTCAAATTTGCAATGTATATATATAATTGGACACCAACCCAAATATGTCACAGCCAAAACAACTCCTCCACTAATATTGCTGTCATTGAATAATCAATATTTCTTTAAAAAATAAAAAATCATCACCATGGTAGAGATTGATCCAGATTTCATTCAAGCCCCAGAGCATAGACCAAAACTAAGTGTCATAGAAGCTGAAAACATTCCAGTAATAGACCTATCACCTATATTAGATGATTCCAATAATGTTAATAAAAACCCTTTAGTTATTGATGAGCTTGTGAGGAAAATAGGAAGTGCATGCAAGGAATGGGGATTCTTCCAAGTGATCAATCATGGAGCTCCTCTTGAAAGTAGGCAAAGGATTGAATCTGTTGGAAAGAAATTCTTTGGTCAAAAAATGGAGGAAAAGAAGAAAGTTAGGAGAGATATTGTGAATGTTATGGGATATTATGAAACTGAGCATACTAAGAATGTTAGAGATTGGAAGGAAGTGTTTGATTTTACTGTTAAGGAACCTACTTTGGTTCCAGCTTCAATTGATCCTGATGACAAAGAGGTCACTCATTGGTATAATCAGTGGCCAGAATTTCCACTAGAGATGAGGTAAATTGACTATATTCTCCTGTTTTTTTTGTTGGTAACCATTTGGTTACAAGAAAAAAATACTGATAATTTAGAGTTCGATCGAAAAATAAATAAAGTATGACCAAATATATTAAATGACCATTACTTATTACTTCGCTACATGTATAAAATGAAATAATTAAGTTTGGCACTGTTAGATTTTTTTTTTTTTTTGGGTACAATCCCATCAAGAATGGTGAGACTGAGACTATCATGAATTATCATTTGAACAATATTGATGAGTTATATTTGAACCGCATTTCTCTATAATTCTTGAACAGTATTGATGAATTATAGAGAAATAAAAGACAAATGGATAACAAACGGCGTCGTCAACACAAAAAATAATTAGTGCACCATGAGTACATATCTATATAGTAATGAAATTTGTTAATTATTTTGTGCTTAAATATAATTCTTATACGTTCCTAATTAATTATAAATAAACTAAGCTTATACCATTAATTTATATATGTTGTGCAGAGAGACATTCCAAGAATATGCTCAACACATGAAGAAACTAGCACTCAAGATAATGGAACTCATCGCCCTAAGCTTAGGATTACCCCCAAAAAGATTTGATGATTTCTTCAAAGATGAAACAAGCTGGATTAGACTCAACCATTATCCACCTTGTCCAAACCCTGACATTGTTCTAGGATGTGGTCGCCACAAAGATTCTGGTGCTTTAACTGTTCTTGCTCAAGATGAAGTTAGTGGATTAGAAGTGAGGAGAAAATCTGATGGTGAATGGGTTTTGGTTAAGCCTTTACCTAATGCTTATATTATCAATGTTGGAGATGTAATTCAGGTACTATACTTCTTAGAGATTTTTCAAAAAAAAGTAGAAACTATTTTTTACCAAAACGAAAAAGGCTTTTTCATAAAGATGAATTATAGAATTTTTTTTTCCTTCATATCGGGTCTTGTTACCCGGAGCACTCTTTAAACATTCTAAATTAAGTAATTATTTTATAAAAATGTCAAAATTTTCAATACAATTTTTTACACAAATTTTCACAAAAAATTACCATTTTAAATCTTTAGCTAGTGCCCCCGCACTAGTTAACATTTCCCTTTTCATAAAGATGAATTATAAAAAATCATTTTCTATAATTCATCTTTATGAAAAAAAATCTCTTTCGTTTTGGTAAAAAAACAAAATAGTTTTTAAATAAATGTAAATATGATTTTTTTTTTCTTCATGAGTGTCAATTTTCTTTCACTATACCTAGTAAAGTGTCTTGTTTTATATTAAATCTGATTTTTTTTATAGGATGTAATATTAGGATTTTTAAGAGGATTAAAGACTTTATTAAAAAAAAAAGGATTAAAGACTTTTTATTTTTGACTTTAAGTTTAATATATTTTAATTGATGAACTTCACAACAAATACTCCGTTTAAATAATTTTTCAACTTTGATTTGCAATTATTTCAATTGATTATGAAAGTATAAAAAATCGATTTTTTTTAGGAAATGAGAGATTTAATTTTAGCAACTGAAATATTGAGGGACAAAACTTAGAGGGATTAAAAATATATAATTAAACATTTTTTTGTTACATATTACTTTGCTGAACAAGTGCAACATATTTAACTAAAGATAATTAATTAATTATTTTCTAGGTTTGGAGTAATGATGCATATGAGAGTGTTGAACATAGAGTGATGCTAAACACAGAGAAGGCAAGACTTTCATATCCATTCTTTCTCTTCCCTTCACACTACACCATGGTGGAACCTTTGAAAGAGCTCACAAATGATCATAACCCTCCCAAGTATAGACCTTATAATTGGGGCAAGTTTTTAGCTACTAGAAAGCGTAGCAATTTCATGAAACTTGATGTTGAAAATATCCAAATACATCATTTCAGGGTTTGATTAGATTCAACATTTTGCTATAATGTTGTAATCAAGATGATGTTGTATTTGGAAAAGGAGCCATGGATTATTGTGTTATATGTTTCATCAAGTTAGGTTTATGAATAAGGCTCTATATGAACAAGTCTTGACCAAAATGTATTATCTTAAATAAGGAGGCACTGTTGAATAATTTCAGTTTCTTAGAGCATGCTTATTTTATGTTATTTCTAAAAATGATATATAACACTTTTTTTTAAGAATACAACACAATGTTTTAAGAACTTCAATATTGTTTTTCATCATCTTCTTCATGTTGAAAGTTGATGAAGATGTTGAATAAGATGATAAAGAAGGGTAAGACTTTTTGTTTTTAATAAAAAATTTATAATTTGTTGAATTAGACTTGTCACCTTACCATCAAAATGGTTGCTTAAAGCATTTTTTATCGGAGTTAAATGAAAAAAAAAAATGGTAACTTCGCAATCTTTTTTTAACAGTCTATCTTTTGATTAGTAGCTTAAATAAGATTGATGGTATACATATACATCACACACATATAATTAAATAAGATTTTAGTCGCTTTAAATATACCGTGTCTATTTTTCATTTTCAATCTCTCTAAAGTTTTTTTTTTGTCAAATAGTCCCCACATATATTTTTCAACAAAATTGGTCATCTCAGTTAAAAGTTTCACACATGACACTATAGATTGACCAAAAATGAAATATGATATTGTTTTGATTACAATGTCTTATCTACAAAGTTTCTACTGCGAGTATCGAACCATTGACCACTTATTTAAAGGACTCAAATTCTTTATCATTTGGAGCAATTCATGGTCGGTGAAAATAAGTTTTCGATCAGCTCGATAGGATTGAGGATATAGCTAGTTCGAGTAAGATGACATAATTGTGGAATCATGGTCTTGGTTTTCAAATAAGTAGAAAGCATGATGTTGTAACTTCAACATGTCCAATGTGTTTAAATGAAGCTGAGACTATATTTTATTACCTTTTTCTATTGTACATGAGCTTCTACTGTTTGGAGAAAATGTATTAGTCTGGATTTTAAAATTTAAACACCCTAATGATAAACTCAAGATGAACACGCATTAGATATGTTTTAGCCTTTAAAGAGCCTTATGTGCACTCTCCTTAGAATTCTGCTCTTTACCCAAATGGTTATGCTCATTCCCAAAGTAAATGTCTGAATTGCCCCTACGTAAGTTAACATGCGCTACGTGAGTTAAGTCACGCGACGTGCGTTAACTCACGTTGGGTACTATTTTCGTTCAAAACCCAGCAGGCAACCACAAAGCTCCATTTTTTCTTTCCCTCCACCTCCAAAAACCCAAAAAGTGTAAATTTTTGGGTCAAAATCTTCGATTCCAAATCATTGCAAATCATCAGGAAGCAAGTTTCTACACTTATCAAGCATCAAAGAACAGGTAATGTACTGTCAAAACTCATCCTTTTTTCCTGGTTTTTCTGCAACTTACGTCATTTTTTTCCAGTAGGTGATAGGGCTGAGCGTGAGTTAACTCACGCTAGTTGTAAGTGCTGCGTGAGTTAACTCATGCTACTGTGATGCCCATATTTTGAAATCTTGCACCACTTTTTTTACTTGCTTTGCTTGCGGCACAAGTTATTTATTTATTTTTTTCTTGGTTTTTTTTATTGAGCAAGCATTGAGTGGCATGGTTGAAAATGTGGCGGGCAAAACCAAAGCTTCCGGCGAAGGCAAACCAACCAATGATGTGAAGTTTAAAGTGAAATTTCCTTTTCAAGTTGAAGCTCACATTGTGAACAACCAAGCAAAACCGGTACCTACCAGTAACTTTGAAGAAAATCGTAAACCGATACCTACCGGTGTTCGTGTTATTGAAGTAAACACCGGGTCATTATTTACAACAATTGAAAGATGGAAAGATCGAGAAGAATTACATGGTTGGGTTCGTCGACAAGCGGCTAGGGCCGGGTTTACTATTTCTATAGATAAATCTAGTACAATAACGCCATTCATGACGATGCAATGTGAGAGGAGTGGTGAATACAAGCCACCTAAGACGAGGAAGAAACCGAAGCTTGAAGGCACTGGTACAAGGAAATGTAATTGTCCGTTTAGGTTGAAATGCTTCTTTGATAAAAAAAAAACTCAAGATTGGTGGATTGCAATGCTTTGTGGAATTCACAACCATGATTTGGCGCCAAAGTTATCCGGCCACCTTCTTGCGGGTCGACTAAAAGCAGAGGAGAAGCAAAGAGTTATCGACATGACAAAGAGTTTGGCAAAGCCTAGGAATATTCTCACGGATTTGAAGGAAAAAAACAAAGAAAGTTTGACACTCATCAAGCAAGTGTATAATGCGCGAACTAGTTGGTGCAAGGGGCAAAGAGAGGACAAGACGGAGTTGCAATACTTGATTACAAAGTTGGAGAAGCATCAATATGTCTATTTCACAAGAGCAAATAGCGAGGAAACCACTCTTGAATATTTATTCTTTGCTCATCCGGATTCAATTGATATGCTTAACACTTTTCCCACCGTTTTGGTCATGGACTCCACCTACAAAACCAATACCTACCGAATGCCTTTATTTGAGATTGTTGGTGTCACCTCTACCAAAATGACCTATTCGGTTGCGTTTGCCTTTCTTTCCTTTGAAAGAGAGAATAACTTCATTTGGACACTTGAGATGTTGGTTGGTCTTTTGACCTCAAAACGCAACACGCCTAAGGTGATTGTCACCGATTGGGACCTCGCTTTGATGAAAGCCATTGCCGATAGGGACCCCACTTTGCTTTCTGTTATGAACGTGAGTTAACTCATGCTAGTACAAATGGCAACGTGAGTTAACTCTCGCTGAAATTAACACTAGCGCATATTAAGTCACGCAACGTGTGTTAACTGACGTTGCCATTTGTACTAGCGTGAGTTAACATACGTGGGGGTATATTCGTCTTTTCACTTGGGAATGAGTGAAACGGTTTGGGTAAAGAGCAGAATTAAAGAAAATGTTGAAGGTTTGATATCGTCATAGAAATAGGTCAGACCGACTTTTTATTTTTAATGAAAAATATTGATATGTTAATATTGTTATTTTAATTTCCACAAAGCTCGAGGATTAGTATACTCAGTTGCGCACGCGTAGGATATCCGGTTTACACAAAAAAAATGTTATTTTAATTTTATTTTTTTTGCTTATCAAACTTGAACAATGAATCTCTCTTTAATCGTTAGCTCAAATCAGTTGAGCTAACCAGCCACATAGATCAGACCGATTGTGGATTTGTTTTACTCTATTGATTATCCTTTAGATGGCTCAAATCTAAAATGCATTTTCTTTCAAAAGTTCGGTATACTAGCTTCATAGTGAGATAATGAATTTATTTCCTTTGAACAATATTACAATGGGATAGACCTTAAAAAATTGGTCAAAATTCATCTTGTACAATATATACATGAGTAATGGAAATGAATAAATAAGAATTACCTACATGAATCAATGGTAAAGAATGACAAAATTTCCTATGGTTTTCCTATTTACACAAAAGAATAAACTGATTTGGCATCCTATTCACTCATGACATAGGAATAATTTCTATCAGCAATGTCCTTTTCTTGGCTCAACCCTGCCAGTGTCTCTGAGACAGTACACACCATTTCTTGGAGACACATCAATTTATCTAACTCAGTTCTCTTCAATAATAGCCTATTCATCCTCCAAGCCACTCATGTTCCCAGTTAAGTCCTCTTCAGATGAGTGGATTCCATCATTAACTGGAGCCATCTGCAAATAGCAAGTAGAACTTCCTTAGAATATGTTCTCACATTTTTTAAACAGATGCAAATTTCAAATCACTAAAAGATTTCTAAAGCCTTAAATTTTCATACCTTGACATTAGAAAGGTCTACATTGTTGTCCTCAAGAAATGAAATAAATTCCTTAAAATTTGCCTCTGTCGGACGATAGTGACCGCTGTGAGGCCAAACAGCCTGTGCAAACAAAAATATCATTCTTAACTAACCGTAACAAGCAATCAGATAGTAATTAATAACCAACGTGGTTTTAAATTGCGGCACACGATAGATGATTTTGTGGTCTCCGGCATATTGTAACCATATTTTGTCATAATATAAAGGTTTGCAGTTACCACAATTTAAAATCATGTTAGCCACTAATGGCAATAGGAATGAAGCAAATGAGTAATAAATTTACAAGCCTACCTTCAAGACACCATGTTCAACAACTAGTCTTCCAGCACAAGATGTAGCTCCTCCAGCCAAAAAACTAGAATGTTGAAATGAACCTTTCTTCTTTTTACCAACATATAAATTCTTAGATGTGCTAAGGACAAAAATCCACTTGCCACGTGAATCTTTTGTAGTGTGAAGGAACTCTCCTGATTGCTTGTACAAGAATCTTCCATCCTCCACAACAACTTCATAAGCCAGTCTTCCCATCTGGAAAGAATGAAAATAATTAATGAAAATTTAAATCAAATATAGCCCAAAAAAATAGGATGTTCACATAAATGGAGAGGGAAACTTACAGGACTAAGATATTTAATACATTGCTGTTGAAGTTTAGCTCTAGGGCACTTCTCAAGATTTATTTCCTTTCCTTCTCCTATATCTAGCCTACAATTTCGAAGAATAAGATTAATTTCATGAATCATAACCTTGGTAATTCTACATCCATTTATGTATGCATAATGAATAATATAGTTTGAAAAGAATGTTACCAATAGAAAAAGGGTTCTCTGCTCTTAGACTTGAGCCATTTATCATAATAAAAGTGTAGGTTATGTCCATATCGATGCTGTGGATCAATCTGTTTCACAAGCATTTAAAGCAACTCAGTATATAATGATCGATATGAATAACAAACATATAAATTTACAGCTATATAAAGAAATAGTATGATCAAGATCAAGTGTTTGACTTACTGCTTCAAGCCAATGGAGCAATGCAAGTTTTCTTGCTTTAACATCTTTTGATAAACCTTTACCAACCTTAGCAGCTCTTGTTCTAGCTCTAGACCAACGCGAAATGGCAGTTTCGTGTTTCTCAATGTCAAAGAACGATATAGAGCTGCGTTTTAGCTCAGCAAAATCTAAAAGCTTCCACCTATATATGATTAAAACAAAAGATGAAATTAAAACACATGAAATTTGTGTACAATTGAAGTTCTCAATATTAAGTAGATATATATACCAGCTTTGGTTGATGAGAATTGCATAATCTGCTAGCTTTCTTATTGTGTGAAAGCTCTTGTATACTTTTTGTAATTTAAGTTCGGTCATATATGTGTGAAGAATAAAATCAGGTAGGTGTGATCGTTAAGCACTTAATTATAGTTATATGATGAGGTTGCCCTTGAACTTAATCTATTTATAGAAGAACATGGATGAAAGTGAAGGTGAAATTGTGAGAGAAAGAGAGTCAGATAGTTGACAGAGAAAGACAGTGTTCCCTTTTCTCAACCACGGGGTGTTGACTTTCGGACTATGACATTACACCAAGAATTTAGGAAGAGGATTCCTTGTCTTTTTTTATTGTCGTTATTAAAAACAAAAATTCCACATTCACACACCCTTTGTACGCATGAAATGACATAACCATCAAATGTTTTAAGTCTTAATTTATTTTGTTCCTTGCAAACTTTTAACCACTGTTGTCACTGCTTATGTCATCTAAGAGATTTCTAATTAGTAGTAATCTCGTACCTCCGCGTAAGTAGTTACGTAGCTTAAGCACCAAGCTTTTTACTTGGTCCAACTCCAAGTCTTCTAAGTTCCAAATACTTGACAACCACTCCAAACATATATAACCTGATAAATTCATCTTATAAATTATAGTATTATTTTATATGAAATTAAATTTCATGTAACTGTAAGCGTATGCAGCAAGACATATTGGTGACTTTTTAATCAGTACTAATTTACAATTTCTGGCCACAACGAATGTTTCCTGCTTGCTATATCAATGTTACATTGTTACTCCCTTTTATTAAAATTAAAGTTTTCTCCCCATAATAATTTAATATTTTTTTATTTCACAACATATATTTCTCGCTGTTTACGAAACAATGACCATCCGTTCAAAAAAAATAATATTAAACAATGGCCATGAATCTGTTTTCGCAAGACAGCTACGGTATGTGTCTCATTTTCATTTTCTTAATTTTTTGATAAATCAAGGTATCATCAACTTTCTTTAACACTGGTATCATTCATATTAATATTCCAAAATGTAAGTGAAAGTGTTGAAAAAGAATATTCAAAACACTTGTGTCATAACACTAAATGTAAGTGAAACATCAAAAGTACCAACTCTATCTCCACCATAAAAGTTTGTATACATTAGAGAAAATGAAAGAAAAATAAAATCCACTTTTTGACATTGTAGGAGCATTGAATTGCTTTATGCACTTTACAGCCAAGGGTGGCCCAATTTCATTTTCACTCTTTAGATCCTCGTGTTGCTCTAAAGTCCCTGAGGTTTTATTGAAAGCTATTTTCCGATACTTTGGTTTTTACTCTACTTTTTTACTTCTGGAAATAGCCTATCATAAGCTATCTTTCCATAAGTCATTTTTAAAGAAATATAGAAAGAAAGAAATTGTATAATTAAATTGATAATTACAAATTTTAAATAGTAGAAGTAATGTTTAGTTATAGCAAAACCCACTAACTATTGGTGCATATAATACTAGCATACAAGACTTTTATTTATATGACCAAGTCTTTGCATATTTCTTCATATTACCCGATGTGGGACATTATTCTAATTATTATTATTGATATCCTCCCGCAAGTTGTATGGTCTGAAAGAGAGATGCAACTTGGGCAGTAAGTAATCGAACCTAGGACGAAGCAAGGGTTTGGTTAGAATATCAGCAAGTTGATCATCGGTAGAAACAAAGGATACTCGAAACTTGCCATTTTGAACATTTTCTCAGACAAAATGATAGGCTAAGGCTATATGTTTCATCCGAGAGTAAAATACAGGATTAGCACTAAGGTGGGTAGCACCGAGGTTGTCACAATAGATGACTGGATTGGCTTTTGGAGTGTGGCTGAGTTCAGTGAGTAGGGAAATGACCCATAGTAGCTCACTCGTCGTGTCAGCCAAGGCTTATATTCTGCTTTTGTGGAAGAGCGAGCAACAGAACGTTGTTTTCGAGAGCTCCAAGAGATGGGCGTGCTGCCAAGATATAACAGATAACCAGTGGTGGAGATATAATCATCCTTGTCGCATGCCTAGTCCACATCTGAGTAGGCGTGGAGATTTAATGGGGCGGTCATCGAAATGAAGACGCCTTTGTCACAAGAACCCGCCAAGTATCTGAGCACTCTTTTGAGTGCAGTCCAATGCACCGTTCTGGGGTTTTGCATGAATTGGGCGAGTTTGTTTGTGCTGAAGGCAATGTCTGGGCGAGTAAGGCTCAAGTATTGGAGGCTTCCAACGAGCGCTCGATACTCGGTTGGGGACGGTAGGAGATCGCCGAAATCCTTGAGTAACTTATCTGTGGCAGACAATGGAGTGGATGTTGGTTTCGTATCTGTCATGCCTGATTTATGCAGTAGATCAGTGATATATTTCCTTTGGGAAAGGAATATGCCCGCAATAGAAGGAATCACTTCGACCCCCAAGAAATAATTAAGACATCCAAGGTCTTTAAAAGAAAAGCGAGCGGCGGGTGTGGCGATGAGTGTGGAGACCTCGACATGAGAACTCCCGGTAACAATGATATCATCAACATATACTAATAAGTATAATGTAACACATGGTTTGCGGTGGATGAATAAAGAGGCATCAGCAGTGGAGTTGACAAAGCCAAGGGATAAAAGGAATAACTGAAGCTCCGTAAATCAGGCACGAGGTGCTTGCTTTAACCCGTAAAGTGACTTTTTGAGATGACAAATATGATCAGGGAAGGTTTTGTCGACAAATCCAGGTGGTTGTAACATGAATACTTCCTCCTTGAGTGTACCTTGGAGGAAAGCATTGTTGACATCAAGCTGACGAAGGGACCATCCTTGACGAACTGCAAGTGTAAAGACAATTCGAATAGTCACCGGTTTAACAACTGGGCTGAATGTTTATGTGAAGTCACATCCAGGGCGTTGATGAAATTCTTTGGCGACTAGTCGTGCCTTGTAACGATCAGTGGAGCCATCCGGATTTCGTTTGATACGAAAAACCCATTTACACCCAACCAAATTCTGAGCAGAGGACCGGCTAACAAGATCCCATGTGTTATTGTTGTGTAAGGCATCAAATTCAGCTTGCATAGCCGAGCGCCAGTCAGGGTCACGAAGGGCTTGAGTGATATTGCTCGGTTCGATGGGACATAAGGTCGAACATGAAGGTTGAGCTTTTTGATGGGTTTAACAATGTTGTTTTGAGAACGGGTGATGATCCCACTGGCGTTGGTAGACTGGTTGTTGTGTTCTTGAGGAGGGTCCAAAGACCGTGTGAGGTCTTTGTTTGAAAAACCAGGGGGCGACCTCATTTAAGAGGGTGGTGAGGAGGGCGCCATAGATGAGGCGATCTTGTTGTCGCCAAGTTTGATAGGCAGGATTTTCTGTTGTCATTGGAGTCTCGGCAGTGGTTGTGATCGTTTTGGACGACGCCGGTAACGATCCATCTGAGTATTTGAGGAGATTATAGCCATCAAGGAAAGCTTCAACCTGGAGTTGCCAATTAAGGTAATTGGTGGGAAGAAGTTTGGTTACACTGCCAAGGGTGATGCAGGCAAGTGGTTTGGATGGTTCATAGAGGTTGGTGATTGAGGTATAGTTGTCGGTGACCATGGCGGCGAGGGTGGCAGCTGGGGTTAGGAACGATGTCCTTATTTAGAGGGAGAGGGGGTTGGACCGTTTCAGTCTGATACCATAAAGAAATATAGAAACAAAGAAATTGTATAATGTAATTGATAATTACAAATTTTGAATAGTAGAAGTAATGCTTAGATCCCCGTGAGCTTAGCTCAGTTGGTAGGGATATTGCATATTATATGCAAGGGGCCGGGGTTCAAACCCTGGACACCCCACTTCTCTACAATTTAATTGTGTGAGCTCTAGCCACTAGGCTACTTGACCAAAAAAAAAAAAAGAAGTAATGTTTAGCTATAGCAAAACCCACTAACTATTGGTGCATATAATACTAACATACAAGACTTTTATTTATATAACCAAGCCTTTGCATATTTCTTCATATTACCGGATGTGGGACATTATTCTAATTATTATTATTGATAATTTTGTCTATTTTGATCAATACAGGGCATAAAAAACAACCATCTCTTTTCTTTCATTAGATTCACAAATAAGGGTCTGTTTAGTTCGCACCGATGTAGGATAATCTTGATACATACGTCTTCGGCATAAAGAAAATAGTTAGTAAGTGTGTATCAATTACATAAATACCAAAATGGATCAAAAGAGAGAGTTAATAAATATATTAACATTTTCCTCAAAAATAAATAAATATATTAACATAAACTACCAAAATGGATCAAAAAAGAGAGTTAATAAATATATCAATAGTCCAAATTCAAAATAGACTATTATTACATTAGCCTTAAGACATAGTAGGAGCATTACCAAGAAATAAAGGAGAGCAATATTTTGTGTGGGACCAATTATATAATGAATGCAAAAATTTTAAGATAAAGTTTATATATTTTAAACTTTTTAACAAGTATCATATGAACACTTATTAGCATTTTCTTTATATAATTGCATTATTACTCTATCATTCCCTTTTTATATTAATAGAGTTGGGGACCATTCTGAGAAATGTTTGACAAAGATATGAACCATTTTGAGTTATTAATAGAGTCAGAGATCAAGTTGAGAAGTTGGTACAAAGACATAGACTAATTTAGTGATTTACTCATTTTAAAAACTTCTTGGGGAAAATATAGTCATTTGATTATATATAATTTCATTTTAGTTTCTTCAATAAAAAAAACTACTACAAGGGACATGCGCGTCTCATCTAAACATTTTGTGTAATCATAAATGTATTCATTCAATAGGAGGTACCTGAAGAGCAATGGCAGAAACCCATGAAAAGTGGTACATTAGACATATAATAATGATATAGTAACGCGTGTTTGACCTTTTGGCTCCGTTTTCACTTTTGGTTTCGAGCATTGTGATATGTGGTGACAGAAAGAAGAATGACTTTTTAATTTGGTTTTGGTATTGGAGGGAAAATCATAGGAACAGAGAAAGATGACATAAAAGTCTCATTTTCACATGTAGTGTTAGACAAAGAAAAAAAGGACAACCTCAACTCAACTGAAGCTGCCATACCTATTCTTGGTACCGCTTTTTCCGCTATACTGTTCCTTCATCTGTCTCTTTGGATTGGAAACTATGAAGCTTCAAAAATGGCTCACTAGTGTGTTATTGCTCACTCTTGCTACTGTAAACAATGTATTAGGTAATTTATGCCACCCTCCTCTCTCAATGCTTTGAGTTGAAAAAACTATTATTATTACCATGTTCAGCTTTATACTATGTTCTTTTTTTGGTTTCATTATACTATGGTTTTTCATTTGTAAAGACTGTGTATGTGTTATCAGTTAACTCTTATTCGCAGTTACAGATATTTCTAAACCATTTTTTAGTCAAAATACAATGTTTGATAGTCTAGCCATGTATTCTTGTAATCTTTTCTTCATACTATGAGCATAACTATGAAGCATGGATACTGACACTGACACACCGGCACCGCTAATAATTTGAGAAAATCACATAATTCGGTGTAATTATATGTGTCGGTGTCAGACACGACACATGTCCGACCCCGTGACACGTTTAATCCAAGGAGTGTCCGTGATTCATAGGAGCATATGCTACTTAATTATTTAACTTCAAGGTTAGAATTTTAAAGAATAACATGCCTGAACATTTTTCTAATGAAGTAGTTGTTTTTAAAATTTAATAATAATTGAGTTAGAGTACTGTAAGGAATATTTTTCCAGTTGATATTAGATCACATTATTTATCATGTATGGTGTAGGTGCATTTGTGGGGGTAAACATTGGCACTGATGTCACTGATCTACCATCAGCTTCAAATATAGTTGCTACTCTAAAATCTCATCAAATTACTCATGTGCGTCTCTATGATGCTAATGCTCACATGCTACAAGCCCTTTCAAACACCGGCGTTGAAGTCCTTGTTGGCGTCACCGACGAAGAAATATTGAGAATTGGAGAATCTCCATCAGTGGCTGCATCATGGATTAGCAAAAACGTAGCTGCTTACATGCCTCACACCAATATCACAACAATAGCAGTTGGTAGTGAAGTTCTTACTTCAATCCCAAATGTTGCTCGTGTCCTTGTTCCTGCCATGAATCATCTTCACAGTGCCTTGGTTGCTTCAAACCTTCATTTCCGTGTTAAAGTTTCAACGCCTCAGTCCATGGATTTAATCCCTAAGCCTTTTCCTCCTTCTACAGCCACTTTTAACTCATCATGGAACTCAACAATACACCAAATCCTCGAGTTTTTGAAGAACACAAACTCTTCCTATATGTTAAATGCTCACCCTTATTATGGATATACTAAAGGAGACGGCATTTTTCCGATTGAATATGCTTTACTTCGATCCCTTCCTTCGACAAAGAAAATTGTTGATCCGAACACATTGTTCCGTTATGACAGTATGTTTGATGCTATGGTGGATGCTACCTATTATTCTATACAAGCATTAAATTTCAATGATATACGGATTGTTGTCACAGAAACTGGCTGGCCACATTCAGGTGGATCAAACGAACCGGACGCTAGTTTAGAAAATGCTGAGACCTACAATACTAATTTGATTAGGAGAGTACTTAATGATTCAGGTCCTCCTAGTCAACCAAAGATGGCTATTAGTACCTATATATATGAATTGTTTGATGAAGATAAGAGAACAGGACCTATATCTGAAAGACATTGGGGACTTTTTTATTCAACAAATGGAAGTAGTGTTTACCCTTTGAGTTTTAGTGGTTCTAATCAGATTTTTGGAAATTCTTCAAAGTCTTTCTGTGTGGCTAAAGATGGCGTGGACGCTGAAAAGATGGAAGCTGGTTTGGATTGGGCTTGCGGACAAGGCCGGGCAAACTGTGCAGCTATTCAAGCAGGGAGACCTTGCTATTTCCCCAATGATGTGAAAAGCCATGCCTCTTATGCTTATAATGATTATTATCAAAAAATGAATAGTGTTGGAGGAACATGTGACTTTGATGATACAGCTATGATAACTACGAAGGATCCAAGTAAGTTCATGGTGTTAGAATTAGCTGCAGTTGGTTATAAGTAATTACAAGTTAGTTTATTATTAATTGCAAGTTGGTTAAAAAAAATTAGCTTAATTTAGAGGTTATTTCTTTGTACATTTATTTTAGTTGAAATTTGTTAGCTTACTTAGGATTGTCATATAAAGTGCATGCTACACTCAACAAGTAGCTTATTATAGTCTGTTGTAACTCCAATATTTTTGTATGCCACTTTTGTAACATATCAAGTCATTCCTTTATAATGTCATATAACCACATGCTTTTCAAATTATTCTATATATCATTGGATTATTTAGAGGACTTGCTCTTGTATAAAGAGCAATTGCACCGAAAAGTCATGTAATTGTCAAACGTCAATGAGTTATGAAGCACTGACAGACACCGAATCGACATGGACATGTTGGCACCGGTAATAATTTGAGAAAATGACACAAAACCTTATGTGTTGGTGTCGTGTCTGACAATGACATATGTCAAACACCAGACACGCTTTCGATTAGAAGTGTCGGTGCTACAAAGTTAGTGAGTAAATCAACGTTTAATCTGAATATTTGATGTTTTTTCAAGGTCCTAGTTCACCTTTTTTTTGTGATTATCACTGAAATGTTTGTTTGTGGATAATGACATGCCTCTGTTGAAGATTTGTATAGAGAATAAAGCAACTAATAATGAGTATTTTGTTATACAGGTTATGGATCATGCATATATGCAGGAAGGTAAGAATGTGACTCTTTTGTACATCCATTATAGTGAATTAGAGTTACAACTAAACGTTTACATTGTTATATAAAACTAATATTGGTATTGAATATTTTCATATCAGTTCTAACTTGAGCACGGGTGGTGACGGGAGCTTTTCTTCTATTGCATTTGGACCTGTAAGTCCTATTGGTGCTGGATTGAAGTTGCAACTGTCTAGCCTTCACTATGCATTCTCTTCTACTAGTCTACTTTTGGCTCTGATGTTGTAATGACCAGAAAAATGATGCCTTTTTAGCATGCAATTGCAATTCAATGGTCATTGGAATGTAGTTTTCATTGAGTTTTATATTTTCTTTTCAAAGTTTTTCTGTTAGTTTGGTTTGGTTCTTCAGATTTGTGTTCCATATTGTATGGTGTATTTGGGGTCAATGTAATTTACACTCTCAAGGTAGGTACTTGCAGAAATTTAGTGCTTTAGAACTTAGTAGAAGACAACATACGAGGTATCGCAATTTTGCTTCTCTTTTTGAGAATAGATCTATTTTGCAGTATTTAACATACATTCTCAAAAAATTAGCTTAAGTGATCAATGTTATCCCTTTTCTTTTGGACTGAATTATTGTTAGCACATCATGTTCTCTAACAAAGTGGAGTAACCAGTCAAGCTCAATACAAAGGCTTTTATTTGATAAAATAATAATGTCGTTGGATAAACAATTAACAACTTTTTATTAAACAAGGTTTATTTTGACACATTCTTTTTTTAAGAGGTCAATATGCTAATTGATAATTTGTTAGTATTTGTTGGAGATATGAATAAAACGTGATATCACTCTACTCTTTAACTCTTTTACCATAGTCCATCAAACCTATGAAGCCTGGATACAGATACGGGTGCGAGTACGATATGATACGAGTACGTGGATACGCAAATTTTTTAAAATTTAGGATACGATATGGATAAAATACGTTAAAAAAAATTTATATTAAAACTTATATGTATGTAAAATACTTGAAGAAAATAAACATTGATTAAAAGAACTCAACACAAATTTCATCTAATATTGATTAATTGAATCACCTCTCTCGTTACCCTCGTCCACAAGAAGTATAATTTTAAGTGATTCATCGAGAAACAATTCTAGTGATGCATATCTAAAATTGAATCATATACATCTATATTGAATGTTTACAACATTGTCTCATTTTTTTATTCTTCATCTTTTTTTATGATGTGTATATGTGAAGTATCTTATAAGCATCCTTGTGTATCTGCGAAGTATCGTATAAGTATCCGTTAAAATATTTTTTAAAAATTTAAATAATTAATTCCGATACTTTGTGAGTGCGTATCTGCGAGTATCCGTGGAGTATCGGTATCCGATACGTATCCGATACAGGTACGTTTCCGTTTTGGAGTATCCAGACTTCATAGCATCAAACCAACTTTATAAGATATACAATTTGTTGAGTAAAATTTTAAAACCTAACAATTCTAAGACTAATAAAAAAAATTAGATAACTCTTAAAAGTCATGTTATCCTATCCTCTTTACTTTATTTTATTTTTCTATAACTCAAAGTATTTTGCATTATCATGAATGCTAAGATAATTCCGTCAAAAAAAAATGAATGCTAAGATAATAGCAGGTGGAATAGAATAAATGTTTTTCAATAATAATTTCAATAAATTTTCAATTACGATAAAATCATATATGTTGCTCCGAATCAGACTCTTTTACTGCCGTTTATATAGTGAAGAACAAAGATCATTTCATACGTAAGCTCTTACTGTTGATGCAATAAACAAACTTAAAGACCTTCAAATTCAATTGAACCCATTTTCCATTCAAGCTTTGAGGGAAGACAATGTGTGTCGACTGACAATTTATGTAATGCTCAAGAGTTAATATTTCCTTGCCTCAAAAGGAAAAAAGAGTATTACCAAAAACAAAAAAAAAGGAAAAGAGAGTTTGTCTTTCTTTTAAAAAGCAACATAGCTCAAACACATTTAAGAAATTAATGTCTAGTTACATGCATTTTTTATACACACCACTAGAAATGAAATCTCTATAACAGATACAAAGTCGTTTTAAGGTTACCACAAAGACGCAACTTCTAAATTTTTTTATTCCCATATTTAGAGAGGGGATTATTTTTAGAAAAATCAAGAATTTACCAATTATATATGTGAGGCTAATATTCCGAGAATAAATTTTGAAACTTCTTTTAAATAAAGGAATAAATTTTGAAATGAATTAGACTCACCCTAAGACACACACAAAAAAAAAAAAAAACATCTTTAAAGAATCAAAATATCTATAGTTTATTTTTTCTTTGTGATAATTGAATGATGGAAATGACGTGTTTTTCGTGTCTTCGTATTGTGAAAATCATACGAGTTAGTTATATATTAAAATGAGAAGTCTCGTTTTAAACTTTTATTCAACTACAATTTAAAAACATATCTAAGAAGCAAATTAACAATTGCTAAAAATATTTTAAATAAAATTTCAAATACAGTAAACACTAATGTTATTTTTAATCATATCTTATCTAATTAAAAAAAAACTTCTAAAAATAGTTAGACACCACCGTTTGCTTTACACCAAGTTTGTACCCACCCTAGTAGTAGTAAGTAATTAGCAGTGTTCGGTAATTAATTAGGGTATATTAACAGTGGAAAGAGGATTGGATCGGGCAGTGTGACCCGACTGGACTGGTAACACAAACCAACCTTGCACGTCTCTCTCTCCACCCGAGGGAGAGCTCATCCACCACCACCACCACCACCACCACCATCCGCCGCATCTTTCAATCTTCCCTTTCTCTGATTCTCAATTCACTCCAAACACAAAGGTATCAATTCACTACTCACTCATTTTATCATTAATTACTTATTCTATTGTTTCCTTATTTTCTGGGTTTCTCTTATCGATCTCATTCTGTTTGCATTATTCCCCACACTTTTATCAACCGCTTCACTTCATCACTAAATATATTATTTCTAATTTCTATCGTCACCACCCATTATTCATCTATTTGATTCTGTTGATTAGTTATGACAAATTCAATTGCATTTGCTTTCAAAACTTATCACTCTCTCTTTATGGCCCTGTTTGGTTAAACAACTTATTTTGCACCTTATAGCATAATCACTTTTCGAATAACCTCTTCTATAACACAATATAACATCAATTGGAACTGTCTTCATAAGCTATCCTTGTGCACATGTCATAAGTTGTTTTTAATAAAATATCCCAAACAGTGTCACTAGTGTTTATGTCAGTAGTTAAGCTCAAATAAGTCAATCCAAACAAGCCCTGTGTTTGTAACTGAAGTGTTCTTTTGTTGTTTGCTTTGTTTAAATTTTCAAAGCTTTGTTAGGTGTTACTATTGGATAAGATTTATGGCTTACAATTGTCCTATACTTAAGATTGTGCCTTTGTTGAATTTAGGTTATTTTCACTTGTAGAGAAGCGGCAATTCTTTGAAGTTCGAAGATCCTCGTGTTAAAGCTTCTTTTTGCCTCTCCTAATTTGCAGGTAAAAATCATTTGTCCTGTTTTTTTTTAATCATCCCCATTTTTTTTCCTGGTTGGGAGTTTATAACAAGCAACATGTGTTATTATTTAATGTAAGTGGGATGGATATCTGATTTCTTGTCTGTTGTATACTGGCATAGATCATTGATTTGTTTTGGATTGTAGGAACAATGGCGAAGAAAATAAAAAAGAGGGGTCGAAGTTCTGTTAAGGAGAAGGCGGTTGTTATCTATTCGCCGCCAGAAAATGTTACGGAATCATGTAACCCCCCAACTACTGACTCTGTTGGTGAGGAGGTTTCAGTTGCAAAAGAGACAAATCCTTGTACTCATCTTGTTAAAGGTATTCAATTAGATATATTGTCTGGTAAGGTTGAGTCTTCTGCACCCATAAGGTGTGAAGGCTGCAGGGAAGGTGCGGCTGATAGGAGGGGCGGTAGAGGAAAAGGTAAACATGGGAAGAAGAAAGGAGGTGCAGACTCAAAATCCGATTCAAAGTCTATATGGGTTTGTTTGGAGTGTGGTCAATACACCTGTGGAGGTGTGGGGCTACCTATAACCCCTAATTGTCATGCAATTGTGCATTCAAAGAAAGCTCGGCACCCGTTAGTGGTTAATATTGAAAAACCTCAACTGTGTTGGTGTTTTCGTTGCAATATGCTTATTCAAGTTGATAAGCTTGAAACTGATGAAGCAAGTCATGTTATATCTGATGTTGTGAAATTGTTAAAAGGACGATCGTCAGGAAAAACTTTAGTAGATGTTGAGGATGTTTCCATTGGGGATGGCAGTGTCACTTCAGAAATTAAGTTAGGATCTCTGTCCACAAGCGGTTCATATGGACAAGGTGGTTATGTGGTTCGAGGCATGGTTAATCTTGGGAATACTTGTTTCTTTAATTCAATCATGCAAAATCTGCTTGCTATGAATAAATTGCGGGACAATTTCCTAAGGATTGATGCCTTTGTTGGGCCACTTATTAGTTCGTTGAAGAAGTTGTTCACTGAAACAAACCCAGAATCAGGATTCAAAAACATTATAAATCCAAGATCCTTTTTTGGTTGTGTATGTTCCAAGTCTCCTCAATTCCGAGGATATCAGCAACATGACAGTCATGAATTGCTTCGTTGTTTACTGGATGGTTTGAGTACTGAAGAACTAGCTGGTAGGAAGCAGAATGGCTCTCTCAAGAGAGATGGGACCTCTTCCAAAACTTTAGTTGATGCATTATTTGGGGGGCAGATATCCAGTACTGTATGTTGCAATGAATGTGGGCATTCCTCAACAGTGTATGAGCCTTTTTTAGATCTTTCCCTCCCTGTTCCAACCAAGAAACCTCCGCCTCGGAAGGCTCAACCAGCACCCCGAACCAGAAAGACTAAACCTCCACCAAAAAAAGGAGCAAAATCTCGAGTCAAAGTTAACAGGGACGATGATCCGTTACCCGTTCAAAATGTACCAAGCCAATCATCCTGCCGTGATCAGTCTGTCACATCAGTTGCTGGAGAATTGGTGGCTTCTTCTGGTGTTTCTACGATATTAGGTTCTAAAGAAATAAGCAGCGAGGCCAAAGTTAACAGGGATGATGATCTGTTACCCGTTCAAAATGTACCAAGCCAATCATCCAGCCATGAATCATCCTGCCCTGATCAGTCTGTCACATCAGTTGCTGGCAAATTGGTGGCTTCTTCTGGTGTTTCTACGATATTAGGTTCTAAAGAAATAAGCAGCGAGGCCAAAGTTAACAAGAATGATGATCTGTTACCCGTTCAAAATGTACCAAGCCAATCATCCAGCCATGAATCATCCTGCCCTGATCAGTCTGTCACATCAGTTGCTGGAGAATTGGTGGCTTCTTCTGGTGTTTCTACGGTATTAGGTTCTGAAGAAATAAGCAGCAAGGCCAATAAAGAGGACTTATCTCCATCAAATTTGGTCACCGTTGTAGAGTCTCAACAAATGCAAGGGCTTGACAGTGTTGCAAATAAAACGTCAGATTCATCAGATGCTTTTGCATGGTTGGATTATGTGGAAGCTGAAACCAATGAAGAGGACTTATCTCCACCAAATTTGGTTACTGTTGGAGAGTCTCAACAGATGCAAGGGCTTGACAGTGTTGCAAACAAAACATCAGATTCATCAGATGATTTTCCATGGTTGGATTATGTGGAAGCCGAAACCACGATAGATGGATATGCTTCCATATCCCAGAAGGAAGATGCACCGGAGGTACAGGACTCTGAGAACAAGGATGAACGTTTGACTGCATTCCCTGAACAAGCTAGCTGTGAAACCAGTGGTCCTGTTTTTTTCCTTAAGGAGGACCAAAACCAAAGGCCTGATTTTTCTTCATCAAATGAGCGGGAAGATGAGGTTCCTTTACAAGTTCAAAATTCAGAAGTGCTGTTACTTCCATACAAAGAAGAAAGTTCCTCAGCTGGAGACATCACTGGAATAGATGGTGGGGACTCCTCGTCTGTTTTGGGTGGTGGTCCAGAAGAATCAGAGTTTGATGTCTTTGGTGGCTTATTTAATGAGCCTGAAGTTGTTGCTGGGCCTGCTCCCAGGCCTTCTTCGTCTGGTGATGTGGAAGCTGGCATTATCATAAGAAACATCAGTGAATCTGATCCAGATGAAGTAGATGATACAGATTCTCCAGTCTCTGTAGAGAGTTGTTTGGCACATTTTATAAAGCCCGAGCTTCTTTCAGATGAAAATGCTTGGCATTGTGAGAACTGTTCAAAAATCCTCCAACGTCAGAAGAAGAAAGCAAAAGAGCAGGAAAAAACTCTATCCGATGGAAATACGAGTGGTAGTCATGATGAATCGTGGCATGCATCTAAAGCGTGTTCTTTTAAAGTCAGTAGTACAGGAAATGAAGATATTAAAAATGACGAGAATATAGAAAGTTCAGTTTCACATGTTCAACATGTCACAGAGCTTGAAAACGGTCAAACAGATGAGCTTCATAATTGTGAATTACAGTCTTCAAGTTTACATCAACCCAACAATGAAGAAAGCTGTGATAATTCAGCTGTTGATTCTTCTATTACCGGAAACGTCCAACAAGATGCTCCAATGTTAGATAATGATGACAATGACTCAGAAGAATGCAGTGGCAAAGAGACCGACCTAGAAAGCATTAGAGTGAATAGGGATGCAACTAAAAGGGTCCTCATTTATAGAGCTCCACCTGTCTTGACCATTCATCTGAAGAGATTCAGCCAAGATGCCCGTGGTCGCTTAAGTAAATTAAATGGTCGTGTCAACTTCAGAGAAACAATGGATCTTAGACCATATATGGATCCCAGGTACTTAGTTACTTGCTAGTGTTCTTGTTTGAAGTTTTAACAACTTATAATTGCCTAATGCATCTACTTCTACTAAGTTTTCTTCATTTTACATATTTACCCAATTATCTTCTCTAATTTGTTTTTATTTTCAAGTGTTAAAAATTATCAGTTTATTTTATTTTAATCTTAGGAAATTAGGAACTATTTTGGAAATGATTGAAACCACCGTGTACAATTTGGATTTCTGAATTCAGTTTTTACCTTAATTTTTACTTTTTGTAGATTTTACTTCTTTTCTTTATACATTTGTATTGGTCCACTGGCATGTGATTTACTCCCAATTTCTGTTTAAAAAGGTGTATTAATGAAGAGGAGTATAGATACCAGTTGGTTGGTGTCGTGGAGCACTCGGGAACCATGAGAGGGGGTCACTATGTTGCTTATGTGAGAGGGGGCCAGAGTAACAGAGAGAAGGTTGATAATAAAGAAAATGAGAGTTCCACATGGTATCACGCTAGTGATGCGTATGTGCGTCAAGTATCCCTTGATGAAGTTCTTCGCTGTGAGGCATACATTTTGTTTTATGAAAGAAATTGAGTAGACCATCTACTTTCATGCAATTTATACTTGAGGTAGAGACACAAGTTTACCAAATTTAGAAGTGAGAGATATACATCATTGCAGGTGAGTATAAAAGCAATTGCCAGATATTGTATACCATTTTTCCAATATGTGATGAGGTATTGAATGTACAATGCGGTATCATACAATCAAATGTCAATTTTTCCATTTTTACATTATTTTGGTGCTAACTGTCAAGTCCAGTTCAGCTACTGTGCTTTGTTTAAATTTGTGGGACAGGACTGTCCATTCTGTATTCATTCAATTTGATTATAAAAGTAGTTTTGAACTTTTACAATGGTAATGTTTGTGTCGGAATTTTTTTCAATTACGTCTCTAAGGCTATGTTTGGATTGGTGGTATGTGATGGAATGAAATGAACTCAAGTGGAACACAATGAAACCCATTCCATTCCATCCAATCCTTCAATTTTTCTTTCCCCCCAATTTGGGGTGTATTATGGAGCTTCACAGTTAAAACATAACCCCTCTACCCTTCTATTCTCAAAGTGAAATTTCTTCATGTTTTAAATCTGGATGATGTTTGTATCAACTATCAACCATAAATTGTTTGAATAATAGTATGATATTAGCCCATTCAATGTGTTCCGTTCACGAACATGCTTTGGCTTCAATTTAAATGAGCACGATTAGTTTCAGGCTTTGTGTCTACACCTTCCCTTGTGCTGAGATGACTGTCTTTTGATAAAAAGAAAAAAAGAAAAAGGAAAAAAAAAAAAAGACGTAGATATAGATTTTTTTTTATTAAATACATTATATATTATTTTAATATAAGATAACATGCTTTATTTCTATATAATCTTGTTTTTTTTATATAAGGGTGAAAATGGAATTAAAAGATTATAATTTATTTTGTTTCATTCACTTTTCAAACAATGGAATTGAGCATTATTTTGTCACATCATAAAATATTCAAGCAATATAATAAAATCTCAGCTCGATTCCACTCCTTCCACTCAATTCCACTCCTTCCACTCTATTCCATTATATTCAATTATGCTCCATTCATTTCTATCAATCCAAACAGAGTATAAAAACATTGTGAGATCTTTCTTATTTTCTTTGGGGTTACATGGGAGGCTCTCAGACCAATATTAGGCATGGAGAAGGAATTTAATTTGTATACACCGATAAACTCTAATATCCATGCATCCAATCAAATCACTTAATGATACCACATATTTTGGGTTAGTTTTTAAAGTATCTTTATAAATATTTTATGCATGATTTTTTTATTTTGTTACATTTATGTCATGATTTGATTGAATGCATGTGTATTTTTTTTATACCATCAGTACATAGAAATTATTCTCGCGTTATTGTAAGTCAGTATTGAAATTGTTTAACATGGAACCATTTTGTGAGATATTTAATTTGCATCTCGTATTTTTGCATTATCTTTTCTAATAATTGTTTGTTTTTATGAAAGTAATTGTTGTTTGTTTGCTCTAGTCGCGGCCAGGTTTCAGAGATGAATTTGAAAGAGCAAGAGATAGCACTGCTGAATTGGGCATTGGAAATAAAACAAAGGATCGAAAATTTTCAAAAAGTATAGGTGATGTTCATTTTGAATTGATTGATCAGAAGGAATAAATTGGATTTTCAACACTGGGCAAAAATTTCATACATGGACCCAAAAGCAAAATTCTCACCACGTTTTTTTTTTCTTTTCAAAATTCATACCACGTTTTAATAAAGGAAAATGATAACTTGTGCCCTTAAGACACAAGTTAATGAATCAAATATAAAAATATTTTATTAAAATGTGTGCATTATATTTAATCTTTAACTTTTTAATGAATTGAATGCAAAAAAATTTAGAAAATATTTCTTCTTTTAGATTTCTTAACATGTGTCCTAAGGACACAAGTTAGCACTACCCTTTAATAAAACAATTTTTTAGAGGCTTCCTAAAAAAGTGATTATTATAGTTGAGTGAGAAAATGACGGGTTGAAAAATATCCCTGATGTTAATCTGGTTCCAAATTTTTACTGGCTCAATCCTTTAACCCTTAATTTATCGTATGACTTGAATATGTTCAATTTAAGTAGGGCAACTGTTGTGTTGCGCGGTGCGGCTCATCAGTACATTCTCTGTTGCTATGCCATGACATGCCTTCTTTCTCGGCTGACCTCCCTATATGTCATGTTTCTTTCACCATTGACACATGTGGCGCCCACGTCTCTCCCCTTGCCTAAGTTTGTCTCCAACGACTAACGAGCACAACAAACAAATGACATATGAAAAATAGTGACACCGCGTCATGCCACCATCCTGACCTCGACATCCCTTTCCCTCCATTTCATGGTTGCCCTTGTTATATCTCGTTTTTGCCACATGTGGTGGGGTAATGGATCACGAAGGGAGGTTGGGGCAAATGGTGGAGGATGACAAGGGAGAGTAGAAGGTGAAGATTGAGGGAGAGAGAGGAACTGCTGAAAAAATAATATTATACCTTAACATGTTTTGATCTAACAGTTTTAAACTATGGTCCATAATAGACACCTATTAGACGATCCATGATAAACGTAGTAGAAAAAATGTTTAAATTTGGACAGACCTTTCATGGATATGTATGGTCTCTGTTATAACAATCGTAAAAAAGTTGAGAAAATGGAGACAATCTATTCCCACCTTTCACATGGGAGAAGGGGTGCTAGAGATCATAACACATAATTGTGTGGGCTCTCTACAACCCTTCATAAAGGGTGGGTAGAATTTCGCTCACTTTGATACTGGATTCGAACTTTTTTTTTAATTATTGAAAAAAAAAACAGAACATAGAAATCCATTAAAATTGATTTGAAATGAAAGATGCATAATTTGTAAAACAATTCACCACTAGCGTAACTTTTTAATCAGTATACAAGATATTATTATTTTAGTAAACAAAAATTTGAGTGAGTTGAGTTTTGTTGGTAATCAAGATCAGAGGAGATCTTAGAAAGATCAGAGGAAATCTTAGAATTCAGAGAATGTTTATAAATATATTTACATATCACTTATCAAAGAGGTCTTTACTTTAACAACAAAAATTTAGGTCAATTATTTATCAACTAAATCAACCTTCATTTACTATAATATAATTTTTTTTTTTTTAAACTTTGTCCAACAACTAATTAAAGTTTCAAATAAACATAATTTTTTTTGAGGAAATAAACATAATTGTATATTATACTTTTTTAAATATGATTAAAAAACAATTAATTTTTTTTGGGAAAGAAAAAGAATCAATTATTGTTTAGTTTGTCCATATCAACTAAACTTTATTAACATGCAAAACACGCCACATTATCAAATTGGCAGTCAATAGAAAGTGCAGAATGAGTTTTTCACCTGATCCATGTTTGTTTATTAGTATCATCCAATTTAATTACTGAGAACGAAATTTTGTCTGAGCTCAGCTGAGATCCTGCTGCTGATGATATGATAAAATAGTAGCACACGCTCTTGTTCAAAATGCTCATAACACGCTCTTGAAGAAATATGCACTTTAACCTGGTTAAAAATCTGAAAATCTTTTTTTAACTATTTCTACTTACAGTTTTGTCTACCATTAAACTTCACCAGAGTTTTTTAAAAATTTATTCAATTTCGGAGAATTTATACTTACCGGAAATTTTAGTAAGAGATGAAGTTAAAGGATAAAAGGGGTAAAATTGTATTTTTTTAAATGAATTGTAAGGATATAGGGTAAAATTTAAGAGTAGTGATATTTAAACAACTTTTGGGACAACCTTGTTGTTCTCTCTTTTCATTGGTCAAAGAAATAGAGAGAAAAAAAAGTAGAGAGAGAATAAGAAGATAATGTGAGTATGAGAGAAGAAGTTGTACAAATATCATTTCTCAAAATTTAACAAGTTTATGATTCTAAATTTATGGATCCCTCATCCTACCACATTAAAAACATTGTGATTTTTTTTTCAAATTTTTATTAGAGAAATAAATGTAATCTTCTTTTGTCTCATTAATGAGTCAAATGCTAAAAATGTGTCATTTGACTCATTAATTTTTTCAAGGTACTCCCTCCGTTTTTAATTATAAGTAAAGTTGATTTTTTTTTAGATTCATTCAATTAATTATGTATGTAGTCCATATTATGAACCACATACATCATTAAATAAATGAACCTGAAAAGTCAATTTTATTTATATTTAAGAGAGTATATTGTAATTTGTTGATAGTATCAAAATTAAGCTCATATTCAGGTGGGCATGGAACCACATTCTAAGAGAAAACCAAAATTCGTTAGTGCCACATGAACTCAAGGTGTTGTTTTCCATTCAAATGACTACAAAAAATTGTACAACCACAATGTTAACATTTCACTTATTAACTTCTACTCCCTCCGTTTTTAATTATAAGCAAAATTGATTTTTAGGTTCATTCAATTAATGATGTATGTAGTCCATAATATGAACCACATACATCATTAAATAAATGAACTTAAAAAATTAATTTTGCTTATATTTAAAAACGGAAGGAGTATAATGTATGATTTTAAAAATAGTTATACTTGCAATTAAACTTTTTAGCAATCTAACGATCAAGATTGACTGACGGTGCAAAAGAACTTTAAATTGACGGTATATATCAATTAAATTATTTGAATATACGAGTTTTAGTTTATACCAAATATCAAAATATATAAAGGGCAATGCTATCGAGTGCCCCCAGGACATTGGTTAAGAAACAATATAATTAATGTGTCTCATTTAATTAACCTCAATTAAATGAAAAGTTGGTCAATTTAATTAAAATAGGAAAGGTTTGTATTCAATACTCTTTAAAAATCAGCATCAATAGTGGAATATCATCTTAATTTATTTGATCATAATGTTTGTTCTTTTAATATGATATGTTTTATCTTTGGAATTGTAAATTTATTTTGGACTTTATAATTTCTTGTCTTAGTTTAATTATTTCTACAACTTTTAATAAATAAAAAACAATAGAATTTTTCACCGGAAGAAAAAAAATTCATGGAAAAAAACTGGTTTAAGCATAGGCTTTCCCTTGAATTGGTTTGAAAGAAAAAAATTATTATAGAAAATGCACGGAAAAAAAATCTGTTAGAGTAAAATTTATAGGAAGAAAATTATTGATATGAAAGGAAGCAAGTGGATTCAAAAAAAAAAAATCAAAAAAAGTTCACAAGAAAA